>Ga0210388_10005100_pt1 | contig 10261 bp, 8 predicted proteins | sample IncBWC19OmetaG_FD_155485 | JGI IMG/M metagenome (GOLD analysis project Ga0210388, IMG submission 155485) | Forest soil microbial communities from Barre Woods Harvard Forest LTER site, Petersham, Massachusetts, United States - Inc-BW-C-19-O ...
CTCGGATGTCGACGGGTCGGTGAACGAGACGAGGTACTACAGCTTCGACCACCTCGGCTCCGTGACGGCAATGAGCGACGAGGAAGGCCGCGTGGCTGGTACGGAGCAGGACGCCACGCGTTTCGCCTATGACGCCTGGGGAGCTCGCCGCAACCCCGATGAATCGGCCGCGAGTTCGACGTCCTTCACTCTGCCGACCGGTGGTCGAGAGTTCACGGGGCAGGAACAGATCCCCGGCGTAGGTCTCGTGAACATGAACGGGCGTGTGTATGACCCGTCACTCGGGCGCTTCCTGTCGGCGGATCCGAACGTTCAGGATCCCTCGGACCTCCAGAGCTACAACCGGTACAGTTACGCCCTCAACAACCCCCTGAAATATACGGACCCCACGGGCTTCTTCTGGAGTCAGCTCTGGCATGACGTTGCATCGCCGTTCGTACATCCGACGTTCTGGGGCGATCTGGCGATTACCGCCGTGGGCTGTGTCGTCGGTGGCCCGGCCGGATGCGTCGGCGCGGGCCTCTTGGTGGCGTCGCTCTATGCTGGTGCTACCCTCGGCAGTGACCTTGTCAAAGCCGCATTGACCGTGGGGATCGGCCTGGGGGTGGGGATATCATCTGTCGGATCCGTCTTGAAGCGTGCCGGGGCGGGGATAGAGTACGTCGCCGACAAATCTGCGCACATCCCGCTCATCGGCAACCTTGTCGAAGAGGGCCTTGCACTCGACCCGATGTTCGCGATCCCGTGGGCGCTGCACGACTTCAAGGGCTGGTCGCATCAAGCGGAGCTGGGCGCGATTGTCGCGGCCGGGGTGGGGCTATCCATCATGGCCGGTGGGCTCCCGGTGTATTTGATGATCCCGGCGGACATGGGGATAGGCTTCGGTGAGGGATTCGCTACGGCGAAGGTGTCGGGCGCGAGCAACGGAACTGCTTTCGACGACGGGGTTAAGGGGGCGATAATCGCGGGAATCGCCGCGGGGCTCTCCGCATGGACCCAAGATTTGGATAACGGCGAATACGAGTACAGGCTCGAGCACGGCATGCAGGAAAGCAGCTTCAGCGGGCTCGAGTCACCCGACTATACCGCCGCCGGGGACGGCTCTACATTGGGCGAGAACGGCTCGCTCGGTCACAGCGGGCTCGGTCAATTCCTCAGTGATGACGGCTACTCCGCTTCGCACGACTACTTTTGCCGACTCACGTTCGATTCGTGGTTGGGCCCGGGAACGCTCAACTCGATCCTCACGGTCGGTACGAATTTTGGCCCGTGGGAGGCCGTGTTCTTTGGTACCGAAATCGCGCCGGTTGTTACCCACGACATGTCGGAAGGCAATTGAGCCACACGCCGATGACCACGCCGAAGGCATCACCGGGAGGAATCGGCGTCAGCGGCACCGGCGGAGTCACCAATCGAGCGTTATCACGAGGGTCGTGAGATACACCGGGGCCAGCCCCACGGCGGTAACGGGCACACGCGAACCGGGTGAGGCCGCGAGCGCGTGCGCCACCCATCCGCCGGCCACAGAGCCGGCGATAGCACCGCCGATGCCGAAGCAGGCAGCTACGATCTTGTCGCGAGGAGAATAGGAGCCCGCCCCTGCGTGTTTTCTATCGACGACCTCGTTCGCGACGCCGCTGAGCACGAAGATACCGACGGCGGCCCCCACGGGAACGCCGGCTGCTGTCGCTATGCCACGGCCGACGCTCTCGTCGCGCTCGACGGCGGCCGCCGTGATGGCACCAGCGTAAGCGGCGGTCGCGACGCCCCTCACCATCCACTGCTCTATGTGGTCGCTGCGCCGCCATCCGTCCTCAAGCCCCGGGGGGAGCGTCGAGCAGGCGCGCGCGCGATCGCGGGACATCATTCCGTCCTCCGTGCACAGGGCGGCGCGGAGCCGATCGTAGCCCGCCGCGTGCCGAGCGTGGGCGGTGACCAGAACGGGCACCAGCTCGTCGCGCACCTGGGGTGCGCCCGGCGCTTCCGCTGCGGCGATGACGGTCTTGTCGATCTCCCAGCGGACCGCGAAGGTCTGACGCCTTCTAACGGCGCCCGCGAGACGCGGGTCCAGTTCGGTGTCCGCTGCGCCTTCAGCGCGCGCCGGGGCGGACACGACACCGAGCACGGACGCGGCCGCCAAAACGAAGACGGGCACGCGGGCAGTGAAGCGCCCGGGGCGCGCCCGCTGAAACCGCGACGGCGTGCGCTTCGCCGATGACGCGAACGCCGACGCTTGCTGAGCCCCGAAGCCGTCGGGTATTCGGAAGGCGAAGACGGTCAGCACGCCAACCGGCCAGCCCGACTCGACCAAAGTCGGTTCGTCGTCCGCGAACAGGCGCGCGAGCCAAAGATCGAGAACCGGTCGCCGAGGTCCCGGCGTAGGGATCGGCGGCTGAAGTCGATGCGTTTCTACGATACGTGGCCAACTACGTCTCGGCGGGTCCGAGTCGGATGCAGACGGGCGAGACAATCGCTTATGGCTACTGGTTGGTGAAGTTCATCGAATCAGGCGAGGGGCTAGGGGCGTGGGAGTACGCGAAGGACGCCACCGAGTTCGTCCGGGGGGACAGGGCTGACTACGCAGCACTGGACAGAACAAAACACACCGTCTGCATGCGGGTCGGAGCGCGTTTCGATCCGGCCCCGACCGGATCGTCTGGTGGTGCTTTCGGACGGCGTCCTTGAAGGTGACGCCACCCGTGAAGGGCAGGTCAGTCGCCGCTTCGCGCCGGCGGCCGGCGCCGTGGGCGGATTCGTGACAGGCATCGCCGTAGTCTACTACGGGGCAAGGCCGTCAAGTACGACGTGGCTCATCGAGATGTCGGGTTCAGGCGCTGGTGGTCGCGGGGTTTGTCGCCGGAAGCGTCCTCGGCGGCATAGGGGCGTATACTCTGGCGGCGCCGCCCGGAGCACGGGCGCCAGTGACCGCAGCCTCGACGCCGATCCGCCTGACGCTGAGCGATTGGGTCGCGACTGCGCGATAACGACGGTGGCGTGGCCGAAGACGTAGTGTTCGTCGCCGGTGGCGTCGGCGTCCGTCGCGTCGCGTTGCTCGCCTGATCAGCGGCCGGCGTGGACGACGTCGGCGAGGTCCGGCCTGATCGTGCGGGCGAGCTCGTGCGGCGATAGATCGCGTGCTCCGGGTGTACAGGCTTGCCGCCGCGTGGGCTCGCCGACCCAAGAGGCGAGATCGAGTCGCTCGCCGATCGCGCTCACGAGCTCGTCGATGCGTTGCCCCTGCGCTTGGTTTCGCTTGTGACAATGGTCGCTTCCGGACTGCATCCGCTCGCCGTTCGAGCAAGCGACGTGGAGAGTCGCGGCGTCGGCGCAGAGCTCGTCGTCGTTGTTGGCTTCGTCGAGACCCGTGCAGAGCTTGGCAAGGACGTCCTGCAAATTCGTGAGCGCATCCCGACCGACGCGCGTGAGCACGACGCCGCCGACCTTCACGCAGCGGTGACCTTCGTAGACGATGGTTCCGTCGTCGAAGACCGCCAGCTCGTAGGCGGGCTCGTCAGCCGAGGCGCGCGCTGGTACGCGTGCGATGTAGGCGAGCGGCGCCTGCCCCTGCAGGCCCTTGAGAGCCGGCGTCATGGGTCCTTCCGCCTGCTGGTTCATTCGATCCGCCGTGGGGCCTTGCCAGCTGGCGGGGCCGAAGCCCGGCATCTCCGGTTTCGCTGTCGCAGCGCCGGTGCCCGTCGAGCAAGCGCAGACCGCCAGGGCGAGCGCGGCGACGACCAGGAGCGTCGAGCCCGGGAAAATTGGCCGTCGCCCGATCAAGTGACTCGAGGACCTGGACAACCTGATTGAGCCGTGTTCGGGTTTCACGGACGTAACCCTTTGCAGCACGCGGGCCAGACGCGACGCTCGGGCGAATCGCGGGGTTCGACGTCGACCCCGTCGACGTGACATCCGCGGGCGCGCGCGCGGCGCCAAGTTGGCAGGCGCTTCAATTGGATGCCGAGGCAACCCACACTGCCGCTCGAAGGCCAGAAGTGGAATATGCGCGTGACTTGCCTCGGTTTCTGCCTGGCTTTGGCTCTGTCGCAGGTGGCGTGCGCCAGCCAGCCACCGCCCCCACAGCCCATTGCGCCTGTTCCGACCAATCCAGCAGCTCTGCCGCCTTTACCGCGATCCTCCATCGCCGCGGTGATCCTGCACCGGGCGGAACTGGGGCTCACCGACGAGCAGGTGGGCGAGATGGAGCAGAGAGACCAACAGCGGGAAAGGGAGAACGCAGCCGTTCGGGAGGAGATGGAAAAGAAGACCCAGAAGGGGCAGTCGGCGTCATCGACGAGCACCCCCTCCGGCGGCGGCGGTGGTCCTCAGGGCATGCAAGGGGGAGGGACGGGCGGCGGGATGCACGGCGGCGGCATGCACGGTGGGAGGATGGGTGGCCGATCTCCTCCTTCGGGATCGAGCGGCGCGAAGGAGGCCGATCGTGCTGCGACGCTCGAGGATCGCTTGGATGAAAATGACACGAAGGCCTATCTCGACGTAGAGAGCGTGTTCACCGAAGCGCAAAAGGAGAGGGCGCGCGAGATCGCTTCCGACTATCGGGAGCAGCTCTACGAACAGCGCGAGAACGTTCGCAGGAGGTCGGCGCAGACCAAATGATGAGAGGGGCTAGTCGATCGGCAGATTGACCGAGACCGGTTGCGACGACGGGAAATCGAACTGGACCTCGACGCACTCCTCGGCACCGGTCGTGGCGCAGCTCGGGGTCCCACCATCGGTCGTGTCGAGCGTGCCCGGCGTCGCGCAAAACCGCGCCACATAAGCTCCGGCGGGCGCGAGCTTCGTCGCCGTGCACGCGATGGCCACCGACGCGCCGCTGGGCTCGCAGGCATCGCTCTCGATGTAAGACCCGTCCCAGGTGACAGTCGCGTCGGTGACCGCGGTGCCCCGGTTCCCGGCCGGGCAGGCGATGACCGGGATCTCGGGACACGGCGTGGACGAGCAGGTCGAGCACGAGGTGCCGCAACCGACGGAGCCGGAGCCAAGCGCCAACTGCTGCCCCGAGAGGGTCTTCAAGAAGAGGTGCTGCGTGGAGGTGCAGGAGGCGTTCTCGTCGCAGTAGGTCTGCGTCGGCGGCAGCGTGAGCTGCAGCGTCGTCGTCCCGGGAGAGCCTCCGGAACCCGCGGTTCCACCCGCGCCCGTGCCGCCCGTCCCCGTGCCGCCGCCGCCACCCGTTTGCTTGCCGCCCGTCCCTCCAGGCGTGCCGAGCGAGGCCGAGCAACCAGCGAACAGAAGAACCGCGCAGGATAGACCGCAGGTGAAGAATCGCATGACGACCGAAGGAGCAACGCACGTGCCACGACGAAGGTCGCACAGTGGCGCGGATTCACCGCCAGGTCCCTCGGATTTCTGAGGCGGCCGGTGGTTCGCATGCTCGGGTCGCCGAACTTCGGATCGGTTCCGAAGACAACGCTCACTCGGCGAGCAGCCTGTGCACGCTGGCGTCCATCCGGCTCATGAGCTGCCGGAGCAAGCTCCGCGCCTCGGCGGCGGTCCCGCCGAGGCGCGCCTGGAGCGAGCGCTCGGTGGCGCGGGCCAGCTCGGCGCGGGCGTGCTCGACCCAGCGGGCGGCGGTGGCGCGATGGATGCCGTGCAGCTCCCCGATCTGGTCGATGCTGAGATCGTCGACGCCGTGCTGTCGGAGGACCAGGCGATCGCGGGCGGGCAGGGCGCGGATCGCCTCCTCGAAGGCAGCGCGGAACGCCGCGCCGAGCTCGCTGCCGATGAGCTCGCGCTCGCCGTCGATCGCCGGCAGATAGGATTCCAGGAGTCGAGTGTCGTCGACCAGTTGGTTGCGGCCGCGCTCGGTGAGCACGCGGACGGCTTCGCGCACGGCGACGACCCGGAGCCAGGCGCGCAGCTCGCCGGAGCCTCGGTAGCGCGAGATGCCCGGTGGCTCGCCCACCAGCATCTGGACGCGCAGGCGCTGCAGCACCTCGTCGACGTCGGCGGGATCGGCACCGAGCGTCGTGACCGCTGGGCGGATCGCGGCGAGGGTACGTTCGAAGTCAGCGAGGGCGGCGGTCTGGCCCTCGGCGCAGGCCTGCGCCAGGTGCAGGTCGGCGGCGCAGGCGGCTGCGATCGCCGTGGGATCGGGTGCACCGAGTCGCGCCGCGACCCAGCCAATGAATGGTCGGGGATCGACCCGGGCGTGTGGCCGGTCTCCGGCGCGGCGCACGAGATCGGCGAGCGCGGACTCGAGCTCGGGGGAGGGTGTCGCCCCTGGCCAATGATCTGTCAGCACCGAGCCGTCAGTCTGGCAGGTTTGACAGGGTGGTGCACGGCGTCTACGGTCGGGAGCGGGTGGGTTGTCCTTCCGTCGACGAGCTCGCCGACTACGGCGCCGGTCGGCTGACGCCCGACGTGCGGGCGTCCGTTCAACGGCACGCCGCCGACTGCACCGCCTGCCGGCTGGCGCTCGCGGAGATCGTCCGCGCGCGGGCGCCGGCGCCTCCTGCGGCCCCGGTCGGCGCGGCCGATTCGGCGAGCGAGGTCGTCCTCGAGCGTTACGAGATCCGGGGGCGACTGGGGAGCGGCGCGATGGGAATGGTCTACCTCGCGCACGACGCCCAGCTCGATCGGCCGGTCGCTCTCAAGATCTTGTATCGGCGATCGGTCGAGGAGGACGGGGCGCTCCTTGCGGAGGCGCGGTCGTTGGCGCGCGTCCGCCACCCCAACGTCGTCACGGTGTTCGACGCCGCTCTCCACCGGGGTCGGCTCTGCGTCGTCATGGAGTACGTCGACGGCGAGACGCTCCGCGCCTGGGTCAGGTCGCGTCCTCGGACCTGGAAGCAGATCCTCGGCGTCCTGAGCGATGCCGCGCGGGGGCTGGCGGCGGCGCACGCGGCGGGCCTCACGCACGGCGACTTCAAGCCGGACAACGTGCTCATCGGGCGGGACGGACGGGTGCAGGTGACGGACTTCGGGCTGGCCAGGCCGGCGGGCTCGGGCGGCGACGGCGAGGGCGCGCTCGTCGGGACACCCGCGTACACGGCGCCCGAGCAGCTCGCAGGACGTGGCGCCGACGCACGCAGCGACCAGTTCAGCTTCTGCGTCACGGCCTACGAGATGCTCTTCGGCCTTCGGCCGTTTGCGGGGGACGACCTCGCGGCGCTCCGGCGGGAGATGCGCAGGCCGCCGTCTTTCGCGAGCGAGCTGCCCCTTCCGCGCGTGGTGGTGCGTGCGGTCGCGCGCGGCCTCGCCCCCGCGCCAGAGGCGCGGTACCCCTCGGTCGACGTCTTGCGGGGCGAGCTCGAAGGTTGGCCGCGCCGCCGACGGATCGGGGCGCTTTCGATCGGGGCGCTGGCGCTGGCTGCCCTCGTCGCCCGCGCCACGCGCTACGAGAAGACGCCGCTCAACCGACTCTGCCGCGGCGAGAGCCGACAGGCCGGGGCGGTGTTGAACGAGCGGCGCCGCGCCACGGGCGCCGCGGGCGAGCTCGAGTCCTACGTTCGCCGCTGGGTCACCGCGCGTGTCGGCGCCTGCGAGGATGCCGACGCGACCGATGCCACCGACCCGATCACGCACGCGCGCTACCTCGACCGGTTGCGCTGCTTCGACGACCTGCGCCGGCGCCTCGAAGCGGCGATGACGACGCCGTTCGGGTCTGCCGGGGAGCTGCCGGTCCCGGAGAGCTGTCTCGCGCGCTGAAACCGGAGGCGGTCGCGTTTTTTCTTGCGACTTGCCGCGGAGAAGTGCCTCTAAGAGCTGAGCCCTCGGATGATCGGGAGACGTCTCCATTTACGTGGCAGCTTGGCGCCGCTTCTCGTTGCGGCTGCAGCGATGCTTTCGTTCGCCGCCACGCGCCCGCCCTCGCGAGGCGATCGCCAGCCGGTCGACGACGCAGCCCGTGCCCGGCCGCGCCCGCTGCCGAGCGGCGACGCTGACCGCGACGGGCTCGCCGACGATGAGGAGCTGGCGCTTGCCGCCCGCTATGCCCCCGTGGTCGTGCTCGATCCCGCCGACCGGTATCGGCCGGCGTCGGTCGATTGGCTTCTCGCGCGGCTCCCGGCGCGCGGCGGCTCACCGAGGGAGCGGCTCGCCGCGGCATTCGGCGGCCCGCGCGCGGTGCTTCCAGAGACGCTGCGGGCGGGGAGCCGGGACCCGCGTGACTGGGCCACCTACCTGCATGTCTACCCGCGGGCCGACGGCGGCATCAACCTGCAGTACTGGTTCTTCTACCCCTATAACGGCGGCTTCTTGTTCGATCACGATGCTGACTGGGAGCATGTCACCGTCCACCTCGACGAGCAGCGCCATCCGCGCGAGCTGATGCTCGCGCAGCACGGGAACAATCGGCCCGGCCAGAGCCGCGCCTGGGAAGCGGTCAGGCGGGACGGCGATCACCCAATCGTGCTGGCGGCGCGCGGTGACCACGCCAGCTACCCGGATCGAGCGTCGGCCCCCTGGTTCGAGCGTGTCAGCCCCTGTATCGCGCTCGCCGATTGCGGGAGCCCGATCTGGCGGACCTGGGAGGAGGGCGGCCTCGTGAACATCGGTGAGCGCGGCGCCCTCCTCGAGGCCGACGGGGCCTTCGCCTATGACGGGCGCTGGGGGAGCATCGGCGCCTGGTTCAGGATCGAAGGCGCGCCGCGGAGCCCGCCTTACCAGAGGAGGAGCTTTCAGAGCGGCGGGTTCGACTGACCAACGCGAGGCCGGCCCGGGATTAGTACGCGGCTTGCCAGGTCACGCTTGAAATCAGACAGTCGACGGCGGTGTTGTCGCAGATGATGTCGAGATCGTACGTTCCGGCCGGCACCGGACCGGAATTCGTGGCCGATCCGCGAAGAAGTCCGCGATGAAGTCGGCGCCGGAATTGAGCTGGCAGCCGTAGCCGCTGGGGATGACGAACGCCGCCAAGGAGTCGTTGTTGGCGTCGGTCACGGTGAAGGAGATGGTGCTGGCCGGCAGTGTCTCGGACACGCTGTTCACGGTCGTGCAACCGCCGGCGGGTAGGTCGAGCGCCGACACGCCCGGCAGCTGGTGGGTGGTCGTCCCGGTGTATCCGACGCCCTCGTACCGGGCCGTCACCGAGACGACGAGGTCGCAGTCGTAGCTCCCGCCCTCCACGGTCCCGGTGATGGTCTCGTCAGCCTGGAACTCCATGCCCGTCGGCACGCCACCGGGGACCTCGAACGTTCCGGTCTCGAGAGTGTAGACCTCTCCCTGTCCACTCGAGTCCGGAATCGGAGACGATCCGCCGGCGGTGAAGGTGTCGTCGGCGTTGACCCCGCCGGCGGCCTCTCCGGCGCCGGAGTCGGTGAAGGTCAAGGATCCATCCTGCTGCGTGACGGTCATCGTGCCACCAGGCGTGCCGTGGAAGAAGCCACAGCTTCCGACACGGCAATCACAGCCTTCGATCGTCGAGCTGGTGATGAGGTAGTTGCCCGAGAGCGCGGTTCCGTTGGCGTTGCCCGGGGGCACATTGCTGACGTTCGTTGCCGTGAGGGTCTTGGTTGGCGTTCCACCGCCGCAGCCCGAACCGAAAGCCGCCAGGGAGGCGGCGCCAATCCCAAGGCACAATCGCGAGGATTTGCTCATCACCGCGAAGGAATTCTAGCCCAGCTCGGTCGTTTTGGTGATTGGCTTCCCGCCGCCGGCCTCCGACGCGCTCGGGGGCAGGAACCCCGGGCAGGACCGTTTCACTGAGGGATGCAGATGCCGCCTGTCGGGCTGCCGCTGTCGACCGGCACGCAGACTCCCGGCGGGGGCGGAAGGGGGCAGAGGTACCCCGCGCACGGCGTGGCGCACTGGCTGCCCCATGTCTGCCAGGAGCCCTCGACGACGCTCGAGTCGTTCACGCTAACGAACGGCGTGCAGCCGCACGGCTCGGTTGAATCATAGGGCACCGTGCTCTGGGCGTACGCCTGACACTGGTTCGGCGCGCCCGGTGTACAGGCCTGCGCCGCGTTCACCACCGCTGCATAATCGATGGCCAGCTGCTCGCAGGTCTCGCCACCGTCGGGGCCGGAAGGTGCTCCGGCGTCGAACGCGCCGGCGTCGAACTGATATGAAAAGCAGACTCCCGTCGACGCGCCCGGGGACGTCGGGAAGCAGGTGCCGTGAGGGAAGGGCGGCGTGCAACTGTCCTCCAGGCCGCATCCAGCGTCCTCGGGGGCGCAGGTGGCCATGTAGCTTTGCAGGGCTGCTTCGACCTGAGTGGCGTCGTTCACATATTCTTGGTCGCCGCACATGAGGCAGGGGGTCGGTCCGAGAGCCACGAGCGTCTGGCACTGGCCGGGCGCGC
>Ga0210388_10005101_pt1 | contig 10258 bp, 10 predicted proteins | sample IncBWC19OmetaG_FD_155485 | JGI IMG/M metagenome (GOLD analysis project Ga0210388, IMG submission 155485) | Forest soil microbial communities from Barre Woods Harvard Forest LTER site, Petersham, Massachusetts, United States - Inc-BW-C-19-O ...
AGAAATCTTTTCGCGAGCGACGAAAGTTGATCGTGCTTCAGTTTTCCTTGCTCGTATTGTTGCACTTTTTTCTTAGCGACCTTCCGCCGGCGGCGCTGCCGTTTTTGGGCCACGTACCGCTTTTCATTTGCCATTCAGTCCTCCGCGATTAGCGACATCTGATTGTAGCGGAGAAGGAAAATGATGCAAGGTTCGCGTGTGTTTTTGCGCTGAACTTCAAGTAGGATTCCTAGAGTGCCGGTCACTGCCATTTACGCGAGCCGCATTTTCACTCCGCAGGAGCAGCTCGCTGATAGTGTCATTCTTACCGAAAACGGCCGCATCACCGCCATCGGCCATCGTGATGAGGTGAAGATCCCCCCGGGCGCCATTGATTATGTCGCCGCAGGAATGACTGTTGTTCCAGGCTTCGTCGACGTCCATATACACGGCGCCGGCGGGCATGACGTGATGGAAGCTACGCCTGCTGCCCTCGATTGCATCACTTCCACCGTCGCGCGTTACGGAACCACTTCAATCCTCGCAACCACTGTCACGGCTTCCGTGGATGAAACCTGCCGGAGCCTCCAAGGAATCGCTGAATATATTCGCGCGCACGAGAAGCGTGAAAACATCGAACCGAATGTTGAACCGAACGTTGTGCCGGGCGTTGAGCCAAACAATGACCAGCAGAACGCCGCACCGGCAACCCCCGATCTCGCCGCCGAGATTCTGGGCATTCACCTGGAAGGTCCGTTCATTTCCAAAGCACGCCGCGGGGTCCATCCGCCCGATGCCATCGCGCGGCCTTCTGTTGAAATCCTAGAGAAATTTCGCGCCGCAGCCGACGGCTTAATCCGCATTATCACCATCGCTCCCGAAATTCCCGGCGCGTTGGATTTGATTCGCTATGCTGTATCCCACGGAATCGTTGCCGCCATTGGCCACACGGACGCGAATTTCGAACAAACGCAGGCCGCCATCCAGGCCGGAGCGCGCCACAGCGTCCATTTCTACAATGCCATGCGTCCTTTTTCGCACCGCGATCCGGGAGTCATCGGCGCCATTCTTACCGAGCCCGACGTTACCGCGGAAGTCATCGCCGACGGGATCCACGTCGCCGGCCCCGCAATCCAGGTTTTGCTTGGCACCAAGGGTTTTGACACTGTTCTTCTCGCCAGCGACGCCACCGCCGCTACTGGAATGCCCGACGGAAATTTCCGCCTCGGCAATTTCGAAGTAATAGTGAAAGACGGCGTGTGCCGCAATGCGGAAGGGAAATTAGCCGGAAGCACGTTGACGCTCGATCGCGCGCTCCGCTATATCGTCGCCCTCGGGGTTCCATTAATTGACGCAGTGCGCATGGCCACAATTCTCCCCGCACGCCGGATCAGCCTAGCAGGAAAAAAAGGAATCCTCGCCGTAGGCGCAGACGCGGACTTGGTCGTTCTAACTCCAGATTTGCGCGTAGTAGGAACAATGACGCGCGGCGCAGGCTTGGCTTAGTCCATTACGCTGCAGTAAGCGAAGGTATTTACTGAGGGTTTAGCGGAATTTTCAGCGCTTCAGCCAGCAAGTAGGGGTCAAACGGACTAGCTGCAAAAAATCGTCCGTCAATCTCCAGCGTGGGGACCTTGCGGCGGCCATTGTTTGCGCGAAGAACAAGCTCTTCGGCGTCGGGCGACTCGTCGATATTTACTTCCCGAAATGGGATCTTTCGCTCGCGGAGAAACTGTTTGGCTCGCCTGCAGTCGCAGCACCAGCCCGTGGAATAGACAATGACTTCAGCCATTTTGCGCCCCGGTTGACCTTCAAGGACCTTCTAAAGCTTACAGTCATTGGATGCTAGCACGGGTCCGGGGATGCGGCTATGCAGCCAAGCAGTAATCGGTACCGTTTTGGTACCGACCTGCAAACGCCATTGATGCAGTGACTTATCGGTAGCCTTGGGAGGGAACCGCGCCAACTGCGCTGCCGGTCAGCGTTAGTGCCCGGAGCGACCAGAATCCTGCGAGAACCCCGAACTGCCGCCTTTAGAAGCCGTCTGCAGACGCGCGTTGGCCCGCTCGATCTTAGCCTCGGCTTCTTTGGATTCAGCCTCCGGCGTCCCCGGCTTCGCGGCTTCCGCTTGCGCGTTTTGAAGCGCTGCGCGAGACCGCGCCACGTCGATTTCCTCAGCGCGCTCTGCAAGCTCAGCCAACACAATCACGCGGTCGGGAAGCACCTCAGCAAATCCGTTGATCACCGACAAGTAACCCGTTTGCCCACCCTTGTGATACGTCAGCGTGCCGATGCCCAGCAAAGTAATCAGCGGAGCGTGACCCGGCAAAATGCCCAGGTAGCCGTCTTTCCCCGGCATCTCGAGCGCTTGCACGTTCTCGCTCAGCACGTGCCGCTCGGGCGTTACCACTTGTAGTTCGATGGCTTCAGGTAGCATTTATTTGCAGGCTCGTTGGCTCGAAACGAAAACTACGCCACCGCCGCCATCTTCTCCGCCTTTTCCTTCACTTCTTCGATCGTTCCCACCATGTAGAAAGCTTGCTCCGGCAGATCGTCGTGTTTACCTTCCACGATTTCCTTGAATCCGCGCACGGTATCTTCCACCTTCACGTACTTGCCTTCCAGTCCGGTAAACTGTGCGGCCACGTTCATCGGCTGCGAAAGGAACTTTTCGATCTTGCGCGCGCGCGTTACTGTCTGCTTGTCATCGTCCGACAGTTCTTCGATTCCGAGAATCGCGATAATATCCTGCAATTCGCGGTAACGCTGCAGCACCGATTTCACCGCACGTGCCACGTTGTAATGTTCCTGACCGACGATGCGCGGGTCCAAAATACGCGAGAAGCTCGCAATCGGATCCACCGCCGGATAAATTCCGCGTTCCACAATCTGCCGGCTCAAGTTCGTCGTAGCGTCCAGGTGCGCGAAGGTTGCCGCCGGCGCTGGATCGGTGTAGTCATCCGCCGGCACGTAAATCGCTTGTACCGACGTGATCGATCCCGTTTTCGTGGAAGTAATACGCTCCTGCAGCTCGCCGATTTCCGTGTTCAAGTTTGGCTGGTATCCCACGGCAGAGGGCATGCGGCCCAGCAGCGCGGAAACTTCCGAACCCGCCTGCACGAAACGGAAAATGTTGTCGATGAAAAGCAGCACGTCCAAATGCTCTTCGTCGCGGAAATATTCGGCGACCGTCAGGCCCGTCAATCCCACTCGCAGACGCGCGCCGGGCGGTTCCGTCATCTGCCCGTAAATCAGCGCGCAACGTGATTTCTCCGAATTCCCCGGCACCACCACGCCCGACTCCTGCATTTCCAGCCACAGGTCGTTCCCTTCGCGCGTGCGTTCGCCCACTCCCGCAAAGACCGAAACGCCACCGTGTTTCATCGCCACGTTGTGAATCAATTCCTGAATCAACACGGTCTTGCCCACACCCGCGCCGCCGAACAACCCGATCTTGCCGCCCTTCAGGTACGGCTCGATCAGGTCCACCACTTTAATTCCAGTCTCGAACATTTCCAGATTCGTGGACTGATCCTCAAGCGACGGCGCCGGACGATGAATCGGATACCGCTTGTCCGTTTTCACCGGGCCCAGCTTGTCCACTGGCTCACCCAACACGTTCAAAACGCGGCCCAACGTAGCGCGGCCCACCGGCACCGAAATCGGTTCACCCAGGTTCTCCGCCTTCATTCCGCGAACCAACCCCTCGGTCGGTTTCATCGCCACGCAGCGCACGCGGCCTTCGCCCATGTGCTGCGCCACTTCCGCCACGATGTCCAATGGCTCCGGAACATCAAATCCTTCGCTGGTAATCCGCACCGCGTAATGAATATGCGGCAGATGATGTTCCTGAAACAAAATATCCACCACCGGGCCGATCACCTCAACTACGTGCCCGATTTTTTCTTCGCCTTTATTTTCAGCCATTCTGCTCTCCTGAAGTTTTCAAAAGCGCCGCGCGCTTAAGACATCGCGGAAGCCGCGCCGCTTACAATCTCGATAATTTCCTTGGTAATTCCAGCCTGACGAATCTTGTTCATCTGTAAAGTCAGCTTGTCAATTAGCTCCGAAGCATTTCGCGTCGCGGCATCCATCGCCGTCATACGAGCCGCATGTTCCGCCGCCGCGGATTCCAGCAAAATACGAAATATTTCGGTCTCCAGATAGCGCGGCATCAAAGCCTTGAAAATTTCGTCCACCGGCTGCTCGTAAATGTAGTCCACTAGAAATTCGCCGCCCTTAGGGGCGCGTTCCATGGGCAACGAGCTATCCGGGCCGGCGTGGCTCGCCAGCGACTTTTCCTCGTCCTTTTTTTTTGTTTCAACCACTTCCGGATCGATCGGCAGCAATTTCTGAACGGTCAGGTTCTGCACCATCACGTTCTTAAATTCGTTATAAACGGCGTACACCGCATCCACTTCGCCGCTGATGTAAAGCTCCGCAATCTTCGCGGCGATTTCCTTCGCCTTCGAAAATTCAACCTTTGCCGACACATCCAAGTACTCGCCGACAAACTGCAGTCCGCGTTTCCGAAAAGTGTCGCGTGCCTTCTTACCCACCACCATCAGCTCGAGCTTTTTCGGCGAGTGTTCGCGCATGAATTCACCCGCCCGCCGAATCACGTTGGAATTAAACGCCCCCGCAAGGCTGCGGTCGCCGGTAAGCACAAGCACGAGAATCTTTTCTTCCCCACGGCGCAACAGCAGCGGATGCGAAATATTTTCCATGCGCGCGGCTGCCGAACGTAAAACGCGCAATATTTCGCGCGCGTAAGGTCGGGCCGCAAACACGCCCTCCTGCGCGCGTCGCAATTTAGCCGCCGCAACGAACTTCATCGCGCGCGTGATTTGCTGCGTGTTCTTCACCGAACGAACCCGCCGCCGATAATCGAGTAGTGTAGGCATGAACCGTCGTTACGAAATCATCCTGTCAATTAATGCGCCGCAGGTGCCGGCGCAGGTGACGTTTCGGGTTTCGCCGGAGCCGCCGGTGCTGCATTCTGCTCTTGCTGCTTGGCAGTTTCCGCCTCAGCCTTACTCGGCAGCGAAGCGTTGAACGCTTCTTTGAACGCGTCCAGCGCTTTCTTGGCCTCCGCCTTAATCGCGTCGTCGAAAGCTTTCTTCTCGCGCAACGCTTTCAGCAGCCCGTTATAGTTCGTCTCGATGAATGGATAAAGCTCCGTCTCGAACCGGCGGCACTCCGAGACTTCCAAATCCTCGAGATAGCGGTTCGCCGCCGCATAAATAATCAAAACCTGCTTTTCCACCGGCAGTGGCTGGTATTGATCCTGCTTCAAAATTTCTACCAGACGTTGGCCGCGCGCCAGCTGTGCCTGCGTCGCTTTGTCCAACTGTTCCGTCCCGAACTGCGCGAACGCCGCTAAGTCGCGATACTGCGCCAGGTCCAACCGCAACGTCCCGGCCACCTGCCGCATAGCCTTAATCTGCGCGTTGCCGCCGACGCGGCTCACCGAAAGCCCCACGTTCACCGCGGGTCGTACGCCGCTATTGAACAAATCCGCTTCCAAATAAATCTGCCCATCCGTAATGGAAATCACGTTTGTCGGAATGTAAGCCGAAATGTCACCCGCTTGCGTTTCGATTACAGGCAGCGCCGTCAACGAGCCGGCTCCAAGCTCATCATTCAACTTCGCTGCGCGCTCCAACAACCGTGAATGCAAAAAGAATACGTCGCCGGGGAACGCCTCGCGCCCGGGAGGACGCCGCAACAGCAACGAAATCTCGCGATAGGCTTGCGCGTGTTTCGAAAGGTCGTCGTAAAAACACACCGCATGCCGCTTCGAATCCCGGAAATATTCGCCGATAGCGCAAGCAGCGAACGGCGCAATGTACTGCATCGAAGCTGACTCCGAAGCCGACGCCGCTACCACGATGCTGTGGTCCATCGCGCCGTTATCCGTCAGGATCTTCACGATCTGCGCGATGGTTGAACGCTTCTGCCCAATCGCGCAGTAAATACAAATCATGTCGCCGCCGCGCTGATTGATGATGGTGTCCAGAATAATCGCGGTCTTTCCGGTCTGCCGGTCTCCGATAATCAACTCGCGTTGCCCGCGGCCGATCGGGATCATCGCGTCGATGGACTTAATTCCCGTTTGCACCGGCTCGCGCACCGGCTGCCGGTCAACCACGCCCGGCGCCAATCGTTCCAGCGGATTGCGCGTATCAGTCTGAATCGGCCCTTTGTCGTCCACTGGATTTCCCAGCGCGTCCACCACGCGCCCCAGCATTGCATCGCCTACCGGCACGGACATAATTTTGTTCGTGCGCTTCACCGTGTCGCCTTCTTCAATTTCGGTGTAGTCGCCCAGCAGCACCACGCCCACCTGATCTTCTTCCAGGTTCAGCGCGATTCCGAAAACATCATGCGGAAACGCCAGCATCTCGCCGGCCATGCATTTATCCAGCCCGTGAACGCGCGCGATTCCGTCGCCGACCGAGATCACCGTCCCCACTTCGTCCACCGCCAGCGTTTGCTGGTAGTTTTCGATTTGCTCGCGCAATATTTTTGTAATCTCGTCGGCTTTGATATTCGCCATTCCCAGCTCCTGAGTTTCGATGAACTATTCCGTTTCCAGCTGTTCGCGCAAACGGTTCAATTGCTCGCGCACCGATCCGTCGTAAATCGTGGATCCCACCCGCACTACCACCCCACCCAGCAGCGACTTATCCTCGCGATACTGCGCTTTGATTTTCTTCCCGGTGCGCCGCTCCATCACCGCGGTCAATTGCTTCTTTTCCACGTCGCTTAATTCCTTCGCCGAACTCACTTCCGCTTCGGCGATTCCCATACGCATATTCAGCTGCTGTTCCAGCGCCACTAGAATCTCGCGGAACATCTCCGTGCGCCGGTGAGCCACAATCAAATAAACGAAGTTGCGCACCGTTTCATCAATGCCCATTTTCTCCGTAATTTCTCGTATGACTCTTTCCTTAATCTCCTGGCTCACAGCCGGACTTTCCAACGCGTTGCGCAACTCCGCGGACGAATAGAAAACATCTATAAACGACGAAAGTTCGCCCTTTGCGTCGCGTTTTCGCTCGAGCGCCACTGACGCGAGCGCCGCGGCATATCGCTCCGCCACCGCGCTCAATTGACGCTCCTTTCCATCTCAGCCACGAACGTGCGAAATAGCCCAGTCTCCGCTTGTGGCGTCATCTCTTTCTGCAACATCGCTTCCGCGCGCTCGATGGCCAATTGCGCCGCCAACGCCTTCAATTCCTGATTTGCGGCGCGCCCAGCCGCTTCTATTTCCAACTGCGCCGCGCTCTCGATCTTGTCCGCTTCAGAACGTGCCTGATCGCGCAGCCGCTTTGCTTCCCCTTCCGCGTCGCGCTTCGCTTCCACACGCATTCTCTTGATCTCGTCGTCCAGTCCCGCCAGTTTCTGCTCGATTTCTTTTTTCTGGCGTTCGGCAGCCTCACGCGCGCGCGCACCCTCTGCAATTTTTTGTGCCGTCTCTTCCGCCTGGGCGCGGAAATAGGGACCACCCATTTTCACTGCCACGTATGCAATTCCGCCAAAAACGATCGCAAAATTCAGCCAGCGGAATATGTAGCCGGTCGGGGTTTCTGCCGGCGGCGTCTCGTGCTCTTGCGCCAGCACGGGCCACGCCGCCAGAAACAAGAACACGGCCAAAAATCCGAACATCCCCGCCGCGCGCTTCATCGTACCGCTCCTTGCGTAGGAGACGGATTTTCGAGAATCACTCTCACAATTTCGACGGCCAACGAATCAGTCTGGCTCTCCACTTCATGCCGGGCAGAGACCTGCTCAGCGGCAATTTTCTTCTTCGCCTCTGCCACCTCTTCCAACGCGCGGGAGCGCATGGCCTTTAGCAGGCGAGCACGCTCGTCGAGTACCACCTGCCGCGCCACTTCTTGTTCCGCATAAAGTTCCCCGCGAACTTTTCGCAACCGATCGTTGTAATCCTGCAGCTCTTTTCCAGCTTCGGCTTCCAAGGCGGCGGCTTCGCGTCGCGCTCCCTCAATCTTGGCGTCGCGCTCCGCCATCGCTTTCTGAATCGGCGTGAAGAAAGCCCAGCGCATAAACAAATAGAAAAGAAAAACGATGACCACTGTGGGCACAGCTTGAAGGAACAACTCAGCGAGCTGGTGGAGAATTTCCATAATCAGGAGATATTACGGATTTGCCGCCCCGTTTGAGAATTATTTAAACACTTCCGGAGCGACACCCTCGCTCGCCGGAACAAACTTCCAGGATCAACAAAGCTCGTGATTATCGCATCGCCATTAGCTTCCGTCAACGCCGAGCTTGCGTTTGCCAAAACCGCGCAGCCTCAAGCACTTAAGCCCTTCGGGTGGTCCTAATCTAGGCGTGAAAAGCCTCTTTCTTGCTAATGACGATCCAAAGCAGCAAAGCGAGCAGCGGTATCGCGAAAATTACTCCAAACCAAACTGGAAAGTGCATGGGCGGCAGTGCGTTCGACGCGCCCTGCATGTCGCGCACCATGTCGGCCATGGCCTGATCGAAACGCCCCTGAGTCCCGGGAATCAGTACCATGGTCAGCGAATTAAAAATCAAAAACTGAAAATAGTAGATCGCCAGCGTGCGTCCCCAGGGCCTCAGCTTCAGCAATCCGAACGCTGTCAGCGATTGAACGATGGCCAGGCCGAACATGATCAATGAAGCGAAGGTTCCCTTGAAGAAAAATCCAAGGAAGAACACCGGAGGATTTACCGAAAGTCCCAGCACACCGATAAAAGCGCTGATCAACAAGTACCACGCAATCAGTGTAATGCTAAGCGGCCGCGCCTCCTGCGCGATCATCGCTTCAACTAATATCCGGTCAGAAGACCCTCCCGGCGCTTTCAGAAATTGCTCCTTCGTCGACCGCTTGTTGAAAAAATAAAGCCACCATCCGCCTAGTACCGCGAGGAATGCATAAAATAGGGTTAAGAAAATTTTAGTTCCCATCAACATGTTCTTCGTCAACTGCGGGCTGGGAGCGGTTCCCGGAGGCGGAAACGGCATGGTCAGAAACATCAGCAGCCCGGGAATGCAAATAAAGAGCATCAACGCGCTGAACACCAGCATCGAAATCCTCGACCATTCCCGCACACGCAGCAGACCCATCCCGGTCGAGATGCCCCAAGCTCCCGCCGAAAAAAACAGCACGGCCGTGAGAATCATGAAATATTTCATGAAATGCGCTTGGTTTTCGGGAACGGGAATTCCCCCGGAGGAAGCAAACAGCATCATCACGCCCATCAGCAGCGCCAGCCCGCTACCCAGCATCACGGCAATCGCAGATATCGTCACGCCAACCGATCGATGCATAACCGCCTAACCGAAGTTTTCCGCAAAAGTATACATGATTGCAGCTCCCTGCTCGTCGAGTTAGGCTGTAATCCTCAGATAATAAACGCCGAATCGTGACATCACGTCCACAGGCTCCCGGTCCTTGAAACTCGCCAACCAAAGTGCTAGCGTAATTCGTGATTATTTTGGACAAATTTGGCGACGGGCGGCAAAGCTGGAGCGGTGCTGGAGGTTATCACCAAGAGCGCGCCTCGGGTGCCGTCCTTCGACCCGGACGCGGATCTCACCACGCAATTTGCGACCCAGATTTCTGGCCTTTTCCGGCATTTCTACCCGGTTCTGCCCAATATATAGAAAGCGACGTAACTTACTCAAAACAAACGACCGCGCAATTTCTACCCGGGGCCCCAACCACCCATTTGAACCCGGGAAAATGCGCCGCAACTAAGGAGAATTTTTGATGCCTTCTTTTCCCGGAGTCGATTTCCTCGACTTCGATTCCCTGCTGAGCGACGAAGAAAAGCTCGCGCGCCAAACCGCTCGCCAATTTGTCGATGACGAGATTATGCCCATCATCGAGCAATACAATCGCGAAGGAAAATTCCCGGTGCAGCTCGTTCCGCAAATGGCCGAACTCGGCCTCTTCGGCGCGAGCTTGAAAGGCTACGGCTGCGCGGGAATGTCCAACGTGGAATACGGCCTGGTCACCCAGGAACTCGAGCGCGGCGACTCCGGCCTGCGAAGTTTTATCTCCGTGCAATCGGCGCTGGTGATGTACCCCATCCACGCCTTTGGTTCCGACGCGCAGAAAGACAAATGGCTCCCGCTCCTGCAACAGGGAAAAGCGATCGGTTGCTTCGGCCTCACTGAACCGCAATTTGGTTCCAATCCGGGCGGCATGCTCACACGCGCCGTAAAAAAAGGCGACAGCTACGTCCTGAACGGCGAAAAAATGTGGATCACCAACGGCTCGATC
>Ga0210388_10005102_pt1 | contig 10258 bp, 6 predicted proteins | sample IncBWC19OmetaG_FD_155485 | JGI IMG/M metagenome (GOLD analysis project Ga0210388, IMG submission 155485) | Forest soil microbial communities from Barre Woods Harvard Forest LTER site, Petersham, Massachusetts, United States - Inc-BW-C-19-O ...
CGGCTCGAGCGGCGCCGAACTGCCGGCTTTCTCCTGATATGGAACGACCTGTCAAATCGTTCGCTGTGATTGATGATCATTTTCTGTCAGCCAAGCGCAAGTGGACAGCGGCCGGGGCAGCAGTCGTCGACGGTTGATCACTCTGATATTCGTGGATCGAGCGCAAGCACTCGCCATCATGGTCGTGATTCGTCGGGAGCTGCCTCGGACTAGCGTCGCGGGTCCGGCCAGAAAGGCCTGTCGCATAGGAGATAACGAGGATTCTCCTTTGCCGTGTGCCATCCCAGCCGCTGACCGTTTGTGCCTGTACGAGTTCATAGAACGATTTCTTTCTACCTCAAGCAGCACGCCGCAGCAGTGCCCGGCGTGGCGATTCCGTGTGCGCGCGCTCGGCGGCAACCCCGATGGCCCAGATGAAGCCCAAGAGCTCCCGACCCACGGCGGTGATGACCTGTTGCTTGGCCTTGCCTTTCGCCAAGAGCTTCGCGTAGCGGGCGTGCAAACGGTGCTGGGCTTTCCAGGCCATCGCCTTGATCTCCTCGCTCTGATCGCGTTGCCGAGCCTGCAACCTGGGCCCCAGCCCAGGACGATGCCGGTAGGCCCAGGCCGCTTCCACCACGATGCGCCTCAAGTGTGCGCTGCCGGCTTTACTGATGGCCCCGCGGCGGATGCGCTCTCCGCTCGAGTGCTCGCGCGACACGATGCCGCTGTAGCCCATCAGTTGCCGCGGGTGCGCAAAGCGCGACACCTCACCAAGTTCGGCCATGATCGACACCGCGCTCACCTTGGCGATCCCGCGCAGGCTTTGCAGCGCCTCGATCACCGCCCGCATCTTCTCGGGCAGCGTCTCAATCGCCGTATCGATCGAGCGCTCTAGGCGCAAGATGCGCTCCGCTGCATGCTCCACTTCGTGCAAGTAATCCACCAGCGTGGCCTGCTGCGCGGCTTGCTCGAAGCACTGACGCCTAACCCAGGCCAGATGCTTCATGCTCCACGCCGCGCTCCCCTCGGGTGGCCGCCGACCATGACGCAGCAGGAACTTGCCGAGCCGATTGCGAGCCCGCAGCTGATCGCGCTTCCCAGCCAAGCGTGCTCGCACCAGATCCCGAAGCGCCTCATGCGCCGCATCCGGTACCCACACCGCCGTCAAATCCCCCGCACGGTAGCAGCGCGCCAACTTCTGCGCGTCGCGCCGGTCTGTCTTGACCCGATCCCCGGCCTTCACCGGAACCAGTGTCGGTGCCACTACCTCACACTTAACACCCAACTCGCTCAACTGCCAGTACAGTACGTAGCCGGTGGGACCCGCCTCGTAGCACACCCGTAGCTGCTCAGCCTTGCCAAGCTTGCGTATCAGGCGCCCAACCGACTCCGCACGGTTCGGGATCGTCCCCAGACTCCGCACTTCACCGCCTGCTTCCGCCACTGCCACCGCAATCGTCTCCGCATGGACATCCAAACCGATAAATCGTACGTTCTTCATCGCCGGCTCCCCTTTGTATGCGGCTCTGCGCCGCGGGTCTTCCCGATCCAAAGCGTAACCCGCGCCTTGCAAATCGGGAGCCGGTCGTTCCATTGTGACTAGCGGCGCGTCGCCGCCGCGAACAAGCCGTCAAAAACCGCGGCGAGGATCTTGCCGTGGTACAAATCCACGCGTAGGTGGATGCGTCCGCGGCCGGCGCGTGCCAGCATGCGGTGAAATTTCTCCACCGCGTCGGCGGCGGGAATTTCGACGCTGGCACGCAATTCGCCGTGCACCGGCGTTAGAAATCGCATGGTCGATTCCTGGATCACCGCGTCGGCGTCGAGTTCACGTGCCGCGAGATCCCGGCTCGCCCAGGCCCAACCGGCAAGCACCGCGAGCGCATACAGACTTCCGCCGAATGCGGTTCCCTTGTGATTCGAGTTGGGGGCAAGCGGCGCGCGCAGCACGACGCGCTCGCCATCCGCGGATTCCACGATTATCCCCATGGGTTTTGCCAGCGCGATTTCCCGATCGATGCGCTGCTGCAAATAGTCCGCACCGTACGCGCCGGCTTGCGTCATCCTTGACTCAATGCTGGGCAAGACGTCTGACCGCTTGCAATGCCACCGACAGCGTCGCGAAGTCCGGCGCCGAACCAGTGCGCAGATCGACCACCACCCGTTTCAGCGAGTCGACCGCCGCGGAATGACGCGACAGCCATTGACTGACACGCGCCGATGCGTCGCGGCCCTTGTACTTCAAGACCGCCAGCGTGATCCTGGCCTGCAACGCGTACAGGTTGTCGCGCAAAGTGCCGCGCGCCACCGCCTGCCAATGTCCGTCGGCCGGCAGACTTTCGATTTGTTCCTTGATCCAAGTGAGTCCGATGCGCTCGCCGAGGTCGAAATATGCCCGCGCTGCGTACACAATCCGCACACGTGCCACCATCGTGACCTCGACCAAGTCCAACGCGCAATGCAATTCCTCCAGCGAGGCAATGCGCACCGCCAGCTCATCGGGCACATGCTGCGCAACCAGCTGCGAACGCAGCGCGCTCAAGCGCGCCTGCGCGCTGACGCCGAGTACTGCGGTCAATTCGTAAAACAGCTCGGTCACCTTGCCTGCATAGCGCGACACGGCGCGCTTGATGTCCAGATCGTTGCGCCGATTCTCGAGCAGCCAGTAGCTCATGTGCCGGAGCAGCCGGGTGGTCTGAAACATCGCCGTATACTGTACGGCGGCGGGAATTCGATTGTCGAGCGCTTCGATCTGCGACCAGATATAGCGCAGCGCAAACACCTCGCGCGCGATGCTGTAGGCGCGTGCAATGGCCGCCGGATCCGCTCCCGTGTCATCCTGTGCGCGCACCGGGAACACCGGCCCCACCCGATTGATCATGCTATTGGTGATCGCGGTCGCGATGATCTCGCGCCGCAGCCGATGGCGCTTCAGGCGCGCCGCGAAGCGCTTCTGCACCGGCGGCGGAAAGTAGCGCTTGAGTTCGGCGGACAGATACGGATCCTCGGGCACATTGGAATGAATGAGCGCCCTGTACAGCCAGATCTTGCAGTAGCTCAAAGTGATGGCGAGCTCCGGGCGCGTCAAGCCCTCGCCGGATTGGCGGCGCTCGGCGATCTCCTCTTCGGTCGGCAGAAACTCCAAACTGCGGTTCAGATCGCCTGAGCGCTCCAGTGCGCGGATCACGTATGCGCCTTCGCCGAGCAGTTCCTTGGACTGAAACTCACCGGTACTGATGGCTTGGCTCTGTAGATAGTTGTTGCGCAACACCAGCGCCGCCACATCATCGGTCATCTGCGCCAGCAAGCGATCACGCGCCGCCAGCGTGATTTCACCGGCGCGCACCGCGCCGTTCAGGAGAATCTTCAGATTGACTTCAACGTCCGATGTGTTGACGCCGGCGGAGTTGTCGATGAAATCGGTATTGAGCCTGCCGCCGCGCCGCGCGAACTCGATGCGTCCGAGCTGCGATACGCCCAGGTTGCCGCCCTCGCCGATTACTTTGCTGTTCAATTCCCGAGCGTCGATGCGCACGGCATCGTTGCTGCGATCCCCGACATCGCTGTGGCTCTCGTGGCTCGCCTTGATGTAGGTGCCGATGCCGCCGTTCCAGAGAAGATCCACATGCGCCCGCAAAATAGCCTTGATCACTTCGTTAGGCGTGGCTTGCGCCGGAACTTCGAGCAGCGTCTGCGCCTCGCGCGACAATGTCAGGGTCTTCGCCGACCTCAAGTACACACCGCCGCCCTTGGAGATCGTGGCGCGCGAATAGTCGTCCCACGAGGAGCGCGGCAGATTGAACATTCGCTGGCGCTCGGCAAACGAACGGCCGGCGTCCGGTTGCGGGTCGATGAATATGTGCTGGTGATTGAACGCGGCAACCAGCCGGATGTGCCGCGATTGCAGCATACCGTTGCCGAACACGTCTCCGGCCATGTCGCCGATGCCCGCGACCGTGAAATTCTGGTTCTGGATGTCGACGCCGGTTTCGCGGAAATGCCGCTTCACGCATTCCCACGCGCCGCGCGCTGTGATCGCCATCTTCTTGTGGTCGTAGCCGGCCGAACCGCCGGAGGCAAACGCGTCGCCCAGCCAGAAGCCGTATTCGTGGGAAATGGCATTGGCAATATCCGAGAAAGTGGCTGTGCCCTTGTCCGCCGCCACCACCAGATACGGATCATCGCGGTCATGGCGGATCACCATGGGCGGCGGCGTGATTTTGTCGGCGACGATGTTGTCGGTGATATCGAGCATTCCGCGGATCAGCGTTTGATAGCAAGCGATCACTTCGGCTTGCTGCGCCTCGCGCTCTAGCGGCATGCGTCTGACTATGAATCCGCCCTTCGCGCCCACCGGGACGATGACCGTGTTCTTCACCTGCTGCGCTTTCATCAGTCCCAGCACTTCGGTGCGAAAATCCTCGCGCCGGTCCGACCAGCGGATGCCGCCGCGGGCGACGTACCCCATGCGCAGATGCACGCCTTCCATGCGCGGCGAGAACACGAAGATCTCGAACAGCGGTTTCGGCAGCGGCAATTCGCGCAGTTGCTGGCTTTCGAGCTTGAACGATAGATACTCCTTGAGCTGACCCGAGGCGTCGGTTTGATAGGCGTTGGTGCGCACCGTGGCGGACAGCGCATTCCACAAAGCACGCAGAATACGGTCCTCGTCGGAGCGCGTCACCTCCTCCAGCGCGGCCAGAATGTCACGGCCCAAGCGCGCCAGAGATTTCTGCCGCTCCGCCGGCTTGAGGCGCGGATCAAATCGCGCGCTGAAAAGATCCGCGAACAATCTGGCAATGGCTGCATTGTTCTGCAGCACTTGCGCGATGTAGCCCTGACTGAAGGGCAGGCCGGTTTGCAGCAGAAAGCGGCAATAGACGCGCAGCACGGTGACCATGCGCCAGGGGATGCCGGCCGACAGCGTCAGCTGGTTCAAACTGTCGCTGTCCATGCGGCCGTTCCACACGGCGGTGAAGGCGCTTTTGATCTCGCGGTCGAGCGCGTCCACTGCAATCGCCGCGGGCGCCAGCATGACGAGTTCCAGATCTTGAATCCAGGCGCGTTTCTGTGCGGGAAGTTCGATTTCGTAGGGCCGCTCGGCGATTACCTTCAGACCCATGTTCTCGAGCATCGGCAAGAGGTCTGAGATCGGGATCGCGTCCTGGTCACGGAAAATCTTCAGGAAGATTTTTTCTTTGCGGCGCGCATCCGGCCTGTAGATGTCGAGATGCAGGCGCGCAGGCTCCTTCTCCACGGCCTCGAGGAAGGAGACATCGAGAGCGGCGGCGTCGGCTTGAAAATCTTCCGTGTAGGCGGCGGGAAACGCCTGCGCATACTTGTCGAACAACTGCAGCGCGTAGGCTTCGTCGAAACGCTGCAGCAGGGAAGCCCTGAAGGCATCCAGCCACGAGCGCACGGCGGCGGCGACGCGCCGTTCCAGCGCGTCGGCATCCACGCGGATCGCATCGCTCGGCGCGGTGCGGGCCACGATATGGATGCGCGCCAGGTTGGATTCGGCGATCTGTACCTGGGATTCCATGCTCACCGCGGAAAACGATTCGCGGATCACCCGTTCGATGCGCTGGCGGACCTGAGTGTTGTATTTTTCGCGCGGCACGAACACCAGGCAGGAATAAAACCGGCGAAATGGGTCGCGGCGCAACAGCACGCGCACCCGCGGCCGGTCCTGTAGGCCGAATATGCCGGTCGCGATGCGGTTCAGTTCGGCAACGCTGGCCTGAAACAATTCATCGCGGGGAAATGTTTCGAGGATGTGCTGCAGCGCCTTGCCGTCGTGACTGTCGGGCGCCAGCGAGAAATGCTGCGCCACCTGCGCGACTTTCTGCCGCAGCATCGGGATGTCGCGTGGATTGCTGTTGTAGGCCGCGGAGGTCCATAAACCCAAGAAACGCCGTTCGCCGATCAGCACGCCCTTGGCATCGAAATTCTTGATGCCGACATAGTCGAGATATCCGGATCGGTGCACGGTGGAGAGCAAATTGGACTTGGTGACCAGACTCAGGCTGCGCGAGCGGCTTTCGCGCCGGATGTCGGCCGGCAGCGTGCGATTCGTGTTTTCAGGCGGCTTGTGGCGCGGCCGCAGAATGCCGAGGCCGGTCGCCTCGATCGGCTCCAGTAGTTCGCGGCCTTTACGGCCCCGCAAACGATACTCACGGTAGCCCAGGAAAGTGAAATGGCGATTTTCCATCCACGCGAGCAGGGCACAGGTCTCGCTCAGGTCGGTAGGGTCGAAACGCGCGCTCATCGCGCTCAGGTCGGTGGCCGCGCTGCGAGCGGCGTTCTGCATGGGTTCCCAGTCGGCGCACGCCACGCGCACGTCGCGCATGCTGCGTTCGATCTGCGCGGCCAGGGATTTCAGCGCCGCCGGATCGACGATCCGGTCCACTTCGAGGTGTTGAAAGGATTCGAGACGCTGCTTGGCACCCGCAGACGGCTCCGTGCGTCTATGCAAGGCGCGTAAAGTGCCGGTGCTGTCGCGCGCCACGGCGAAGATTGGATGCGCCAAAAAATGCAAAGTTAGCGCGCGCTCGGTCAAGGCGAGGTTGATCGAATCCACCAGAAAGGGCATGTCATCGTTGACCACGTCGATGATGGTGTGCGGCGAGACGAATCCGTGTTCGCGCAAGGTCGGATTGAATACCCGCACCAGTGCAGTCCTGCGCCGCCGCAGCGCAAACTCGAGGTGCGAGAAGGCTGCGCCGGCGAGCTCCTTCGGGTCGCGATCGGCGAGGTCCCTTGCATCAACGTTGGCGAAGTAAGCGCGCAGAAATCCGCGCCAATCCAGATCCCGCAGCGCTTTGGGCGGACGTCCGGCGCTGCGCGTGATCGTCGAAACCAGGCTGCGGTGTTGTTCCGGTGAACCTTGGTACATGGGTATCTCCCGCGTTATTCCGGCTTCTCTAGATCCGCGATCACGGCTGCGAGGAAGCGGCATGCCTCGCCGCCCGTGATGCAGCGGTGATCGAAGCTCAAGGACAGGGGCATGCGTCGATGCGCCCGCACGCTGCCCGCGATCGCCACGGCATCCTCGCGCACCTTGCCGGCGCCGAGTATGGCGACTGCCGGCGGCACCACGAGGGGGATGCCGTAGCGGCCGGCGAGCGTGCCGAAATTCGACAGCATCAGCGTGAAGTCGCGCAAATCCTCGGGCGCCGTGTGGCGTTGCAGCGCGGCCTGTTTTTGCGCAGCGAGCGCAGCTTGCAGCTGCTGCAAAGTCTTGCTCTCGATATTTCGCAAAACCGGCACGATCAGCCCGCCCGGCGTATCGATGGCGACCGCAAGATCGATGTGTGCGAACAGCGTACGGGAAACATGCGACGAGTCGTACCAGGCGTTCAACGCAGGTTCCACGCGCCAAGCGCAGACCATCGCGCGCATCAGACGCAGCATGTAGCCGCCCGGCGCGACCCAGCCGTGGATGTCCGCATCGTCGCACACCGTGCTGCCGGATACCTGATCGCGCGACAGCGACATGCTGTGCGCCATGGCGCGGCGCATGCCGCGTAAGTTTTCGGCGGCGCCGTCGGTGGCCGCCGGCCCGTGCAGCACGGTCGCCGGGTTCACGCTCGCCAGCACATCATCCAGCGTAATCAGTCCGCCGCGGCCGCTGCCTGCGAGCGCCTTAAGATCGACATTCAAGCGCTTGGCGAGCGCACGCGCGGCGGGCACGGCGCGCCCATTGGCGGCATTGCCGTTGCCGCGCTCGCGATGCGGCGAGCCGCCGGCCGGCTCGACGAATTCTTCGTCGCTGGTCGCCGGCATGCTACCGACCACCGTGCCGGAGTCGAATTCGATGAGCGGCGCACCCGTCAGCACGATATCTCCCGGTGCGCCGCGCAGCGCAGTGACTACGCCGCTGTAGGGCGCGGGCACCTCCACCACCGCTTTCGCGGTTTCCACCGATACCATCGGCTGGTCGACCTGAACATGATCGCCCACCTTCACATGCCACTCGAGAATCTCGGCTTCGGCCAAGCCTTCGCCCAAATCCGGAAGCTTGAATGTACTCATGTAGCGCTTTAGTCCGCGAATGTGTTCTGCACGGCATCGACAATTCGCTGTGCGCTCGGAATGTAATCGTGCTCGAGCCGGAACAGCGGCACGACGGTATCGAATCCTGCCACCCGTTGTACCGGCGCCTGCAAATCGTACAGGCCGCGCTCTGCGACGAGCGCGGCAATTTCCGCGCCGACGCCGACGTTGCGGGCCGCTTCGTGCACAATGACCAGGCGGCCGGTCTTGGCAACCGATTCCAGGATCGTTTCGATGTCGATCGGACTCAAGGTGGCAAGATCGATGACCTCCGCGCTGACGCCGCGGCCGTCGAGTTCGGCGGCGGCGCGCAGCGTTTCGATGGTCATAGCGCCCCACGTCACGATGGTCACATCGCTGCCTTCGCGCAAGATGAAGCAGGCATCGAGCGGCAGCGCCCGACCGTCATCGCTGACTTCCTGGCGCACCGCGCGATACAGCCGCACCGGTTCGAGGAACATGACGGGGTCAGGATCGCGGATTGCCGCCAGCAGCAGCCCATATGCGCGTGCCGGCGAGGACGGGCACACGACGCGAATTCCCGGGATGTGGCACAACATGGATTCGGTGCATTCCGAATGGTGTTCGGGAGCATGAATGCCGCCGCCATGCGGCATGCGCATGACCACCGGACAGGAAAGGCGGCCGCGGGTGCGATTGCGCATGCGCGACATGTGATTCACGATCTGATCCAACGCGGGGTACAGGAAGCCCATGAACTGAATTTCCGCCACCGGCTTCAAACCGTGGCTCGCCATTCCCACCGACATGCCGGCGATCATCGCCTCGGCGAGCGGCGTATCCTGCACCCGCTCCTTGCCGAATCTTTCCTGCAGCCCGGCGGTGGCGCGGAACACGCCGCCGTTGACGCCGACATCCTGTCCGATCACGACCACCTTCGCGTCATGCTGCATTTCCCAGCCATGCGCCATTGCAATGGCTTCGATCATGGTTATTTTCGCCAAGTCAATGACCGCTGGATTTCGTGCCGTATTTGCGTGCGGTGGCGCGCTGTTCTTGCAAATGCGCCGGCAGGGCGGCAAAAAGATGCTCGAACATCGCGTCGGTGGTGGACGGCTTCGCCGCCGCGAAGTAGGCACTCACCTCGGCCTCGACCCGCTCGGCGCATGAGCGCCGCAGACTCTCTTCCTGCTCCGCATCCCAGATGCCGGCGTTGATCAGAAATGCGCGAAGCCGAAGCAGCGGCTCGAGTTCCCAGGCTTCCTTGACTTGGGCCTCGCTGCGGTAGCGGCCGGCATCATCCGCGGTCGTATGATCGCTCAACCGATAGGTCAGCGCCTCGATCACGCCGGGGCCACATCCTAGGCGCGCGGCGTCGAGCGCCTCAGCGACGATTTCGCGTACGGCGAATAGATCGTTGCCGTCGACCTGCACTCCGGGGATACCGGCCGCGATGGCCTTTTGCGCCAGGGTTTGCGCCTTGGTCTGCGCCGCAACGGGCAGGGAGATTGCCCAGCCATTGTTGACGATGACGAAGACCACCGGCAGATTGGCGGCGCCGGCTAGATTGAGCGCCTCGGCGAATGCGCCCTCGGAAGTGCCGCCGTCGCCGATATACGCGACGGCCACGCGCGGCTGCTTCTGGATCTTGAACGCCATGGCGGCGCCGGCCGCGTGCAGTGTCCGAGTGAGTGTCGATTGGTACGCACCACGGAAAATCCTGACGCGGAACCGCGAAGTCGTTGCCGCGCTCATCGCCGCCCCAATACGTCAGAATCTCCCGCATCGTCACGCCGCGCCAAAGCTGCGTGCCGACCTCGCGGTACACCGGCGCCAATATGTCTTCGGGCGCCATGGCGGCACCGACCGCGACATGCGTGGCTTCATGGCCCAGGCAAGACGCGTAGGTGCCGAGTTGTCCGGTGCGCTGCAGATTCATTGCTTTCGCATCGAAGCTTCGCGCCATCGTCATCGCGCGATACATGCGCAGCACCTCGCCAGAGTCCTTGGCGAAGGCAGGCAGCGCTGCGACGATGTGCCCTTTGGGATCGAGGACCTGCCTATATTGGATTTTGAATTCGGCGACTGTCCGCATGCGCGAATTATGCCAGGGCGCGATGCCGCGCGCTTCTTTGGGCGTTGGCGAGTTTCACGGCCGGTGAGAACCGGCCAGGTACTGCTGAGTCTGCATCTCGATGAGCCGGCTGGCGGCGCGCAAGAATTCCAACTGCAGCCGTTCGCCGTGATACAGAGCTGCCGG
>Ga0210388_10005103_pt1 | contig 10258 bp, 12 predicted proteins | sample IncBWC19OmetaG_FD_155485 | JGI IMG/M metagenome (GOLD analysis project Ga0210388, IMG submission 155485) | Forest soil microbial communities from Barre Woods Harvard Forest LTER site, Petersham, Massachusetts, United States - Inc-BW-C-19-O ...
TATTCTCAAGGCAAACGGCATCCAGACCCGCCACTACGCGATCGACAGCTCCCATCGCACCACTCATTCAAACGCCGATATGGCGGTGGCCGCCGCGCGCAAGTGCCTGGACGAGTCACCCGTTCCGGCGCGCTCGATCGGTATGTTGAGTTGTGCGACGACCCAGGGAGACATGGTCGTGCCCGGTTTCGGCAGCATGGTACAGGCGGGGCTCGGAGTGCCCGCGGTCGAGCTGCTGACCACTCACGGGATCTGCTCGAGCAGCGTGATGGCCGTGAAGGCGGCGGCCAATTCACTGCGGCTCGGGGAGCACTCGAGCGCGCTGGTTGTTGTCAGCGAGCTTTCTTCCCGACTCTTGAAGAGCTCGCGCTATGAGGCGGCCGGAGGCCATGCCACCCTGGACTTCAACGCCGAGTTTCTACGCTGGATGCTTTCCGATGGAGCCGGTGCGTGGCTGTTGGAGAGAGCGCCGCGCGGCCAGTGTCTGCGGGTCGACTGGATTCGGACTTTCTCGCACGCCGATGCCTTTCCGGTCTGCATGGGAATCGGGATGCCGACGGATACGCGTGACGCGCGTACCTGGCAGGACTATCCGACCTACGCGCAGGCCGAGGCAGCCGGGGCGCTACTCATTCGCCAGGACGTCCGGTTGCTCGATCAGATGGTGAAGCTGGGAGTCGACGGGGCACTGCGCCTCATCGAGGAAGGGGCGCTCGTCATGGCGAAGGTAGATCACTTTCTCTGCCACTACTCCTCGCACCACTTCCGCGGCAGGATCGCCGATCTCCTCGAGATGAGCGGCGCAGCCATTCCACAGGAGAGGTGGTTCACCAACCTCTATACCCGCGGTAACACCGGTGCGGCTTCGATTCTCATCATGCTCGATGAGTTTTTACGCGGCGCATTGGCGCGCGTCGGTGACACGATTCTCTGCATGGTTCCCGAGAGCGGGCGATTCAACACCGCCTACATGCATTTCACGGTTGTCGAGGGTTGAAGGCATGGAAACGATTACCATCAAACGGCCGGCAGCGCTCACCGAGCTCGGGCAAGCCACACTACGCCGGCTGCTGCGGCAATGGTTCGAGTTCGAGCGAGAGTTGGCGAAGGTCCCCATCATCCGGCGCCTCGACCTCGGCACTTTCACGCGCGCCGACTATCAGCGGCTGCTGCTGAACCTGCGCCCGCAGGTGGTGGAGGGCTCACGTTGGATAAGCCGCTGCGCCTCGAGCTTCGACCGCGAGCACGCGGATATCCGCTCCGTGGTTCTGCGCCATGCGGTTGACGAGCATCGCGACTACGAGGTCCTGGAGCAGGATTTCGTCGCTACGGGTGGCGATCTCGTGACCATCCGGGCGCAACCGCGCAACGTCGGCTCGGAAGCCTTGCACGCCTTCCTGATGTTCCGGGCCAGCGAGCCGAACCCGGTCGGTCTGCTCGGCGCCATGTGGGTTATCGAGGGCCTCGGCGAAAAGATGGCGGCGAGTTGGGCTGGCCGGATCGAGGAGCTGACCGGCCTCGAGCCCGGGTGTACGCGGTTTCTGCGCTATCACGCCGACAACGACGACTCGCACATGGACAAGTTATATGGCTTGATCGACCGGATCTGCACCCGGGAGAGTGTCGCGGACGATGTGGTCCGGGTAGCCTCGGTCGTCGCACGTCTTTACGCCCTGCAGTTGGAGGAGATCGACGTTGAGCGCTGAATCCTCGCCGCGTCGCAGTCCCTACCTGCGGGCCATAGCGGTTGACAACACCCTGCCGATCGACGCGGTGGCGGTCGATCTTTGGCTGCGCGACATCGACAACCCACTGCGCTGGATCGTGCGTCCGCTGCTGCAGTTCGTGTTCGCCATCCTGCTGCACGTTACCTGGGCGCTGAAACGCCTGCCGCTGCCGCAGTTCCGGGCTCACCGGCTGTTGCAGCGCCTGATCTGCTGGTTCTGCCGGAACGCCGTCAGTCCGGAGGCCAATCTCCTCATTCTGCGGCACTTTGCGACCGAGTCTAACATCCTCAACTTTCTCCGCGACAATTCCAACGCGGACGAGGTGGCGCCGCTGCAGCTCTATCCCGCGACGACGGACGAGCTGCTCGAGCACACCTTCGTGCGGCACGACCAGGAGCTGTTTCGGATGATAAGCGAGCTGGGGCACTGGGACGACACCGGGCCGAAACCTCCCGGGGAGTTGCGGTGGACGAACTGGCGGCCGCTGACACTCGACCCGGGCTCCCTGCCGCGCAAATTCAGCCAGGTGCTGGACTTCGAGACCGCGCATGCCCTGTTCATGTGTCTGTTCTGCTTCCTGTTGACGGCCGAGGAGTATCGCGACTCCATCAACGGCTTCAATCTCGATCAGTCGATCGCCATCCGCATCGGCCGGATGATCGGCGATCCCGAGCTTGCGGAACTCGCCTACAACAAGCATCCGCTCTATCTTGTCGGACCCTGGAATCTGTCACAGAGATTTCTGATGCACGGTTTTTTCACGGAGTACTTGCACGGGCGCCTGGAGAGGCTGCGTACCGACTCTCGCGCCTGACGGGGACGGGGACGTGCTGTTTTAGCGGCGGTGTCCAGGCAACCCCCGGCCAATACGAGGTTCGACCCAATCGACTATGACATGGGTGTAGTATGGCGACGATGAAGGGGTAAGCAAATCTTCACCCCGGGCGGCGCGGCAGGCCGTGAACTTGCCCCAGCCCGGTACACGCGTGCAAAGCAAGCCTTGGCGACAGCCTCAGCGGGCTGGCCTTTAGGACACCGATGACGCGCATTCAACACTTCAACCTGATCACGTCGTCGTGGCGTGTGAGCTGCAATAGAGGGTCGAGAAATGGGCCGTAAGAGAGATCGTGAGAAGGCCGCAAAGCGGACCGCGAACCAGCCAGCCTGGGAGCGCTTCTCCGCAGAGGTGCAGGAGCTATCGTCGATCGAGGCCGCGAAGGCCCTTGTGGCGAACCCGCCGACGCAGGGCACTTACGCGCGCCAGCTTCGCACCAATCTGCAGCACTTCATCGACAGCGGCTTCAAGAGGCCAACCGGCGCAGAGCCAAAGGAAGGCAAGCTGTACCAAACTTTCTTCAGGAATATCGCTTCCGAGCTGCCACCCGAGCAGCGCGTTCGCGCGGCCGCAGAACTCTCAGCATGGTTAGGCGACACCTAATGATCTCATTGCCAGAGGCAACACGGAGGGACGGCTCGTGACGGACGAAGGGTACATCCCGTATCTCGTGATTGTTCGTTTCGATAAGGGAGACGATTTGCGCGATCGACTCGAAGAGTCGCTCCCTCTGCTGAATAGTGCTCTCGCAGAGTTCGGCGACGTTGAGCCTGTGACGTCTTCTTACGATGGATCGGCGGTCACTTATCTACTCGAAGCCCGGCCTGACTTGCAGCCCGACCAGATTGTCTCGCAACTTCAATCACCGAAATCCCGCAGAGCATCGCCGCTCAAGACCCATGACAAGGTCCTTGTAGTCGCCGTCCAGTGCGGTATCGCGTCCAGAATGGAACGAATTACGGACTGGCTTCGAGAACGCGACCTTCTGGTGTAGTTCGGGAGAGACGCCGAATGCGGCCACTGTGCTCGCGTACTAGCTGAACCGGCCACGAATCGGCGGTCTCCGACCCAAAGCAGTCGGAATTTCCGCTGTCGCCCCGCCGCAGCCGGCAGTACCATGCCGCCTGGAGCCTCCATCGGCAAGGTTTCCTTCCTGGACGCACAACGTGAACGGCATACACGATCTAGGCGGACTCACGGCCTTCGGGCCTATCCCCCAGAAAGAGGACGAAGCAGTCTTTCACGCGGACTGGGAGAGGCGCATTTTCGCGCTGAACATGGCGTCGCTGGCGTTTCTGGGGCCGGTCGATCGTGCTCGTCATGCCATAGAGCGCATGAATCCCCTGGATTATCTGGCGACGAGCTATTACGAGCATTGGATTGCCGCGATTCTTACGATGGCAAAGGATCTCGGCTACCTGACAGACGAGGAAATCGAAACTGGACGAGTCGGCCAGGCCAGGTCACTGCCTAATCCGGCGCCGACCGCCCAAATGATCGAAGGTTTGGTACGTGGCGGTATGCCTGCAAATCGCAATGAGGCTCAAACACAGCCCGCTTTTGCTCTCGGCACCAGGATTCGCGCACGTAACATCGAGATTACTGGACACACTCGGCTTGCCAGATACGTGCGGGGAAAAGTGGGAGTCGTTACAGCGCATCATGGCTGTCACGTGTTTCCTGACACTTACGCTCACGATCAAGGAGAACATCCTCAGCCGTTGTATACGGTCAGATTCGAAGCAAGGGAACTTTGGGGCGACAATGTCAGTCGGCGTGACTGCGTCTATATCGACTTGTGGGAGTTTTATTTGGAACCATTGCCCGAAGGTTCACAGCAAGAATGAGCGAACACGACCATCATGATGCGCCGGCTAGCCCCTATAACCGCAGCGATCGTTCCGCGGAGCATGACCAGGCATTGGCCGAGCGGGTAGCAAAGATTGAATCGCTATTCATAGCAAAGGGACTCGTCAACAAGGCGGCGCTCGATAAGCTCGTCGATCTTTACGAGAATGATCTGGGACCCATGAATGGCGCCAAAGTTGTGGCACGCGCCTGGGTGGATCCGAAGTACAAACAACGCCTGCTGAGCGATGCGACTGCTGCCATCGCCGAGCTGGGGTTCGGGGGGCTGCAGGGTGAGCACATGGTGGTCGTAGAGAACACCTCGCAAGTTCATAACATCGTCGTGTGCACGTTGTGCTCCTGTTATCCCTGGCCCGTACTCGGACTTCCCCCGACTTGGTACAAAGACGCAGCCTACCGATCGCGTGTGGTAGTCGACCCCCGCAGCGTGCTAACGGAGTTCGGTACCACGCTCGCTGAAGACGTCGAGGTACGCGTTTGGGACAGCAGCGCCGAGGTTCGATATTTAGTGCTTCCAGAACGCCCAGAAGGCACTCAGGACCTATCCGAAGATCAACTCGTGAAGCTCATCGATCGGGATTCCATGATAGGCGTGAAGAAGGTGCAAATCTCGTGAGCGAGGAACGCCTGACCAGGTCGGACATCGCCGAAATGCCCGGCACATGCGCGCTTCCACGCAAGAGTGGCGAAATGGTTTTTCACCGTGAGTGGGAGCGGCGCGCATTTGCCATCGCGGTCAGCCTCGCGGAACAAGGTCAGTTTGAGTGGAGTGAGTTCCAGCAGCAGCTCATAACGTCTATTGCCGAATCGGAGCAGGGTGATCCGCGCAATCCACGTCGCGGATATTACGAGAGCTGGCTTCTATCGCTCGAGACGATGCTACGCCGGAAGCAACTCTTGGGTGATCGAATCGACTGATCAGACCGTCGTTTGGCGACCCACTGCCGCCCGTCACGAGTGACCACTTTATAGCTAGCGCGCAGCTATGAATATAATGTTTGCGCTACTTCGCTTTGTCGTTCGGATCTGACCGGCCGACCGCGGCAGCGTCCAGCGCTTGCAACAGCCTCCAGCGAGCAATGCCGAATCCATGCGGATCCCGCGAGGCGGCGTTGACCGCAATCACCACGTCGTCCTTGGGATAGATGGTGACTGACTGGCCATAGGCGCCCGTGGCCTCGTAACCGCCGTCCTGACGCACCCACCAGCCCCAGCCATAACCAGACCCATTGTCGGTAACGGGCCATACAGGCTTATGGGCGTTATCGATCCAGCCAGCCGGCAGCACGGCGCCCGCGGGCCCGAGATCGCCCTTCGCGATAAAAAGGCCAAAACGCGCGTAATCCCGCAGGGTCGCCGAGATGCAGCAGCCGCCGCGTTCGATTCCCGCTTTGTCGAGCACCCAGTTTGCATCAGCCTCCATGCCGGCGGGTTGCCAGATCTTCTCAGAGAGATAGTCAGAGACTGTCCGCCCCTTGAGCACGCGAGAGAGGGCGATACCAAGGAGGTCGAAGTTTATGGTCTCGTATTGCTTAACCGTGCCTGGCCGATGTGCTCGCCTGAGCTTCATCGCATAGCTGACAATCGGAGGGCGGCCAGCAATCACCTGTCCGCCATCGGCCATTCCCATGTCCGAGTTAGGGTCGTCGCTTTCATTGAACCTGAGCCCAGAGCTCATGGTTATCAGGTGACGCAGCGTGACGCCATCGAAAGCGGGAGCGGACTTGAGCTCTGGGATGTAGCGCGTGATCGGATCGTCAATCGAGCCGATCAGCCCATCCCTAATGGCAGCGCCGATCAGCGTCGAGGTGACCGACTTGGCGGCCGACGCAGAAAACCAACGGTCTTGCGCAGTGCGGCCGTGTGCGTAACGCTCGAGGACGATACGACCGTGATGCAGGGCGATGACGCCCGTGACGCGATACTCGTCCATCAGCTGATCGACCGTGAGCCTTCGGCCCTCAAGCGGCACGATCGGATCGATGGGCTCGGCGTTTGGCAGTTCCAGCGTCGAAACGCCGCGCGGCACGGTGCGGACCGGGAACAGCTGATCGAGATGCTTGAAGTTCGTCATGGTCTGCTCAGGCGTCCAGCCGAGCATGATCCCAATCGCGTCCTTTGGCGCGTCAGGCGAGACGCCGACGGCTTGCGGCCCATTCATCCGCGCCTGATTCGTCGGCAGCGTGCAGCTCGTGAGGCCAAGCAGTGTGACAAGGGCCGGAACGACGCGCGTCATGGCTGTCATGGCTGAATCCTTGCTGCGACCACACCGGAACTGTAGTGCTGCGGTGCTCACTCCTGCTTCAGGCCGCTATCACCGGCCACGTGACGCTGAAGCGGGCGCCGCCGAGGGGCGACTCGGCGATGGAGACTTCGCCGCCGTGCCATTCGATGGCGCGCTTCACGATCGCCAGGCCGAGACCGAAGCCGGTCTTGCGCCCGGCGGTGCGCTCGAGTTGCACAAACGATTCGAACACCCGATGGCGGTCGGCTTCGGGAATGCCAGGCCCGTCATCATCGACCAGGAGGCGGTTCAGGCCGTCCTGGCAGGTGAACTTCACGCCGATCGAGTGCTTCGCGTAGCGTGTCGCGTTGTAGAGCAGGTTCCTGAGCACGGTTTCGATGAGGTGGACATCGCAGCGGATTGCTGCGGCATCGCCCTGGACATCCGCCTCGATCCGGATATCGGGGCGGGCGTCGTGCGCCACGGCTTCGGCGATCGCGGGAATGAGTGTCGTGAAGTTGTGCGAGTTGATGTTGAGTGCAACGTCGGCACGCTCGAGGATGGCGTAGCTGAGCGTTGCGGCCACCAGGTCGTTGATGGCCGCGACATCCGTTTTGACGTGAGTCAGCGAGCGGCGCACGTCCTCGACGGTCGTTGCCTGTTGCGCGAGCTCGATCTCGAACTGCATGCGCGACAGCGGGGTGCGGATCTCGTGCGAGACCGCGTTCGACATGTCCTTGTGTGAGGCGATCAGGCCGTCGATGCGGGCCGCCATGCGCCGGAAGGTCTGGGCGAGCGGATAGATCTGCGAGTGCGGCTTGATGGCAGCATTGAACGACCAGTTTCGATTGCCGAACTGCGCCGCCGCCTTTTCCAACACGCGCAGGTCCCGCGTCAGGGGCCAGATCCAGATCATGATCACCAGCGCGATCGTCGCGTAGAAGAGCATGGTGAGCGACCATTCCAACAGCCCGCGGCGGGCGGCGGGGCCGCCGGACTTTATCGCCAGGACGTGGTCGGCATCGAGCCGCCGTAGCGCCCAGGAGTCCCCTTCCGCGGCCTCCATGTAAGCGATGTCGCCGTGCTTGAGTTTCTCGAGCGTCGCGCCGCCTGCGATGTCACTGGTTGCGAACAGCTCCATATCGACACCCGTTCGGGCAGCAACCCCCGTGACGACGTCGCGCCATTTGTCCGGCGGCACGCCATGCAGCCGATCGGCAAGAGTTGCCATCGCGATCGCGACGGGTCGGTCGTCCGCGGCGTCCGCGCTGCTGTAGGCCTGTAGTAGCCGGTCCTGCCCCCAACTGACGACGGCCAGTGTGAACACGATGAGCAGGTACAGACCGAGAAAGTGCCGGGCCATGCCTCACCAGGCGTCTGGGACGAACAAATATCCCTGGCCCCAGATCGTCTTGATCCGCTCGGCCGTCTCGGCTTCGTCACCGAGCTTGCGGCGCAGGCGCGAGATGCGGATGTCGAGCATGCGGTCCATGCCGTCGTATTCGCGTTTGAAGAGGTCTTTGAAGAGGGTCTCGCGCGATTGGATTTCCCCGGCGTGCGAAGCCAGGTAGAGGAGCAGATCGAACTCGGTTCCCGACAGGGCGATCGTCTGTCCGTCGAGGTGGACCGAGCGCGAGGTGCTGTTGATGGAGAGCCGGCCGAACTGCAACGTTTTACGCTCCGGTGGGAGCGTGGCACGGCTGCGCCGAAGTAGCGCGCCGATGCGGGCGAGCAGCACTCGCGGCTCGACCGGCTTGACGACATAGTCGTCGGCACCGAGCTCCAGGCCCAACACGTGGTCGATATCGCTGTCGCGCGCTGTCAGAATGAGAATGGGGTTGGTGTAGCTCAACCGCAGTTGCCGACAGACGGTGAACCCGTCTTCCCCCGGCAGGCCGAGATCCAGAATGATGAGGTCCGGTGGCTCGCGCTCCACCGTGGCGACGACCTCGTCACCACGGCTCGCGATGTTGACAGTGAAGCCGTTGCTTTCGAGGTAGCGGCTCACGAGCTCCGCCAGGCGCAGGTCGTCCTCGACGAGCAGAATGGATGGGACGGCGCCGGTGTGCGTCCGGAGGGTCGCCTGTCTCGGGTTAGACGCGCTCACTCGAAAATATTCCAGGGGTCGCGGCGCTTGTGCCGGTAGTGCAGGGCCTCCCGGATCACGCGCAGCACCTCGGAAGCCAGCACGTTCTGCAGGGCCGGATCGCGGAGCTGGAACGTCAGATCGTCCACGAAAGTCAGGTCGATGCTGTAGGTCCCCTGGGAGTAGTGTTCCCAGCAATGCTTGATCTCCGGGCGGTCCAGGATCACCAGGCACAATGACTCTTCGCGCGGCGCGCTCCACTGCGCGTGGACCGCGGTCTGGCACTGCTTGTCGTGACTCGCGAGCGTGCAGATCCGGGGACTGAGCTCGAGGTGAATACCGTCGTCGTTCGCGATAGTCGGCGTTGCGGCCGCGGGCGCTGCCGCCCGTACCGTCTGCGCCAGGCCCAGGAGCAGGACCAGGATGAGTGCCGGCGATTTCAAAACGCGTACACCGTGCCTACGAAAGTGGTTGTTACAAAGCGCGCGTTGACGATCGGACTGTCCGCGATGGCGTGGTCGAGGTGCTCGCATTCGACGAACGCGGTGATCTTCCATTTACCCTTCAAGGGCCGCGAATACGCCAGCTTCACGAACGGGTCCAGGGCCGCGCCCCCCTCATAGACGTTGGGCGCGCCGTAATAATAGTTGACGATGGCGGCGCTTTTCCAAGTAATCCCGAGGTCGGCGCTCCAGGCGCCGCCGACCTTCGAGATAGGGACCCCCAGCGCCGCCCGCACTTCGTCGCCGTGATTGTGGCCGGTGATCTCGTGCAGCACGTCGAGCTGCCCGGTCAACCCCCAGTATTTGAAGGTCCATTCGGGGCCGGCGAGATAGGTCCATTCCCGGGGACGCGAGGGGAACTTCGTGGGGGTGGTGGCGCCTTTCGCGGGTACGGTCGTCTGATTGCCGGATGGGCTCGTGCCCGTCTGAGAATTCGCGCCGGTGCCCACATTCTCGAAGGTGCCCAGGCCGGAGACGAACAGGTTCTGCAGGTCGCTGCGATAGAAAAACACGCGATCATAACCTGGGCTCGCAATGAGGCTGAGCGTCGTGCGGTCGTTATCCACTAACGTGACGCCGGCATCGAGGTCGTCGATGAAGAAGTGCTCGCCGTAGTAACTGAACTGTGGGATGACCACGAGCGGAATAGTGCCCTCGTGCACGACGGGATCGGTTCTGACACCCGCGCCGAGGGCGAGACTGAAGTTCCAGCCGCCCACCGGCACACATTCGCTGGACGCTCCCTTGCAGTCATCGTCCGCGAACACCGGACTCGCGTGCGCGAGTGCGGCGAGGGTCGTCGCGAGCAGAATTCGGGAAAGCCTGGTATCCATCCGAGAAAGAGTTCCGTGTCGTGCGGGATCAGACCATACCGCCGCCCATGTTCGCAGAAATCCGCATCGGGCCGCCAATCACCGCTGTAGCCGTTTGTAGCAGTGATGCTACGAACGCGTACACATTGCCCACAGCTTGACAGGGTATACGCGGCTAAGATCCCCGGGCTTGTAGCGCGCC
>Ga0210388_10005104_pt1 | contig 10254 bp, 9 predicted proteins | sample IncBWC19OmetaG_FD_155485 | JGI IMG/M metagenome (GOLD analysis project Ga0210388, IMG submission 155485) | Forest soil microbial communities from Barre Woods Harvard Forest LTER site, Petersham, Massachusetts, United States - Inc-BW-C-19-O ...
CCTGCTTCTGCATTACATCCGGAATAAAGCTGCACAGGTCGTACTTCAGGTAGTCGATGCCCCATTCGGCGTACATCTTGGCATCTTGTTCCTCATGCCCAAGCGTGGCCGGATAGCCGCCACAGGTCTTGTTCCCCGGACCGGAGTAGATGCCGATCTTGAGTCCCTTGGAATGCACATAATCCGCCAGCGCCTTCATGTCGGGAAACTTTTCGTTCGTGTGCAGCACGCCGTTCTCGTCGCGTTTGCCCTCCCAGGTATCGTCGATGTTCACGTAGATGTATCCCGCGTCTTTCATGCCGGTGGCCACAATCTGGTCGGCGGAGGCGCGAATGTCCTTGTCCGTGACCCTCTCGGCAAAATAGTTCCAACTGTTCCATCCCATGGGCGGCGTCAGCGCCACCTGCGGTGGGGCCAACTGCGCCTTCGGCGCCATCCGGGGCGGGGAAACCGCAGTGGCTTTGGAAGGCGATTGCGAGAGGGAGGCCAGCGAAGCAAGGGCCAGAGCGGCGAGCGAGAGCAAAGCGGGAATGCGCATAGTTCAGTCCTCTTTGGAAACGATTTCAGACGGCATTCTATTCCCGCACCCAGGCCTTCCGCAATTCCAACGGCATGATTGCTCTTGCCGCATAGGCGACCTCCGGTCTTTCCAATCTCCAGGCGACGGGATTCTCGCGTAGTCTGTTCAAGGAATTATTTCTCACGGAGATTGCACTCAATGACCGACTCAACGCCGAATGTCACCGAACTTTTCCTCAAATTCTCACGCAACAAATTGCTGGAGCAATACTGGCCCCGGCTCCGCGCCTGCGTGGAACCGCTCAGCGACGAGCAGGTGTGGTGGCGGCCCAACGCCGCTTCCAACAGCATCGGCAATCTCGTCCTGCATCTCAATGGCAACGTCCGCCAGTGGCTGGTGGCCTCATTCAATCGTGAAGAAGATCACCGCGACCGGCCCACTGAGTTCTCCACCGGGAGCGGGCTTACTGCTGCGCAACTGGTTGATCGCCTGGGTGCGACCCTCAACGACGCGGGCAAGGTGCTGGCACGACTGACCGAAGCAGACCTGACCTCGCCCTTCGAGATTCAGGGCTACCACGTCACCGGGCTTGAGACGGTTTACCAGGTCGTCGAGCACTTTGGCCTGCATTACGGCCAGATCGCCTACATCTCCAAGAGCCTCAGCGGACGCGATCTCGGCTTTTATCGCGAATTGACCAAAACCGGCCGCGCCGATTGAGGGCTGGATAGGTTAAGCTAATCCACAATCGTCCCCAGCCCCATGACCCACGCCGAGCATGAATCCGAACACGGAGCCTCCGGACAGCCCGGCCTGATCTGGCTGCGCATCGGCGAGTTCCACGACCGTATCTTTTCCGACAGCAACAAGACCGCGCTCAAGCACCTGGTTGTTCGCCTGGGAATCGCCGGCTTCGCCATCCATCTGCTGCTGATCTTTCTCTCCAAGACGCTCGCGCATCCGCCGGCGCTGCTTGCGGACGCCGGTGAAAACTACCTTGTCGCCATTTCAACCCCGTTCAACTTTGTTCTGTTCTACGAAGTGGTCACGCTGATCGGCGCGCTGCACGAGTCCACCACGACGTCCGTCGCCAACCAGTTCGAGATTGTCTCGCTCATCTTCATCCGGGAAGTATTCAAGGACCTTCCCGACGCATCGGAAATGGTGGCGCAGCACAAGCTCACCTGGGGTGCGCTGCCTCTATTTGTGGACATGTGGGCCGGGTTCCTGATGTACCTGCTGGTTGCAGTATTTATGCAGGTGGCGCGGCGAACTCCAAAACAGGCGCATGCCGATGCTCCGTCGCGCGCGCAGAGGCTGTTCGTTGCGCAAAAGAAATGTGTGGCGCTCGGCCTGGGTGCCCTGCTGCTCATCATGGCATCGTATAACCTGAGCCTGATTGGCATGGACTTCTATCACGTCGCGGTCACCGGCCAGGAAGTTGTGGGCCATGCGACCACTTTCTACAACGACCTGTTCACGGTGATGATCTTTACCGATGTGCTGATCCTGATTCTTTCGATCGTCGTTTCAGGCCATTATGAAGTTGTGTTTCGCAGCGCGGCATTCGTCGTGTCGATCGTCCTCATCCGGTTCTCGCTGACCGAGGGATATCCATTCGGGCCGCCGCTGGCGATCCTTGCCATGGTGTTTGGAATCTCCACTCTGCTGGTATTCAATTACCACATGCGCATCAGCGAGCCGGCGTCGGACTAGAGCACAAACTCACTGCCGTCGTCCGCACGCTATGCGTGGAATCCGCTGCAAATCCGGAATGAATTCAATTCCGTCGAAGCCGGCTTGCGTGAGAAGCGCGGCGACGGCCGTGGATTGCTCATAGCCGATTTCCATCAGCAGATATCCGCCGGAGTGGAGCGCCGCGAAAGCATCGGGCACGAGACGGCGGTAGATATCAAGGCCGTCGTGGCCGGCAAAAAGCGCGAGTGCGGGCTCGTGGTTGCGGACTTCGATGGAAAGCGAATCGCGATCAATTGTTGGCACGTATGGCGGGTTGGAAACGACCAGATCGAAGCGCTCGTCGGCGACCGCAGCCAGCAGATCGGACTGAATGAATTGAATGCGGTCGGCCACGGCGTTGCGGAGTGCGTTTTCGCGCGCGATTTCGAGCGCTGCATTGGATATGTCGAGGGCGGTGAGTTGAGCATTGGGGAGGTGGTGCGCCAACGCAACTGCAATTGCGCCGGAGCCGGTACCGACATCGACAATGCGCGGAAATTCCGCAGGGGCTAAAGCCCAGTCTTTTTTTATGCGGCTTTCGGCACGACTGAAGTCGTGCCCTGTTACAGAACTGTCCAGGGCCTTGGCGAGTTCGAGAACCCTTTCGACCAGGTGCTCGGTCTCCGGCCTCGGAATCAGGACATCGGGTGTTACGCGAAACGGGAGCCGGTAGAACTCTGTCTCGCCGATGATGTATTGGATTGGCTCGCCCTTGTATCGGCGTTCAATCAGTTGGGTGAAGCCCGTGGCCTGGTCGTCCGGGAAATCGTCGTCGAGATGGGTGAGGAGCCAGGCTCTGTTTTCCCCAAGAGCGTGAAGAAGCAGCGTTTCCGCATCCTGGCGAGCCCGTTCTGGATGGGGACCCTTCGTTAATCGACCTGAGCCGCCCTGCACGAAAAAGCTGAGAGCCGGCACCGCTTACGCCGCCTGTCCGGTTTCGCCCTTCAATTGCTCTGCCTGGTAATGCGTGATGAGCGCGTCCACAATTGGCTGCAGGCGGCCCTCCATCACGAGGTCAAGCTGATGCAGCGTGAGGCCGATGCGATGGTCCGTCATGCGGTTCTGCGGGAAGTTGTAAGTACGAATCTTCTCGCTGCGGTCGCCCGTGCCAACCTGCTCCTTGCGCGTCTTGGCCAACTCCGCATTCTGCTTGTCCATTTCCATTTCATAGAGACGCGACCGCAGCACGCGCATGCCCTTGTCGCGGTTCTTGATCTGCGATTTCTCATCCTGGCAACTAACCACCGTGTTGGTAGGAATGTGCGTAATGCGCACCGCGGAGTAAGTGGTATTCACCGACTGCCCCCCGGGGCCCGACGAGCAGAACGTGTCGATGCGCAGATCCTTGGCTTCGATCTTGATGTCCACATCCTCAGCTTCGGGCAGGACTGCAACCGTGATCGCCGACGTGTGTACGCGCCCCTGCGTCTCGGTCGCCGGCACGCGCTGCACGCGATGCACGCCACTCTCCCACTTCATCTGCGAGTAGACGCGCTCGCCTTCGATGATGGCGATCACTTCCTTGTACCCGCCGACGCCCGACTCCGACATCGACATCACTTCAACCTTCCACTTGTGCTGCTCCGCAAAGCGCGTATACATGCGGAAGATCTCCGCGGCGAAGAGCGATGCCTCGTCGCCGCCGGTGCCGGCGCGAATTTCGAGGATCACATTCTTTTCGTCGTTGGGATCTTTGGGTAGCAGCAGCACCTTGATCTCTTCTTCGAGTTCGGTCTCGCGCGGCGCCAGCGCGGCAATCTCTTCGGCGGCCATGGCGCGCATGTCGGCGTCGCTTTCCGACAGCATCGCGCGCGCGTCGGCCAGGCCTTGTTTTACCTGCTTCAGCTCGCGGAACTTTGTCACCGGCTCTTGAAGCTCGCGAAGCGCCCGTCCGGCCTTCTGATATTTTTCATGGTCGGTAATGATCTCGGGCAGGCCCATTTGGGTGGAAAGCTCGTCATAGCGCTGCTCCATCTGTTGTAGGCGGTCAATCACGGCAAACTCCTCGGCTCCTCAGCAGGCGCCAGATCTTGAATCAGGAAAATGAAAGCGGAAAAAGGACGGAAAACAAGCGCAGGCGGCGGGCGCCGCTAGAGGAGTGCCGGAATGGGCTGGTGCAAAACCATAGCGCTGCTCTCATTCTAACTCCATCCTTCGATGCCGGAGTTGACCCTTGAGATTCGCTTTGTATCAGACCTGAAGTTTGAGACCTGGGTCACCCCGGGGTGTTCGTCAGTCCAGTGGGACGATGGTTGGCTTGTGCAAGAAGTGGCCTTCATCGGCGATGACGATGCGCGCAGGGTTGAACTTGAGGTCGCTGCCCAGGGCGAAGGCAGGGTGCGCGGCGCTCGTGGGAATATCGAAGGCCAGCTTGGTGGCTACGCTTTGGCCCGCTTCCACTTTGGAATCAAGACTTGGAAGCGGGCCATCCGCCTGCGAGAGCGCCAACTGACCGGCCTGCGATTCCGGATAGACTTGGCCGGATTGGTCGACGATGACTCCGTTGCGGCCATTTTCCCGCTGCGCGTGTCCACCGCGATTGGAGATTCTGACGTCAACGATGAAGAAAACTCCCTGCGCCTTGGTCGCGCCGCCCGCGGATTCGATAGACGCAGTGCGCTGAACGCCGGTGACCGCGAAACACATCTCGTCAAAGCAGCGGTCTTCTCCAACGGACATGATGTGCTGCGGAGCCAGGACGGCAACGGCAGTCCCTGTACACACGTAGACGATCCAAACGGCGACGAGGCCGGCGAGCAGTTTCCCCACAAAGATCCAGCGCCGGAAGATCAGCGCGAAAACGGCGACAAGGATGGTCGCCGCGGAGCCGAGGACGAGAAGAATCAAAAGCAGATCAAAGAGGGTCATGGCATCTCTTTCGCTTTGCACTGCAAAGTTAAAGTAGAATACTGCGAAATGCGCAATGGCGCAAGTGGTGCGCCTGCGGTCAAGCTGAGCGCCGAGCAAGTAAGCACTGGCGGTCTCCCAGCCCTCGAAAGCGACGGCTGGGCACCCGACGCTCACCCGCTATTCAAACGAAGGGATTGACGATTCTGACGCCGTCGACAACCTGGCCGTGCTGCATGTCTTCCGAGAGCAGGATGCGGCAGCCGGCTCGTATGGCCATTCGCAACACCAATGCATCGTAGTAAGAGAAGCCGCGAAGCCGGTGTAGATCGATGGCCGCGAGAATGTCGTTGACGGTCGGCTCGGCGACGTGAAATTTCGCAAATACCTCAACCCTTTGCCTGGCCAGTTCCGGATTCAGCTTTAGTTTTCTCGTAGCCGAGACGAAGTACTCCTGCAACACTTGGAGCGATACCACGCCGGTCCGCAGGCGCAGATGCACCTTGATCAGGTTGAGAGCTGCTTGCTGTTTAGGCGGGTCTCTGGGATCGTCAGAGTGGACGAGTACATTTGTATCAAGGAATGTCCGCGAAGTCTTCCCGCCGAGGCTCAATTCCGAGGCCATTTTACCCGGACCTCGTAGAGCTCATCCCGGTTCCACTTCCAACCAGATTCAGGCTTCCCCAACCCCGAGGTGCGCTCAAAGAATTCGATGTCTCGCTCCAGTTCGTCGTCGCCGACAATATGTGCCAGATGCTCACGAATCTCCTGGTTGATGGTCTTGCCCGTGGCGCGAAGCTTCTCCCGCGCCCGCTCAACAAGTTGCTCGTCGATGGAGAGCGTGATATTCATGAACACAGTATATGTGCACACATAACCCGTGTCAATTTCTTCATCTGAAAGAACACGCTCTCAAAAACACTCAATCTGATCGCAGGGATTCACCAGTGGCACCTGCAAGCTCGAATCATATTCGGAATCGGAGTAGATCGTGATGGTTGCCGGCTTGTAGTCACCTGGGTTCGCGTTCATGATGTTGGGCACGAAGGTCTGCGGATTGCGGTCGTAGAGCGGGAACCATGTGCTCTGCACCTCCACCATCACTGTGTGGCCGGCTTTGAAGACGTGGTCCACGTCGTGCAGGGAATATTTGTACTCATGCACTGAGCCTGCGCGCAGCGGCGTGGGATTTTCAAAGCTCTGCAGATAGCGTCCGCGGAAGATCTCTTCGTTGGTCATCAGCTGATAACCGCGCATCTTTGGGTCGGCATCGTCATCAGAGTATTGATCAATCAGCTTCACCACGACGTCGGTGTCGGTGCCGCTGGTCGATTCGAAAATATCCGCGATTACTTCGCCGGTGAGCACCATGTCCTTCTTCAGCACCGGCAGTTTCCACACGGCGAGGTCTTTTCGATCGGTGACAAATCGCTGGTCTTCGCTGAGCCAGGTGAACCATTCGGATCCAGGTCCGTAGGTCGGCTGAATGGGCCTGTGACGATACGGCACCGGGTTGGCTGGATCGCTCACGTAGCTGGTTTTGGCAGGGTTCGTTGAGTCGGTCCAGCTCAGCTTTCCGTCGCCGGCCAGGTGCAGGCTGGTAATCTGTGCCTCCTTGGGCGGAAATTTGGCATACCGCTTCCACGTATTCGATCCGGTTTGAAAACTGGCAGTGTTTTCCAGATCGAATCCCGCCTTGTCTTCTCCCGCCGCGTCCTTCAAGTAGTGCGCAAAAAACTTGGCTTCAATCTGCGAGCGAAACTCCTTGCCGATGGGCTCGCCGTAGTTGACGTTGCCCATGCGCCGCGAAGACGAACCCCAATAACCATGCAGCCACGGGCCCAGCACCAGAAAGTTCTCATGCTTAGTGTCGTGCGGCTCGAGGCTCTGGTATTCGATCTGCGGGCCGAACATATCTTCCTGATCGTAGTAGCCGCCTACGCTGAGCGTGGGCACAGTGACGGCATTCAGCGAGTGTTCGACACCGCGCGAGGACCAGTAGACGTCGTAGGCGGGATGCTCGAGGAACAGCTTCCAGGTGGGCAGAAGCTTTGACCCCGATCTCTTTACGTCTTCGGCGAATGAGCCGCGCGCCAGAAAGTAGTCGAACCCGTCTATCGGCTTGCCGTCTTTATCTTTGCCGTAGTCCACCTCGGCGCGTTCCTTATTGGTTTCCATTCCGTACACATAGTCGTACCCATAGGTCTGCCGGAAGGCTCCGTTGTGGAAGAAGTCGTCGCCCATCCACACGTCGATCATGGGAGCCTGCGGCGAAATGGCCTTCACCGCCGGGTGCGGATCGATGCCTGCCATCATGGCCAGAAATCCCGGATAGCTGGTGCCCACAAAGCCAGCGCGGCCGTTGTGGCCGGCGACATTTACCAGCAGCCACGCCACGGTGTCGTAGGTATCGGTGCTTTCGTCAACGGCCTTGGGGGCCGGACTGGAAGAGCGCTGATCGGCACTGTGGTCGGCGAGGGGACGGCTCATAATGAACTCGCCCTCACTCTTGTAGCGCCCGCGAATATCTCCGCAGACGTAGATGTAGCCATCGCGCGCCAGTTCCGGACGGCTGCCGGAGAACGACGCGCGATTGGTGCCGTCGCAACCGTAAGGCGTGCGCTGAATCAAGAACGGCAGCGGACCGTTGATATCCGCGGGCTTGAGATAGACGATGTGCAGCTTCACGCCATCGCGCATGGGAACCATGGCCTCGGTGCGCTGGTAGTCGTGAAACAGATGATGGACCGGCACGCCTGTGCGCTTGAAAACCGTGTCCGGCTCAACCGAAATAACTACGCTGGCGCCGTGGCCCGTGGCATCCAGCGTGAACTTGAAGGTCGCCTTCGAATCGGGAATCCCAAATTCCGTCGCCGAAACTGCCTTGAGTTCCGTGGGAACGCGCCGCTCCGACTCCATCGTCAGCTTGCCATCCTTGACGTAAAAGCTGATGGGCGAGTCCGGATCGGTGGCGTCGGTGTATTCGCCGCTCATTGCCTCAAGTTGACCCGTATCTGGGCCGGCCTGGGCCTTGGCTGGTGTCGTCGGGGTCTGGGCGTGGGCTGGGGCCGCTGACGAAACCTGCGCAGACCAGCTGGCGAAGGAAAGCTGGGCGAAACAAACAACGACAAGTGCGAAGCGATTATGAATCAAGCGACAGACCCCCCTCAAGAACTTCCGGAAAGCTATAAGGAATCCTAAATCAGAGGTCGGCAAGTATGCCCCGCCACTCCCCGCGCTCCCAAGATCGTCCCATTTCGCGGCTGGCCGTCGTCCCCGCCCGGCTTTCCGCCGTCTATGTTCATAGAGCCGATCTTGGGCTCGCAGGAGCTTCCATGAAAGTCAGTCCCTTTTTCCCAATTCTGATCGGGCTCGCCGTCGCCATCGCCGTTTCAGCGCAGGATCCAGCTGCTCCGGCCCCTGCTGGCTCGCCTTCGACACAAAATTCAGGCGCCGGGGGCCAGCGAGGCGGAGGCCGCGGCTGGGGTGGCGGCGGAGGAATGGGCCGCGGCCTGATGGGCACCGTCACCGAGGTTGCCGCCGACCATTACACCATCAAGACTGAAGCCGGCGAGACCTACATGGTGCATTACAGCGCCAACACGCGGATCATGAAGCAGGCGGCCCGGCCGCAGGGCGCGGCAGCTGAACGCGGCGGCGGGCAAGCGGGACAAGGGGGCGGACAGGGCGGTGGATGGGGTGGCGGCGGCGGCAATCCCCCCACGCCGCTCAAGCCCACTGACATCAAGGTCGGTGACGCTATCGCCGCCATGGGAGATGTGGATGCGACTGCCAAATCAGTAGGCGCGACCATGGTGATGCAGATCGATCCGGAGCGCGCCAAACAAATGCGCGAAATGCAGGCCAACTACGGCAAGACCTGGATCATGGGCAAGGTGACCGCGATTGACGGCGTCAAAGTTACCCTTATGGGCACCGTTGATAACGCCCCACACTCCTTTGTTGCCGACGAGAACACCACCTTCCGCAAGCGCCGTGATCCGATCACGCTCGCCGATATCCAGGTGGGCGACTCGATCCGCGTGGATGGAGCACTAAAGGATGGCGCCTTTGTTGCGACAGCCGTAAACGCCATGGGCGCGCCGGCCGCAGGCACACCGGCCGCACCGCACTCCGAACCACCGACACCGCAGCCCCCGCAGTAAGCCTGCCGACATCCGTGGGTGCCCCATCCTTGCTACTTGATTGTTCTTGTAGCAAGGGTGGGAGACCGCGAACCCCCGCCTGCGGGTTCTTCGGGATTCGAGCTCTTCGGACCTCTTCTCAACTCCGCATCGAAACCCGTATCATCATTCCCTGTCTGAAGCTCTGCGTTCTGCGAACCGCTAACCCTTCCATGCGGATTGAGCCAACGGTCAACGGGGATATTCATGCGCCGATATTTTACTGCTCTCTTCGCGGCTACGCTTTTCTCGCTGCCGCTGCAAGCCAAGGTGGTTGTATTCTGGCAACCGGATTTTCCCACCGTATCGAGCCAGCCGTTGGATCGCGGCACTCTGGACAAGGCACTGGAAGGGATGAGCCCGGTCTTCGCCGATGAGACCGCTCTCGCCGCTCCTGAAACCCTGATCGACGCCGATCTTCTCGTGCTGCCCTATGGCTCCGCGGTCCCCGTCGGGTCATGGAAATCCATCGAGCACTATCTCGACGGCGGCGGCAATTTACTCATCCTGGGCGGACAACCGCTTCGTGTTCCCGTCAGTCTTGTCAACGGCCATTTCGTCGAAGCCGCACCGCAGGATACTTATTCGCGAGTCCTAGGATTCCGCCACACCTACGAAGTTCCCGTCTCACATGACGCAGCATTTCGATGGCGGACCGGTTACTCGTGGCTGCCGGCGCTCCAGCTTCACGCGCAGCACTTCTTCGCCGTGGAAGGCCGGCTCAACGGTCTGGGATATATGGCGGACTCGGCGGGCGAGCTTGTCTCTGCACCGGTCATCGTCGGCGGCCGCGCGGGCCGCGGTCCCGACAGATCCAACTCGCCCACCCGCATTGTCGCACTTGACTTCGATCCCGACCCCGGTTACTGGTCGACGGCCGATGGCATCAGCCTCATACATCGAGCCGCCGCCTATGCCGTGCAGGGCGCAACCACCTTCAGCGTCGAGGCGCTGTTCTCCGTCATC
>Ga0210388_10005105_pt1 | contig 10251 bp, 7 predicted proteins | sample IncBWC19OmetaG_FD_155485 | JGI IMG/M metagenome (GOLD analysis project Ga0210388, IMG submission 155485) | Forest soil microbial communities from Barre Woods Harvard Forest LTER site, Petersham, Massachusetts, United States - Inc-BW-C-19-O ...
AGGTCGTCGCCGCGCCCGGTGACGGCTGGAAGACCTTCACGCACGTCGAGGGGCCGGGCAAGCAGGGCTACGTCAACGCGGACCATGTCCCGATCCAGGGGAAGTACCCGGTGGGCAGCTGGAAGGCCGGGGACATCATCCGCGACATTCACACCGTCAAGTTGCCCGACGGCTGGAGCTATCCCGTGGTCGAGGTCTACGTCGGCCTCTGGCGGGGCTCGAGCCGGATGCCGATCAAGACCGGAGCGCACGACAACGAGGGGCGGCTGCTGGCGGCGTCGATCCCGGTGCGCGCGGCCGTCGCCGAGGCCCGCAAGCGCTACGTGGCGCGTTTCGTGGCGAAGGCGCCCAAGCTCGACGGGAAGCTCGACGATGCGGTCTGGGCGTCCGCGCCGTCGACCGGGCCGTTCGTCAACACGATGACCGGCGCGCCGGTGCAGCCGATGATGAAGACCGAGGCCAAGCTGCTCTGGGACAAGAAGAACCTCTACGTCGGCTTCGACAACACGGACGACGACGTCTGGACCGACCTCACCAAGCGCGACGACAAGCTCTGGACCGAAGAGGCCGACGAGCTGATGATCGACGCCGACGGCAACGGCCGCACGTACATCGAGCTGCAGGTGGCGCCGAACGGGAACATCTTCGACACCTACCTGCCGTCGCCGCGGCGGTATGAGGACACGGTCGACCCCAAGCTGAAGCCGTTCTCCTGGAACTCGAAGATGATCGCCAAGGTTCACGTCGACGGCACGCTCAACAAGCGCGACGACAAAGACAAGGGCTGGACCACCGAGCTGGCGATTCCGCTCGAGGACGTCAAGGGGATGGACGACAAGTCGGCGGTCCGGCTGCCGCCCGAGCCCGGCGACGTCTGGCGGATCAACATGTACCGGATGGACCTGCCGAAGGGGAGGCCGCAGCAGGCCGCCGGCTGGTCTCCGCCGATGGTCGGTGACTTCCACGCGCTGGGGCGTTTCGGCGAGCTGGTGTTCGGCGACGCCGACGGGAAGGTCGTGCCGCCGGCTGCGATCGTGGCCAAGGCGCCGGCGGCTGCCAAGATGCCCGTGGCCGCCAAAGCGCCCGCGGCTCTGAAGGGCAGCCACGTCCACGACAAGAAGTAGACCCAGGCCCGCCGGTCGCTGGGGCGCCTGGATCGCGTCGGGATTGGCCTCGGTCATCGCCTCCGCTTCCGCGGCGTCGGCCGAGGGACCGGTGGTCCCCAGCTCGGCCGCCGTGAGCGCCTACACCGCGGCGCCGTCGACGCGCGGTGGGCCGCCGCGCGATCCGTTGCGCGACGCGATCGTCGAGGACGCCCGGGCCGCGGCCAGAGGGGCAGGGCGCTCGCCGCCGGTCGCCGACGCCCGGCTCGATTGGGCGATGACCGATCTGGCGCGCCACCTCGGGGCGGACGAGCTGCCGGCGCTGGAGGCGGTCGCCTTCCTGCTCTCGCATTACGGTCTGGTCGAGCCCTCGCCGCATTTCTTTTTCGCGCGGGCGAGCGCCGGGACCGACGCCGAGATCCGGGCGCGTGCCGGGGAGGAGTTTGCGGCGGCTCTGCACGCCGGCGCCGTCGGCCGGATCGGCGTGGGGATCGACCGCAGCGGCCCGGAGGTGCGCGTGGTGGCGGGATTTCAAGAGACGTCGATCGTGCTCGCGGCGGCGATCTCCCGCCGCCTCCGCCCGGGCGCCGAGGTGCGGGTGAGGGCGCGCATCGCCGCCGCCTACCGCGATCCCGAGCTGGTGATCACCTCGCCCGACGGACGCGTGGAGGAGGCTCCGCCGGCCCGCGGGCGCGAGCTGTCCGGAGCGCTTCGCTGCGCCGCCGAGGGCCGCTATCAGCTCGAGATCGTGGCCACCGGCGCCGTCGGTCCGACCGTGCTGGCGAACTTCCCCGTCTACTGCGGCGTCTCGCCGCCGGCTGTTTGGCAGGGCAGCGTCGGCATGCACCAGGGCTCCGCGGATCCGGTGATCGCCGAGCAGGAGATCGTCGCGCTGGTGAACCGCGATCGGGCGCGCGCCGGCCTGCCGCCCGTCGCCGCCGACCCGAGGCTGGCGGCGATCGCGCGCGCGCACTGCCAGGACATGATCGCCCACGACTTCGTCGGGCACCTCTCGCCGCGGACCGGGACGGCCATGGATCGTGTCCGGCGCGCCGGACTCAAGCCCGACATCGTCTTCGAGAACGTCGGCCGCGCCTACAGCCCCGACCAGGCGGAGAGCGGATTCCTCGGCAGCCCGGGCCACCGCGGCAACCTGCTCGACCCGCGCGCCCGCCGGATCGGCGTGGGCGTGGTGTTCGGGCCCGAGGTGACGGGGACGCGCCCGCTGTTCGTCACGCAGCTGCTCACCAGCTGAGGGGAACGGGCGCCACCAGCAGCACCGGGCCGGCGGGCGTGCGGACGAAGGCCCGCGTTCGCGCCGCCGGCAGACGGCCGAGGGGTGCGGCGACGGCGGCGCGCTCGGCGGGGGTGAGCGCCTCGAGCGGCTGCGGCTCGCCTTCCACGACCTCGTACCAGATCGCCCGGCGATCGGCGTCGAGGCGGAGCAGGCGCTGGATCTGCGGTCCACCGGCCGCGGCCACCTCGCGCAGCTCGCGCAGCGCTTCACTGTCGATCGGCGAGGCGTGCTCCTCGACCAGCACTTCACGTCCGGTGCGCGGATCGTGGCGCAGGACCAGACGCACGTCGCTGGTGCGCCAGAGCTCTCGCTCGGCGGTCGCGGCGGGCGCGCTCTCGGGCCTCTCGCTGGGGGGCGCCCCGACCGCGGCGGGCGTCTCGCTCGCGGTCTGCGTCGTCGGACCCGTCGCCGCCCCCTCGGTGGGCCAGGCGACGACCGCCTCGGCCATCTCGATCGCGGAGGCGAAGCGGTCGCCGGGTGCTTTCGCCAGCGCGCGCATCAGCACCTCGTCGTGCAGCGGGGAGAGACCCGGCCTGCGATCGGAGGGACGGGGGGGAGCTTCGCCCAGGTGCTGCGCGACGAGATCCGGTCCGAAGAAGGGCGGCTGCCCGGTGAGCGCCTCGACCAGCGTCGCGCCGAGCGCGTACAGATCGGCGGAGTAGCCGATCGGCGCGCCGGTGATCTGCTCGGGTGACATGTACGCCACGGTTCCGAAGAAACCGCCGGTCTGCGTCTGCCCGAAGTCGGCCAGGTGCGCGCTGCCGAAGTCACCCAACTTCGCGTTGCCCGCGGCGTCGTAAAGGACGTTGGCCGGCTTCACGTCGCGATGCACGATGCCACGCTCGTGGGCGGCACCCAGCGCCGCGAGCAGGTCGAGCGCCATCCGCCGCGCGGCGGCCAAGGGCAACGGCCCCTCGGTGGCCAGCCGGTCGGCCAGCGTTCCGCCGGTCATCAGCTCGAACACGAACAGCCCCGACGCCGGCTGCGCGTCGGCCAGCGCGACGATGTTGGGATGGCGCAGCCGGCCGGCGGCCTCGGCCTCGCGCGCATAGCGCAGGTAGGCCTGGCGCTCGGGATCGCCGCCGCCTCCTCCCCCGACCGCCAGCAGCTTGAGCGCGACCGTCGCACCGAGCAGCGAATCGAACGCCTCATAGACGCGTCCGACCGCGCCCGCGCCGATGAGGCGCCGCAGGTGGTAGCGCCGTCCGACGTCGCTGTCCCCGGCACCCTCGCGTCCCCCCTCGGCCGCCGCCTCCTCCAGCAGCGCCAGCTCGGCGGGGGCCCGGGGCAGAGACTCGTCGGCGGCGTGCAGCCGTCCGGCGATCTCTGCCGCCGCGCCCGGAAGCCCCAGCGCGAGCAGCGGGCCACAGAGCGCGCGCCAGGCCGCCATCCGCAGCGCGGGGACGCGCGCGGCGATCTGCAGGTGCCGGACCGCCTCCTCGACGCGGCCGAGGCGCGCCAGCAGACGCCCCAGCGCGAGCCGGGCGGTCGTGGCCTCGTCGCCGCCGGGATCGCCGCTTCCTGGGCGGCCCCCTTGCCCGATCAACCGCTCGTAGATGAGGCCGGCCTCGCGGAGCGCGCCGGCCCGGGTCTCGGCGCGCGCCTCATCGAGGGGTGCGCCGGCGCGGCGGTACCAGCCGGCGGCCCGCGCCCAGGCGCCGGCCCGCTCGGCGGCGCGGGCCGCCTCGAACGTCCGGCCGCGGGCCGCGAAGGCCTCGGCCACCGCCAGCAGACCCTCGGGCGGCGTCGCTTCGGCGATCTCGGCGGCCTCGGCCGGCAGGTTGGCGTCCAGCGCCAGCCGCACCGCCAGCGCGCGGTCGCCCAGCGTCAGCGCCAGCGGCCAGGCGTCGGCGAACCGCCAGACCCGCTCGTAGAGCGCGATGGCGCGCGCCAGCTCGCCGCGTCCGGCGGCGGCGCGCGCCGCCTCGGCGTAGGCGCCGTGCGCCACCAGATAGTCGACGAAGTCGCCGTCCGCCATGGCCGCCTGCCATGCTCCCACAGCTTGCCGGCGCGTGTTAGAAGCATCGACTTCTGCGAGCAAGAGCATGATCCTCGGCGTTCTCGGCGGCAGTGGGCTTTACGACATCGACGGGCTCGTCGACGCGCGGGCGGACGAGGTGTCGACGCCGTTCGGGGCGCCGTCGGGGCCGCTCGTCAGTGGACGGCTCGGCGAGGCGCGCCTGCTGTTCTTGCCGCGGCACGGGGCCGGGCACCGATTCTCGCCGTCGGAGATCAACTACCGCGCGAATGTCTACGCGCTGAAGGCAGCCGGGGCGACGCGGGTGCTGTCGGTCTCCGCGGTCGGCTCGCTGCGCGAGGGGATGCCGCCGGGCGACTTCGTGCTGGCCGATCAGTTCATCGACAAGACCTTCCGGCGGGCGTCGACCTTCTTCGGCGAGGGGGCGGTCGGCCACGTCAGCTTCGCCGAGCCGACCTGCGCCGCGTTCAGCGCCGCGGTGGCGGCGGCGGCCGCCGAGACCGGCGTCCGCGAGGCGCCGGCCGAGGCCCGGCTCACGCCGCGCGCGCCGGGCAGCGGCAAACGGCTACACCGTGGCGGCACCTACGTCTGCATGGAGGGGCCGCAGTTCTCCACCCGCGCCGAGTCGTTGCTGCACCGGAGCTGGGGCGCCGATCTCATCGGCATGACGGCGGTCACCGAGGCCAAGCTCTGCCGCGAGGCCGAGCTCTGCTTCGCCTCGCTGGCGTTGGTCACCGACTACGACGCCTGGCATGCCGAGGAGGAGGCGGTCACCGCCCAGGCGGTCATCGCCGTGTTGACCGCCAACGTGGCCGGGGCCAAGGAGATCGTGCGCCGCCTGCCAGTCCACGTTGCGCGGGCCGCCGACTGCGGTTGCGCCGGGGCCGCCGCTGCCGCCATCATCACCGCGCCGGAGGCGATCACGCCCGAGGCACGTCAACGCCTGCGGGCACTTCACGGGAGAGAGAGCTGAACATGTCGTCCTCTGCATCACCTCTGTTGGTCGTCGGATCGGTCGGCCTCGACACGGTCGAGACGCGCGCGGGAAAAAAGACCGACGTGCTGGGCGGCGCCGCCTCGTACTTCTCGGTGGCGGCGTCGTTCCTGGCGCCGGTGCGCCTCACCGGCGTGGTCGGCACCGACTTCCCCGACGACCACACCAAGCTCTTCGAGGCGCACGCCGTCGATCTGGCGGGACTCGAGCGCGTGCCGGGCAAGACTTTCCGCTGGTCGGGCGTCTACGCCCCCGACTTCTCGACCCGCACCACGCTCGACACGCAGCTCAACGTCTTCTCGGACTTTCGCCCCAAGCTCCCCGCGGCCTGGGCCGACTCGCCGTATGTCTTCCTGGCCAACATCGACCCGGTGTTGCAGCTCAGCGTCCTCGAGCAGACCGAGAAGGCCGGTAAAAAGCCGAAGTTCGTCGCCTGCGACACCATGAACTTCTGGATCGAAGGGAAGCGCGCCGATCTCCTCAACCTGCTCGAGCGGGTCGACATGCTGCTGCTCAACGACGAGGAGGCACGCCAGCTCTCGGGACAGGCCAACCTGCCGGCGGCGGCGCGCGCCATCCGCGCGCTCGGCCCCCGCGCGGTGGTCATCAAGCGCGGCGACGCCGGCGCGCTCCTGTTTCACGAGGGGGGCGTCTTCGCGGCGCCCGCCTTCCCGATCGAGAACGTGGTCGATCCGACCGGCGCCGGCGATTCGTTCGGCGGCGGCTTCATGGGGTGGATCGCGCGTGAGGGGGACACCAGCCCGGCCACCATCCGCACGGCGATGATCATGGGCTCGGTGCTGGCGTCGTTCTCCGTCGAGGACTTCAGCCTCGATCGCTTCAAACGCCTCGACCTGGCCCAGATCCGCGAGCGCTTCACCGCCTTCGCCGATCTGGTCCACTTCGAGAAGATCAAGCTCTGACCGACGCGATGACTCTCACCGCGACCACCGCCGCCGATCTGCAAGCGATCGGTGAGCGGCTCGGGCGCGCGCTGGCGGTCGGCGACGTCCTGGCGCTGGTCGGCCCCCTCGGCGCCGGCAAGACCACCTTCGTGCAGGGTGTGGCCCGCGGCGTGGAGGTCCCCGCCGACCGCCACGTCGCCAGCCCCACCTTCGCGCTGGTCAACGAGCACCCCGGTCGCGTCCCGCTGGTTCACGCCGATCTCTACCGCATCAACGACCCGCGCGAGCTCGACGAGCTGGGTCTGGCCGACGCCTTCGACCGCGCCGCCGTGGCCATCGAATGGCTCGACCGCTTCCCGGACGCCGCGCCGGCCGAGCGCCTCACCATCGAAATCGAGATCCCGGCCGACGGCGGTCGGAAGGTGACGTTCCGGGCGACCGGCGCGCGGGCGGAGGCGCTGGTCCGTGCCCTCGGCGGGGCCTAGTGGCCCCGCCCGACGCGTCGCGATCACGAGCGGGGGAGCGTGAAACAGAAGACGCTTCCCTCCCCGGAGGTCTTGTCGACCCAGATCTTGCCGCCGTGAGCCTCGACGATGCCCCTCGAGATGTAGAGTCCGAGCCCGAGCCCGCGTCGGGAGATGTTCGTCCCCTGGGCGAACGGCTCGAAGATGCTGCGAACGTCGCCAGCGACGCCGGGGCCCGTGTCCTCGACCGTCAGCCGCACCTCCGTGTCGGTGGATTCGACGCGCAGGAGGACGCGACCACCGGACGGGGTGAACTTCACGGCGTTTCCGATCAGGTTCTCCAGGACCTGGAGGACGCGATCATGGTCGAACGGTAGGACCAGGGGAGGGCCCGTCAAGTCGGTCGCGAGGGCGATCCCCTTCGCCGACGCGGAAGGCGCCAGGTCCGCGATCGCGTCTCGCGCGACGGTGAGCGCGTCGTTGGGCGCGCGAAGGACGGACATCTTTCCCGCGTGGATCCCGACGACGTCGAGGAGGTCGTCGACCAGGCGGTTCATCCGCCCCGTGAAGCGCTCGATCGCGTCGACTCGCTTGACGATCCGCCGTCCCCGCTCGTCATCGACGACGTCCCTGACCAGGAGGGCCAGATTCAGGCCGATTCCCCCCACCATCGTCCGCAGATCGTGGTTGACCATTCCGAGGAACGCTTCCCGCGCGGCCACCACCTCGTCAGACGTGACCCGTTCATGGGCGAGGCGCTGGTCGGTGGCCTCGCGCTCTCGCCGAAAAATCTCGCCCAGCGCTTGCCGGCGTTGCTCCCGCTCGAGATTGAGCTCGGCGTCGGAGATCGCCCTCTCTGCCACGAGCGCCGCGTCCTCCTCCGCTCGTTGTTCCTGTCGGGCGCCCTCGTCGCTGCGCTCTCCCGCGTTCTGGTCGGCGCGAAGGCGCGCCGCGTTCAGCACGTCATCGGCGCGACGCCGCGCGGTCTCGACCAGGGTGTCGGCTCTGCTTTCGCGGGCGGCGTCGTCGCCGGCGAAAGTGGCGTCCGTTTTTCGCCTCTCCGCGCCGAGGCTCGCATCCGTTTCCTCACGCTCGGACTTGTTGCCACCGGGCCGCGTCCCGCCAGTCACGTCCCGCCACCTCGCTGTGAAAGGATAGTGCTCTGGTTGGGAGGCGCCATTGGGAACAGCCGAGGGTCACGCCGGCAAGGCTCGGAGAGGACGGGCAAGGATTCCTAGAAGCGGACACGTCGCTCGCTCAAAGCTCCGATCGTAACCAGGATCTCACTACCGAAGGCGGCGCGCTCCAGCTAGACTGCCGCCCCAAATGAGCGAGCTTCCCGAACCCATTCTCTCCCAGGCGGCCACCATGGCGCGGGGTCTGGCGATCGACGCGGTCGTCGCGAGTCAGAGCGGCCACCTTGGTCTGCCGCTCGGTTGTGCCGAGATCGGCGCCGTGCTCTTCGGCCACGCGCTCAGCTACGACCCGGCCGAGCCTGGGTGGCTGAACCGCGATCGGTTCGTGCTGTCGGCCGGGCACGGCTCGATGTTCCTCTACGCCTGGCTGAATCTCGCCGGCTACCGCGACATCACGATCGACGAGATCAAGCGCTTCCGGCAGCTCGGCTCGAAGACGCCCGGCCACCCGGAGGTGACCCACGCGCCGAGCGGCGTCGAGGCGACCACCGGCCCGCTCGGCCAGGGGATCGGCAACGCCGTCGGCATGGCGGCCAGCGCCAAGATGGCGGAGGCCCGCTTCAACACCGCCGAGCACGCCATCTTCGATCACCACATCGTTTGCCTGGCGGGCGACGGCTGCATGCAGGAGGGGGTCGCCATGGAGGCGGTCGCCTTCGCGGGCCACCAGAAGCTCGACAACCTGATCCTCATCTACGATTCGAACGCCGTCACGCTGGACGCGATGGCCAAGGAGACCCAGAGCGAGGACACCGCCAAGCGGTTCGAGGCGATCGGGTTCGACGTCCAGACCGTGGACGGCCACGAGATGGAGACGTTCTTCGCCGCCTTCGTGCGGGCCAAGCGGGCGGGCAGCGGCAAGCCGCAGCTGATCATCGCCAAGACGCTCATCGGCCGGGGGATCCCCGAGGTCGAGGGGACGCAGAAGGCGCACGGCGAGGCGGGGGCCAAGTTCGGCGAGGCGGCGCGAAAAGGCCTGGGATTGCCGGACGAGAAGTACTTCGTCTCTCCGGAGGTGCGCGCGTTCTTCGCCGCGCGCCAGAAGAAGCTCGCCGTCGCCCACGCGGCCTGGACCAAGGTCTTCGACGCCTGGAAGGGGAAGAATCCCAAGCTGGCCGAGGAGCTGGCCAGCTCGCGGGCCGAGGTCCGGAATCTCCCCGAGAACACGGCCAAGCGGACGCCCGACGTGGCGGCGCTTCTGGCCGTGATCCCCGAGTTCCCCGCGGCGACCAAGATCGCCACGCGCAAGGCCGGCCAGGAGCTGCTGCAGCCGCTGGCCGCGAAGGTGCCGCTGCTCATCGGCGGCAGCGCCGATCTGTATGGCTCGACGTTGAACTACATCGGCGATCTGAAGGCGGGGAACGACGACTTCAATCCGGCCCATCGCACCGGCCGCAACATCCGGTTCGGGATCCGCGAGCACGGGATGTGCGCCATCCTGAACGGCATCGCGCTGTACGGGATCTTCCGCCCGAGCGGCGCGACGTTCCTGGTGTTCGCCGACTACTGCCGCGGCTCCATCCGTCTGGCGGCGCTCAGCCACCTGCCGGTCATCTACGTCTTCACGCACGACAGCGTCGGCGTGGGCGAGGACGGCCCCACGCACGAGCCGGTGGAGACCATCCCCGGGTTGCGCGTGATCCCCAACCTGGACGTCATCCGTCCGGCCGATCCGGAGGAGACCGCGGGCGCTTTCGCAGCAGCGCTCGACCGCACCGACGGGCCGACGCTGCTGGCGCTCACCCGGCAGAACGTCCCCTTGCTCGAGAGCATCCCCGTGAAGGCGCGTCGGGAAGGTGCGCTCAAGGGCGGCTACGTCGCCAAGAAGGAGACCGCGCCGCTCGACCTGATTCTGCTCTCGGCCGGCAGCGAGCTCCAGCACGCGATGGTGGCCGCCGAGAGCCTGGGGCCTGGCACCCGCGTGGTCAGCCTCCCGTGCTTCGAGCGCTTCGACCGCCAGCCAGCGGCTTACCGCGAGGAGGTGCTCCCCAAGGCCTGCCGGCGCCGCGTCTCCATCGAGGCCACGGTCACCTCCACCTGGGCCCCCTACGTCGGCCTCGACGGCGCCACGATCGGGATCGACCGCTTCGGGCTGTCGGCGCCAGGTTCGGTGGTCATGAAAGAGCTGGGGATCACCGCCGAGCACGTGGTGAGCGTGGCCAAGGCGCTGGCCGGCAAGTAGCGCTCTCTCGCGCGTGAGCGCTCGTGGCTCGCCGTTCGCGGCTGGCGGCTCGCCTCTGGGCGACGCGGTGCTATGGTCTGCCGCGTGTTGACCGGAGCTCTTTCATTTTTGACGCTGGGCGCGCTCGTGGCG
>Ga0210388_10005106_pt1 | contig 10250 bp, 6 predicted proteins | sample IncBWC19OmetaG_FD_155485 | JGI IMG/M metagenome (GOLD analysis project Ga0210388, IMG submission 155485) | Forest soil microbial communities from Barre Woods Harvard Forest LTER site, Petersham, Massachusetts, United States - Inc-BW-C-19-O ...
AAAAGTTGCCGCCAACAAGGAAGCGATTCTGAAAAGTCTGGAGAACCGCCGCTAGAGCAGGGAATCCGGTCATAAAAAATGGCGGGATGAAATTTCCCAAAAGTTTGAACAAGCATCCATGAAAAAGTCCAAGCCCCGCTCCTACGAAGTCCGAGTCCCCGCATCCAGCGCCAATCTCGGCGCGGGTTTCGATTGTTTTGGCTTGGCGCTGGAATTATTTCTCATGGTGCGAGCCACGATGCACTTGGAACCGGGCGCACGCAGCGAAGCGCGCAGCCGCGGCATCCCCGGCAGCGAGGCTCTACCTAGCGCGCCAGAAGAAAATTTAGTCCTGCGCGCCATGCAACACGCCGCGCAACGCCATGGCGAGCGTTTGCCTCCGGTTCATTTAGCCGTGCGGAACCAGATTCCAATTGCGGGTGGCCTGGGCAGCAGCGCCGCGGCAATCGTTGCCGGCACCGCCCTGGGATTTGCCGTCTGCGGGAAAAAGCTAACGGAAGAAAACGCTCTGCGCCTCGCCGCCGAAATGGAACAACACACCGACAACGTGGGAGCCGCGCTGCTTGGTGGCCTAGTCGTCTCGTTCGTAGGCGCCGACGGAAGCGTCGCAGCCCTGCGCAAAAAATGGCCGAAACAAATAAAAGTAGTCGCCGTCACCCCGAAAATGACGCTACAGACCGCCGCCTCACGCGCAGCATTGCCGCAAACAATCGAACACTCCGCAGCCGTGCACAATCTCCAGCGCTCCGCATTATTTCTCGCGGCCTTGGATGCTCGCCGTTACGACCTGCTGTGGGAAGCGATGCAAGATCGTCTGCATCAATCCTATCGCCAGGCGCTGATTCCTGGCCTGGCAGAGGTGCTCGCGATTCCGCGCATGCCCGGCCTCCTCGGTGTCGCGCTCAGTGGCGCCGGGCCCACGGTGATCGCGCTAGCCACCGAGAACTTCGCGCAGATCGGAAAGGCGCTCGCCCGCCAATTCGAAAGCCGCGGCCTATCTTCCGCCGTCCGTAATATAACAGTCGCGCAAGAGGGAATTCGTTTGAACGGGAAAGCGCTCGCGAAATTCTAGCCTCGCCTTATTTGAAGCGAATTCGCCCGCACCGCAATCACTTCACAAACGTCAAACCATGCGGCACAAAGTGCGGAAACACATAAGCGTAGAGCATCACAATCACGCCCACGATCGAACCCAGCGCAATCGAATGCCAAAACACAAAGCGGAAAATAATACCCTCATTACCCACTTGCTCGGTAGCCGCCGTTGCAATCGTGATGGACTGCGCGTCCACCATTTTCCCCATCACGCCGCCCGCGCTATTCGCCGCGCACATCAGAATTGGGTCAATTCCCAATTGCTGTGAAGTGATGCGCTGCAAACTGCCGAACAGCGCGTTCGAAGAAGTATCGCTTCCCGTCAACGCAACACCCAGCCATCCCAGAAACGTGCCGAAAAATGGATACAGCCATCCAGTGCGCGTGAACGCCAGGCCCAGCACTGCATCCAAGCCCGAGTATCGCGTCACGTAACCCAATCCGAGCATGAAGGAAATCGCGATCATCGCCAACCGCATGCGCACCAGCGTGCGCCAAAATATTTTCATTAGCCGCAATGGGTTCACGCCCAGCAACAGACCGGAAACGATCGCAGCCAGGAAACAGCCGCTCCCCGTCGCCGATAGCCAATTGAAATCGTAGCGCGCCGCTTCCGGAGTCGGCTTGCTCACCACCGGCGCCGCGCGCGTGATGGCGTTGTGCAGATAGGGCCAATCCCATCCGGCAGCGCCCGGCCTCACTTTTCCGTCCGCTTGCACCACAATGAACGCGGGCGTGGTGGCTTGATTGATCGCCAGTTTCACCCCTGGCAGTCCCCATGCCAGCACGAATAGCGAAAGCACCGCAAACGGCATCCACGCTCTCATCACTGTCAAAATAGGATATTTCCGCACCGTTACATATCCATCGAATTCCTTGGGATTCCACTCGCCGCCCATGTCGTCCGCAATTTTTCCTCCCGCCGCCGCGGGTTTTGCGCTTTCACGATCGTAATCGAACCGCCAGATTTTCTTCGGCTTCCAAAAACGCAGAAAAATAACGGTACAGAGGATGGACACCACCGCCGCCATGATGTCCACCAGGTTGCTGTCACGATAGTTCGACCACAAATACTGCGTGCCCGCGAAAGAAATCCCCACCACCAGGATCGCTGGCAGCACTTCGAAAGTTTCCGACCAGCTCACCATCGTGCGCACCAGCCACAGCGGTACGATCACCGCCGTAAACGGCAGAATGCGCCCTATCATCGCGCTCAAATCCGATTCCGGCAGACCCGAAACCGCCGCCAGCGCATGCACAGGAGTTCCGATCGCGCCCCAGGCCACGGGCGCGGTATTCGCGATCAAGTTCAGCGCCGCCGCATGAAACGGCCGGAATCCCAGCCCGATCATAAAAGCGCCCGCAATCGCCACCGGTGCTCCAAAACCCGCCGCGCCTTCAATGAACGCTCCAAAGCAAAATGCCACCAGCAGAACCTGCAGTCGCCGGTCCGGCGTGATTCCCGCGATCGATTCCTTCATGATCTCAAACTGTCCGGTCTCCACCGAAATGTCGTACAAATAAACCGCCGCCAGCACGATCCACGCAATTTTCAGAATTCCATACGCCACGCCGTAAGCGAACGCCGATCCCGCCAGCAGCGCAGGCATTTTGAATACTAGGGTTGCCAGCATCACTGCCGTAAATGCGGCAGCAATAGCGCACCAATGCGGTTTCACTTTCAGGCCAGCCAGAAGGGTGAAGAGAACCACGATCGGAAGAGCTGCGATCAGCGTCGAGACCCACCAGATCCCGGCGGGATCATAAACCTGCGTCCAACTCATACAGCCCCCTTGAGGCAGCTTGAGTGTGTTATTAGGCCCGAGTTTGTGGACGTTCCATATCCCGCCGTGGAAATTTTGTCAAGAAATGGAATTGCCGAATGGACCATCTCAAATATTGAGGAAAAAACTGCCCGCGGTTAGGCGCGAGCCTTTCTTCGCAACAGCCAAACACACGCGCAACCTGCCGCGAGCATCAGGACACCGGAAGGCTCCGGCGTGCCAATCGGCGGCGGTGGAGGAGGTGGTGGTGGAGGCGGGCCAGACGACGGCGGACCAGATGGAGGCGTACCAGACGGTGGTGGCGCAGTCGGCGGCGGCCCCACCGGAATTCCCGGAGTAGATGGCGTGCCGCTGACCGGGAAAATTGGCGGAACGATCGGAATGTAGATTGATCCAGGAGCTTGGGGCGGCACGACAATCGCGGTCGTCGGCGGTACCGCCAGTGGCAATTCACTCAAAGATTCCGGCGCAGCGAGCAGCCCGCCATCCGCTGGAATTTCCATCGCCTCCGGCAAAGGCTCATTGCTCAGCACCGGCCCAATCGGAACGTCAGACAGCCGGTTCCCGCAGCGGGTCCTCGCCATATGCTCGCCGTCGGTCACAACTGTTTCCCCCGCTGGCAGCCTCAGCCGGTTCTTCGTCCAGAAAATTCGGCTGCCAATGCGATAAGAAACGAAGACGGCGCGAGCTTCGCGCAATTGCATAACGCGCGCGTTGCCCAGATTAAAATCCGCATAATGCTGTGCCACCATATCGTCGTGCGCGACGGCGTTCCGCAGTTCGACTGGATTTCTCACGCCGCCCGGAATCACCGAGTAGGGATAAAGTACGCGGCCCGTTTTTCCCAATATGGGAGCCGGCGCGAACCAATCGCTATCGGCAGCATCTGCGGCTGCTATGGCTGTTTCAGAAATCTTCTCGACGGTAGAATTACGAGGTGAGTAGCCGTAGTTATACGACGGCAGCACAACCGATACCACTACGCTTTCCAGAATTAGGACCGCCAGCGCTCCCAAGCGACGGCGATCAATTTTTCCGGCGAATTTCGCCGCAATCGTCCAGCCCTTCCCCATTTCCCCTTGTACAGTTCGGCAATCCCCATTGCCGAACGTCTTCCCCGTACTGGGACTACGCAATCCCCCTGCCAACCCCACTCCTAGTCTCGTGCAAGACCGAGCCTGCAATGGGCTAGAAACCTATGTAAACAAAGGGTAGGTCGTAAACGGCGATCTGTGGATTTTGTGTGCCGGCCGGAGGCTAGGGCAATCGAGAGAAGAAAGTTTCCCGTAAGTGGTACCAGTGTTCTAAAGGTACCGTACGGACTTGAGGTAATTCGGGCGCCCGATTTGCGGCGGCAGGGGTTGCCGGAAGGGGAAAAGCGGGAATTTTGACGCGCTTAGTGGTCTGATTTGGGAGACTGTTCTTGAGCGCCTCCCGGCGAACCTAGCGCGACTTCGCCTTTACCGTGCTTCCACACTGCAAAACCCAGTCCTAAAAACGGTCCGATCAGCACGATCAGAAAGGCCAATAGGAAAAGCACAAGAAAAAGCAGGACAATCACAATGGCTGGCATTGGTTTTACCCGCTCCCATACCGGAGCTGAGCCCTCCTTGCCGCATATCCAAGCACGTGTACATCCACCTCGTTAGATGCTAGTAACAACACTGTTGGGTACAGAAAGTTACTGCGCGTTTTGATTTTTTTCGCTCCACTCCAAGCCCTCGCTTTCACTCATGCGCCCTCATGTCTGGATAAAATTGGGGCCATGATCCAGCCTGTCACACTCACGATTTCCCTTGCCGAGAGTCCCCGCCTCGAAATTCGCCCGCCACGCCGCAACAGCCCTAAAATCAGCTTCTTCCACCACCGTAACCAGATTACCAAACCTCACGTCCAAATCACGTCCGTCAATTCGTGTTGAATCTCTTTCGCTTCGCCGCGAATCTGTTGCTGTATGCTGTTTCCCTTGGCGTTCAGCTGTGGGTTCGAGCGTGCGACACTGAACCTCCGGTACGCGGATTCGTAAATCTCCGAACTACGGAGGTATCGTACTTGCTGTACCTTTCGGGAGCCTTTGATCGATGTGGATTGTTCGACTTGCGTTACGCCGTCCTTACACGTTCATCGTAACGTCCATCCTTCTGTTGATTTTGGGACCCGTCGCAATTCTGCGCACTCCCACGGATATTTTCCCGAATATTGACATTCCGGTCGTCAGCGTTCTCTGGAACTACACCGGTCTCTCGCCTGAAGAAATGTCGAACCGCATCGTCTTTCAGTACGAGCGGGTGCTCACCACCACCGTCAACAACATCGAGCACATCGAATCGCAATCCCTGAATGGAATTGCCGTCGTCAAAATCTTTTTTCATTCCGGCGTGGACATTGGCAACGCGGTAGCCCAGGTGACCGCGGTTTCCCAAACTCTCTTGCGTCAGCTCCCTCAGGGCACCACCCCTCCGCTCATCATCCAGTACAACGCCTCGAGCGTGCCCATTCTGCAACTCGCGCTGGCCGGCGAAGGACTCTCCGAGCAGCAACTTGGCGACATCGGCCTGAACTTCGTGCGCACCGGATTAGTTAGCGTGCCGGGCGCGGCGATTCCATACCCTTACGGCGGCAAGCAGCGTCAGGTTCAAGTGGACCTCGACACCACGGCGCTGCAGTCGAAAGGCCTATCGCCAAACGACGTCGTCAACGCCATCAACCTCCAGAATCTGATTCTTCCCGCCGGCACCGCGAAAATCGGCACGTTCGAATACGAAGTGGATATGAACGGCGCGCCGGCGACCGTACCGGAATTGAACGACCTCCCCGTGAAAACTGTGGGGACGACCACCATTTACATCCATGACGTTGCCAACGTGCGCGACGGTTTCCCTCCGCAAACGAACATCGTGCGCGTCAACGGCCAGCGCTCCGCCCTCATGACTATCTTGAAGTCTGGCGATGCCTCTACGCTCGACATCATTTCCAGCGTGAAAGCGCTGCTGCCCTCGATCAAAGCAACGTTGCCGCCAGCGCTGGTAATCAATCCGCTTTCCGATCAGTCCATCTTCGTAAAGGCCTCCATCGTTGGCGTGGTTCGCGAAGCGATCATCGCCGCCTGCCTCACCGGCTTTATGATTCTGGTGTTCCTGGGCAGCTGGCGCAGCACGCTGATCATCGCCGTTTCGATCCCACTTTCAATCCTCACCTCGTTGATCGTTCTGAGTGCCCTCGGTGAAACTATCAACATCATGACGCTCGGCGGTCTCGCCTTGGCGGTCGGTATCCTGGTGGACGACGCCACCGTGGAAATCGAAAACATCAATCGCAACATTGATCAGGGCAAGGAAATCGTGCAGGCCATTCTGGACGGCGCTTCGCAAATCGCCGTGCCCGCACTGGTATCCACCCTCGCCATTTGCATCGTGTTCGTGCCCATGTTTTTTCTTTCGGGCGTGGCACGCTATCTGTTCGTTCCGCTTGCCGAAGCGGTCTGCTTCGCCATGCTGGCCTCGTACTTGCTCTCTCGTACTCTTGTGCCCACTATGGCTAAGTATTTACTCGAGGCCCGCACCGAAGAAGATCCCAACGCGCCGACCAAAGCCTCCTCGAATCCTTTTGTGCGCATGCAACAAGCGTTTGAGGTGCATTTCGATGGCCTGCGCGATCGTTACCACCGCTTGCTAGAGCGTTGCATCGCCCACCGCGTGATCTTCGCCATCTGCTTCCTCGCGTTTTGCGTGCTTTCCTTCGCGCTGCTGCCGCTGCTCGGGCAGGACTTTTTCCCGGAAGTGGACAGCGGTGAATTCAAATTGCACATGCGCGCTCCCACCGGCACGCGCATCGAAGAAACCGCCGCGCTCTGCGATCAAGTGGAAGCAGTCATCCGCAAACAAATTCCGGAGTCCGAATTGACCAGTCTGATTGACAATATCGGACTGCCTTACAGCAGTATCAATCTTTCCTACAGCAATTCTGCGCCGATCGGTACGGGCGACGCCGACATCCTCGCCGAACTTTCCAAGGACCATCATCCCACCGCGGAGTACGTTCACGATCTGCGCATCGAACTCGCCAAGGATTTCCCTGGCGTCACCTTTTATTTCTTGCCCGCGGATATCGTCAGCCAGATTCTCAATTTCGGCCTGCCCGCTCCCATTGACATCCAGATCCTTGGACGCGATCTTCAGGCCGACCGCGTGTTCGCGGACAACTTGCTGAACCGCCTGAAATTCGTCCCCGGAACGGTAGACCTGCGTATTCAGCAGGCCTTCGACCAGCCCAAATTGCACATCGAGGTGGACCGCACCAAAGCGCAGCAGATCGGCTACTCGACGCGTGACGTCGCGAACAACGTGCTGATTTCACTCAGCGGCAGTTTTCAGACGACTCCCAACTACTGGCTCGACTTGCGCACCGGAGTGAGCTACAGCATCGCCGCGCAAACGCCACAGTACATTGTTGACAGCTTGCAGGATCTGGAGAATATTCCAGTCACCGGCCCTGGCACGCCGCAATCCCAAATAATGGCCGGCGTGGCTTCCTTCAGCCGTGGCGCGGAGATGGGCGTGGTCTCGCACTACAACATCATGCCGGTGATCGACATTTTCGGCGCGGTGCAGGGCCGCGACCTTGGCGGACTCTCTCGCGAAATCGCACCGATCATCGAAAACAGCAAAAAAGATTTGCCGCGCGGCGCGCAGATAATTGTTCGTGGGCAGATTCTCACCATGGCCTCATCCTTCTCCGGATTGCTTTGGGGGCTGGCGTTTTCCATCGTATTGGTCTATCTCCTGATCGTTGTTAATTTTCAATCGTGGCTCGATCCATTTATTATTCTCATGGCGCTGCCTGCCGCGCTCGCCGGAATCGTCTGGTTTCTTTTCATCACGCGCACCACCGTCAGCGTGCCGGCGCTCACGGGCGCGATCATGTGCATGGGCGTGGCGACCGCCAATAGCATCTTGGTCGTAAGCTTTTCGAAAGAACGCCTCGGCGAAGGGAAAACCGCCGCGGAAGCCGCATCCGAATCGGGGTTCACGCGCTTCCGTCCCGTGCTCATGACGGCTCTCGCCATGATCATCGGCATGTTGCCAATGTCCCTGGGCTTGGGCGAGGGCGGTGAACAGAACGCCCCGTTGGGGCGCGCCGTGATCGGCGGCCTGATGTTCGCCACCGTCGCGACGCTGTTTTTCGTGCCGGTAACCTTCAGCATCGTGCATGGCGCGCACGAGAAAAAACTAGCCGCCGCACCGGATGAACGGCTGGCGGACTAAACGACCACGCATACTCAAAAGATCGCGAAGCGCAAATTCAAGAGGACGCAATGACAGAGCCCGTCGAAAATAAATCACCGCAGCCGACTCCACATCACACTGGAGCGGAAAAATCAGGCCACGGAGTACTGATCGCCATCATCGCCGTGATCGTCGTGATTGCGATCGTAGTCACTGGCGTCGTGCCGCGCCTGCGTGCCAAGACCGCCCTGAAAAAAGAAACGGACACGCTCGCCGTTCCCGAAGTCGGGGTAATCCAGCCCAAGCGCGGCTCCACGGCGCAGGAGATCATCCTGCCCGGCAACATCCAAGCCTTCATTGACGCACCCATCTACGCGCGTACAAATGGCTATCTGAAAATCTGGTACTTCGACATCGGCGCCCACGTGAAAAAGGGCCAGCTACTCGCTGAAATCGAAACGCCCGAAGTGGATCAACAGCTCCTGCAAGCCCGCGCAGACTTGAACACCGCACAGGCGAACTTAAATTTGTCCCAAATCACCTTCAACAGATTTGAAGGCTTGAAGAATACCGATTCCGTGGCCGTTCAAGATGTGGACAATGCCGCAGGCGACTACGCCGCGAAGAAGGCCACCGTGGAATCGGCGCGGTCCAATGTGAACCGACTCGAAGACCTGCAATCGTTCGAGAAAGTCTATGTGCCGTTTGATGGTGTAGTCACGGCGCGCAATACCGACGTGGGCCAATTGATTGACTCCGGTTCGTCGGGTGGCGTCGCCAAGGAACTGTTCCACGTTGCTGCGATTCGCACTTTGCGTGTTTACATTAACGTCCCGCAGCAATATTCCGTGGCGGCCAAGCCCGGTATCTTCGCGAACTTAACGCTCGCGCAGTTTCCGGGCCGGAATTTCCAGGGGAAATTAGTCCGCACCGCCAACGCCATTGACCTGGCATCCCGCACCCTGCTGGTGGAAGTGGACGTTGATAATTCCAGCGGAGAGCTGCTTCCCGGCGCCTTCACCGAGGTTCATCTGAAGATACCGACTGAAATCCCGTCTTACATTCTTCCGGTGAACGCGCTCATTTTCCGCGCGCAAGGCCTCCAGGTCGCCACCGTTGACAACGGCAATCATGCCAAGCTCGTGACCATTGTATTGGGCCGTGATTTCGGCGCCACCGTGGAAGTTGTCTCAGGCATCACGGACGCAGACCGCGTGATTGTCAGTCCGCCCGATTCGCTCGTGGACGGAGAAGCAGTGCAGATCGCACAACCAAACCAGCAAGGAGGGTCCGGCAGTGCGTCGCCCCAACCTCACTAACTTCCGCCACAATCCGGCGCACCCACTCCGTCTCGCGGCGTTCTGCGCCATCGCAGTCGCATTTTTTGCAGGCTGCACCGTCGGGCCCAACTACGTTCATCCCACCGCCGAGGTCCCCGCGGATTTCAAGGAAACTCCCGCCAACTGGAAGCAAGCGCAGCCGAGCGACGCGGTGACGAAAGGCAAATGGTGGGAAATTTATTCGGACCAGCAGCTGAACGAGCTCGAAGAGAAGATCAACGTCTCCAACCAAACCCTGAAGGCCGAGCAGGAACAATTTGCCCAGGCGCGCGCCGCGCTGCGCATCACCCGCTCGAACCTGTTTCCGGAAGTCACCACCACTCCGTCGGTCACGCGCACTCATCTCGCGCCCAACGAGCCTCTCTTTAACTCCACCCTGGAATCCAAGGACTACAACACTTTCACTATCCCCGTGGACGTTTCCTACGAGGTCGATCTCTGGGGCCGCGTGCGTCGCACCGTCGAAGCCAGCCGCTCCGAGGCGCAAGCCACCGGCGCGGATCTCGCGAACGTCAGCCTGAGTCTTCATGCCGAACTGGCAAGCGATTATTTTCAGCTGCGAGGACTTGATGCCCAGAAGCAACTTCTCGATTCCACCGTGGAGTCCTTCCAAAAAGCGCTCGAGTTGACGGAAAGCCGTTATCACGGCGGCCTCGCTTCGGCTGTGGACGTCGCCCAGGCGCAAACCATACTCGACACCACGCGCGCCGAAGCCACCGATGTCGGTGTTCAGCGCGCCGCCTTCGAGCACGCCATCGCCGTGCTAGTCGGCAAGCCTGCTTCGCAATTCACCTTGCCGCCGATTC
>Ga0210388_10005108_pt1 | contig 10250 bp, 9 predicted proteins | sample IncBWC19OmetaG_FD_155485 | JGI IMG/M metagenome (GOLD analysis project Ga0210388, IMG submission 155485) | Forest soil microbial communities from Barre Woods Harvard Forest LTER site, Petersham, Massachusetts, United States - Inc-BW-C-19-O ...
GCTGGGGGACTAGCTGTTGCACGACAAGAAGAATGGCTTCCGAGCTATATCGATTCGGAAGTAGTGACAGAACAACCACCGTGGCCAAAACCGCACCAGCGGCGGGCACCAACATCCACCAGCGGTGTCTGGTGATGGCGGCCAGCAAACGTCCTAAACTTTGATTCAGACTGGGTTCTTCGATTTCAGGCAATGTATTCTACCTTTCGCGCGCGGTCTCCGCTCCGGTGACCTCCTAGAGGGCAGCCCGACCACAGCTCCTAAAATGGATTCGCTTACCATTCATAAGATGCGTGTTTCAATTGTATCTGGGCCACCACCGGCACCGGCCGCTAAGAAGTGAGCAAGATTGAGCCTTACTCCGATTTATGAGACTGAAGTCCCATACACTCAACCTCCCTCCCGGAACGAAGCTAAGGATTCTGAAGGATGCTTCCAATTCGAAAAGGAGTTTGGCCAACTCTCGTCTCCGGCAGATGCTTCATAACTCTTCTCCACCGTATACTCAATGTGATCGTTCTTGATGCAAGCAAACCCTATTCGGGCGCGCTCCCGACCCGGTCCCTTGATACGCCACTTACTTTCCTCCAATACCAGCTTCATTGAACTCCGTTCTCGCCACCAGCGGTTAACGTCGCCTGGACGCGCGATCCAGACGTTTTGTTCGCTCCTAAGTTGTGACAAGTAACCCAGTAAAGTCTTGTACACCGATAGAGCTCTCTCGTCCACGAGGTAGTCGGGATGGGTGATAAAGCTGAGCATTCCGTGCTTTTCCATGACCAGGTCGATTTGCCGCTTCCAGAGATCGATCGAGTACTCACCAAGAATGTGAAACAACGAATAGTCCTGGACCGTGGTCAGCGGCAATTCGAGGATTCTTCCTATGAAGTATGGAAACACCGTGCAGCAACCGCCACGCTGGGGCTCGAGATGCGCCACATTGGGAACGGACATATCGTAGGAGATATTGAGCTCCTCATACCAGTTCAAGTTTCGATACAGACAAGCTGACCTGAATCCTTCCGCTCCGAAATCCTGAACATATCGGTTGATCAACCTGGCATGTCTCAGGAACGTTTTCCGATCCCGAAAGAGATTCCCATCATGATTGAGCCCGTGAACATTAACTTCGCAGTGCCGCTCGCGAATGACTTCGAGCACAGTCCTCGGTACTTTGTATCGCTCCTCGGGTACAAGTTGAAACGCTGTCTTAACGTCAAATGCGTCGTCTACATCCATTAGACGAGGAATAAAATTGACGCCGGCGCTGGTTTCTACGTCATGTGTAACCACGGCAGAGCTAGCAGCCCCGTCCGGCCAGAACCAGATGAAGGGAATGCGCGTCAGTTTCCTGGCTTTCATTGACAGAAGCAAAATCATTTCCAAGGTTCGCTCTACGCTCGTATCTACCGGCCATATCGGGAACGCCAATCTGCTCCAATCTCGAAGGTAGAGTTTCTGCAGCATTTGCCGAAGCCGAACAGGCAACATAGGTCTGAAGCTGTAATAGACTCGCCGGGCCGCCTCACTGGACAATAAAGACATCGTGACTGCGTCTCCATTAGTGGGGTAGCGCTCTAACCGCAGGTTGTCGACAATTGTCGAAGCATCAAACGGCAATCGAAGACTTGAACCTTGGGATACCGCGTATTCAACCAAGTCGGGAAGACCCGTACCATTAACTTTGATAGGGGATTTGAAAGCAGATTGTCCATAACAAACGGCTCCAGGTCCGAAACTAAAGTAGCCTGGTTGAGGACATAATTCGCCTGGCGAAGGGAAGATTCCCAGTTCTTCCGGACACCGATAAAACTCGATGAGAGCATTTGTCACGTGGAATCCAAAGCGACGCGGCCGAGCTCAACTCTGAGCGGCCCGAACAGCGACCGACGCCGTCGGGAAAAGATCAAGCTTGGTTTTGATCAGGTACGTGCTCGGCAAATGCCAAACTTGAATTAGTTCCAATGCCGACGCCTCGTATCGCCTCGGCGCGTGCCTCCAATTGCTGGCGATACCAGGCTACCGTCGACTCAAGACCTTGGTTCAGGGTGGTTCCGGCTCGGTATCCCAGCTTTGTCGACAAGAAACTTGGGTCGGCAGCACGTTCCTGTTCAAAAGGACGGTCGAGCGATGCATCAAATACGGGTTCGACGCTGCCGTCCACGATTTCCGTAATCTGTCCTACGATTTCACGAACGGATATTAGCGATCCGGAGCCGAGGTCGAACCCACAGCCCTCAATTCCGTGAACAACTGCTGCCCTCAGCAAGCCCTCAACAACATCACCAACATAGATCCAGTCCGCCTGCCGCCGGCCACTGCTGAGCCTCGGAACTTCACCGCGCAGCAGCCGGCGAATGACATAGGGAACCAGCTTGTGCACATCTTTCTGATCCGGACCATACGTCATGAAGATGCGAGGCATTACAACTGGGAGCTGGAACAACTGGTGAAACATGCGCCCATAGATGCTGCTCGCCCATTTGGCTGCCGCATACGGTGAACAGGGAAACGCGGTCTCGTTGAAACCAAGTGGTTCCTCCGAGGAGCCAGCCAAGACAATTCGTTGGCACCCCACCTCAGCGGCCGCAGTTAAGAGATGAACCGTGCTTGCAAGATTCCCGCTGAACGTTGGCAACACGACATCCAGTTCGCGAGCTCCGGCCACATGGCTGGCGAGGTGGAAAACTATTTGAGGCCGTACGGCCCGAAACAATTCTCTTATCTCGGAGCTGTCTCCGCAGTCGGCTTGCCACCAACTAAGATGCTCGCTGTCCGAGCGCTGCGATCCTCGTGAAACAGCATGTACCCTGGCACCGCACGCCGTGAGCCGGCGGCATAAATGCCCACCGATGAAGCCGCTAGCGCCCGTAACCAGTACCGAGTTCCCCGAAAGTCGATCCGCCCACTCCATCGCTTCAGCTCACTAAAACCTGCATTTAACTCCATCTCTGCTGGCGTGTCTTCTTTTCACAGCACTACCTTGCGGCAGTAGAAAGCCTCCGCGTAGCCGCTGGGGGCGTTGCATTCCATCCCTCGCAGCCGCATGAGCGAGAGGAAAGTGTCTTCTTGAAACCAGCGCTTGGTTTGCTGGGACTGAAAAGCATCCATGAGATAACGAACCTTCTTCCGGCACAGTTCCGCCTGAAGCGGTACGAACACGCTCGGTTGCCCCATGTCCCCGTCATATTTCGGAATCTCGTATTCAAGAATCAAATGGTCGCGAAATGTATTCCAGGTCAGTTCTGCAATCAGACGGTGGTCTTGATGCGCGTCTCTGCGGTTGTGAGTGAAGATGACGTCGGGAGAGACGGTCTGCTTTAACTCCTCGAAAAACGCCTTGATCTCACCGCTCACCACCGGCATGAATCCGTCCGGGAAAGCTTTTACGAAAGGCCCCACCAGGCTGGCGGGCCCGGCGAACAGCGACGCCGCGCGTTGTGCTTCGGCAACTCGGACACCATCAGCGCTGAAAACCACCCAATGAAGTACGCAGTTCGGATACTGTTCCGCCAAGCGAAGAATGGTCCCTCCACAGCCAATCTCGATATCGTCGGAGTGGGAGCCGAGGCACAGAATCCGCAGCCCTCGGCTGGTTTCTCCGTTTAGATTCAGGTGGATCATGCGCTGGCCGAGATAGTCGCAGTGCGGTTCGAGATTGCCGGCGAAATTTGTTGCCAGAGTCGCCATGGCGCAGCGCCCTGGTTGAGCTCATCCAGCCGTTGCTTATCTTTGAAAGTGTCCATGCATTGCCAAAAACCGTTGTATTTGTAGGCCAGCAAGGCCTGCCGTTCGATCAGCCGCTGAAATGGCGCTCGGACGAGTTCGTCGCCGGGGTGTATATAGTCGAAGATCTCACCGCGCAGCGCGAAAAAGCCGCCGTTGATCCAAATCTCCGACCGGTTCAACTCGCGGATCTCGCTTACCATTCCTCCTGGCTCGGTGCTGACAATATCAAAACTCGCCGTGGGTTGCACCAGTAACAAGGAGGCAATGGCGCTGCTCTTCCGGAATGTCTCCAGCATGGTAGGAAGCGGGAGATCGCTGAGCCCGTCTCCGTAGTTCGCTAGAAACATTTCTTCGCGTTGCAAGTAGGGCTCCACCGCTTTGAGTCTTTCACCGATGGTCGCGGTGGCCCCGGTCTCGACAAAGGTGATCGTCCAGTCGTCAATATCACGATTCAGAAAGTGGATTTTCTTTCCACCTTGTGACCAGACAAAATCATTGGAGACAGACTCGTCGTAGTGGAGGAAGTAGTCCTTGATGCAGTTGCCTTTGTGTCCGAGGCAGAGGATGAATTCCTTGTGCCCAAAGTGCGCATAGTATTTCATCAGGTGCCAGAGAATCGGCCGTGTGCCGATCTGCACCATGGGTTTAGGGATGTCGTCCGCATATCCTCTAAGACGCATTCCCGCTCCACCGCAGAAGAGAACCACTTTCATAACAACCCCTCCGCCTTTAACAGATGGCCACTTTTGGAATCGGCACCACGAAGCGGCCGCCCCACTCCCGGATGAACTTCAGTTGCTCCATGATTTCGTCCTTCAGGTTCCAGGGCAGGATGACAACATAGTCCGGCTTTGTCTCCCGGATTCTGTCCGGATGGTAAATCGGAATATGAGTGCCCGGCAAGAGCCGCCCCTGTTTGTAGGGGCTTCGATCGACTGTGTATTCGATGAGATCCTTCCCGATGCCGCAGTAGTGTAGCAGGGTCGCGCTCTTGCCCGGTGCGCCATATCCGGCCACCGACTTATTTTCGCGCGCTGCCGCAAGCAGGAATTCCACCAGCGCAATCTTGGTCTGTTTCACCTGGAGTGCGAAGCTTTCGTAGCCTTCCATCGAAGCCAGCCCGGCTGCTACTTCGTCCCCGATTACTTTCTCCACGCTCGGCTCGATTGCACCTGTTTGATCCTCCATGCGGCAGGCGTAAACTCGCAACGAACCGCCGTGAGTCTTCAACTCTTCCACATCGAATACTTTTAGCCCGTGGGCCTCCAGAATGCGCGTCGTTGTGAGCAGCGAAAAGTATGAGAAATGCTCGTGGTAAATGGTGTCAAACTCGTTGCGTTCGATGAGCCGCAGCAGGTGCGGGAACTCCAACGTAAGGGTCCCGTGAGGTTTGAGCAAGATCTTGAGCCCCTCCATGAAGTCATTCAGGTCGGGAACTTGCGCCAGAACGTTGTTGCCAAGCACCAGATCAGCACAGCGGCCTTCGATCGCGAACTCTTCCGCTAATGCCGTTCCGAAAAAGCGGACCAGTGTCGGGACTCCTTTTGCAACTGCCACCTTGGCGACATTCGCCGCCGGCTCAACGCCCAACACGGGCACGTGCCGCTGGACGAAGTATTGCAATAAATAGCCATCGTTACTGGCTACCTCGACTACAAAGCTCTCCTCATTCAGGCCGAGCCTGGCGATCGTCTTGTCGCAGTAATTCTCGCAGTGTTTCAGCCAGGAGTCGGAGTAGGAAGAGAAATATGGATAATCACCGAACATATTTTCGGCGCTCTCGTATTGCTCCAGTTGCACCAGAAAACATTGCTCACAGACGTAAGCGTGAAGCGGATAATAGGTTTCTCCGCGATGCAAGTCAGCGGACAAAGGATAAGTCTCACAGAGAGGGGACATTCCCAAGTCGACAAATGTTCGGCGCAAGCCCGCGGTGCAGAAGCGGCAAACCTTGGTCTTCGCTTGCTGCTGCGGAACACTGGGAGAAAGTGTGACAGTTGCCATATATTTTGTTCCTTAAGCGCGTTAAGCTACCACGGCTTCGACACGCTGCTGGCTCCATCGCAGGGAGGAATCCAAAGCTCCAGCTTTCTTGAGCTTCTGGATTTGGGTGATTCTGGTATAAAGCCCACGCTCTAGCTCACCCGCGCTAAGCCCGGCAGTGCGGTAAGCGTCATAAAGTTCCTGCGCGCCTTTGCGGGCGTCCCACTGCGGCCGGAAATTCGGCAGAACGCGCGCGATTTTGTCGCAGCTGACGCGATAACAACGCTTGTCAGGTCCGCCACCGGCAGCGTACTCAACATGGCAGCCCGGAACTATTTCAGAGACGATATCGGCAAGTTGGCTTATACGATAGTTTTCTTCAGTCCGCCCGACATTGAAAGTTTCATTGTGGATAGCCTCGGCCTGGGCTTCGAGCACGCTCACGATCGCCGAGATAATGTCTCGAATGTGTATGATGGGACGCCAGGGCGTGCCATCGCTCTTGATCAAAACTCTGCCAGTACTGTACGCCGACGCCACCAAGTCGTTCAAAACCACATCCAGGCGCAACCGTGGAGATACGCCGTACGCGGTCGCATTTCTCAAGTAAGTCGGACTGAAACGATCATCCGCGAGCTGGGCTAGGTCGCGCTCAACGAATACCTTCGACTCCGCATACGCGGTTACCGGGCTTAACTGAGCCGTCTCGTCCAGAAATTCATCTCCCGCCGCACCATATGTGCTGCAAGAGGAGGAGAAGACGAAACGGCGGGCCCCTGCTTCTTTGGCTAATTCTGCTAAACGCACCGAGGCCCGATGGTTGATGTCGTAAGTCAGGCCGGCGTCTAGGTTGCCCAGCGGGTCATTCGACAGTGCGGCCAGGTGCACAACGGCATCGAAGCCCGCAAGGTCGGCTCTTGTCAGGTCGCGGAGATCTTTGTGCATTTCTGGGATGTCGGGAACGGTACCCCCGAAGTCGCATCCCGCGAAAAGGTCTGTGTCCAGTCCGACGACTGCATGTCCGGCCGAGAGCAAAAGCGGTCCCGCGACGGCTCCAATATAGCCCTTATGGCCAGTTAGTAATATTCTCATACGAAAGAGCTTTCACTCCTTTATAGAGGCTGGTAAACGCTTCCGCGCGTCCTCGGATTGGTAGAGGGCAAGCTGCCGCCCTCTGAGTCCCAGAATCCGGAAGCTCCTAGAAACGTTTCTTGGTACCCATTCTGAGATGGCACTTCCAATGCCATCGGGAACTTCTAGACTTAAAACCCGTTGCTTCAATCACATAACATCCAACCGTGTCCACCGAGTAGGTGAAAACTATTGGGACTTGCGTCGAGTTTATGGGACTAAAGTCGCAGTTTCACAGCGATCCAGAACTGAGAGCAGGTCGGCCTGGCACAACAGTTCTGCGGCGTCGTTTATCGCCGAGAAGGAGACGCCGGAACGCTCTGCGATATCCAGGAGAGAGTGCTCCCCATCAGAGAGATTCAATACCCAAAGACGGGCGGAAATAGCCGCGTCAACTGCCTCCCCACCCGTGGACCGATAGAGACCTCGCCGACCCAGTTGTGCTTCGCAGTAAGGGTTCTGATTACAATATCGACGATTATTCTCGAGTACATCCAGGATTTCTGTGCATACACGCAGAGATTCCGCCAATTGTATCGGCTGAATGAATTTGAGATTGTCGGCTGAAGTGTGATATTCAGGGAAGCTTCCCCAAACACTGCGCATCAGGCAACCCACTGGAAGATTGAAGCCCGGAGAGCAGTATTGCCGCTCGTCGTAACCATACGGTGAAAATCCCAGAATCTCAGAGGAGCTGCTGTGGCGCTGAAGAACGTATCCCGCTACGCGATCAATCTCTGCATTTCCGCGGCGGCTCTTTTTGTAGTGGAATCCACCGGCGTCTCCGATGCAGGTCAATACCAGACCATGGCGAATGCCTCCTGCAGCTTTTTGGTTTCGCGCGAGCCACGTGATAGCTCCGATCGTTCCTGGAATGAACAAGAACCGATACGAGTAGTGAAGATCTCGCTTGGATAGGAACTGCGCCAGAAAAGTCGCTACCGTCAGCCCGGAGAGGTTGTCATTCGCCAGGGACGGATGGCAAGCATGACTTGAGATCAGAATCTCGTTGGTAGAGCGGCCACGCAGATAGCACTCGCCGTAAGTCAAATGTCCGCTTTCTAGAGTGGAGTCGATACACACTTCATAGTCGCCGTCCTGGAGTGCCAGCATCTGGTTGTGCGAAAGACAGAACCCCCAGTCTTCCTTGTAATATGACGTGCGATAAGGGATCCAGTCCGGATTTCCGGGAAGCGTAAAGAGGTGCGTCTTGAGTTCGTTGAGCGACATAGTCGCGTGCACCGGGACGCTGTAGTTCATGACGTGCAGATTGCATTGGAGGAAGTCGACGACTCGCTTTCCGCGCGCATCCTTTATATAGGCGTCTCGAATATTCCATTCTTTGGGCACGGTCCAATCGAAGACCGGGGTTCCTGTAGGCACTTCAGAGAACTCCAGTGGTATTCTCTCTTTGATCAGTGCCAGAGTTCGGCGGATTCCGTCACCGGTGATGCTTCTGCAAATGGGGTAAAGTCCCGCAGCGAAGTCGTGCAATTCCTGGCCGATCTCCGCGAGGTTTCTCTGATCTAGCTCTTTCAGCAGACGCATTGCACTTGCTCGAAGTTCGGATACGTTCTGTCCCGTTCGGAAATAACTTTCACTTCGCCGGGCCAAGCAATCTGGAACGACTGATCGTTCCACCGCACTCCACGAGACAACTCCGGACAATAGAACTCTGACATTTGATAAAAAACCTCGGTTTCGTCTTCCAGAGTGAGGAAGCCATGCCCACACTTTTCAGGCACGTAGAGCATCCGCCGGTTCTCCGCTGTCAGTATTGCGCCAATCCATTGCTTGTAGGTTGGCGATTGCGGACGAAGATCGACCACGACATCGTAGATGGCGCCTTTGGTGCAGCGCACTAGCTTAGCTTCGGGAGAAGGGGCGGCCTGATAGTGGATACCGCGCAAAGTTCCTTTACGCGCGTTGAACGAGATGCTGCACTGTACTAGCTTTTGATTCAGTCCGTGCTCCTCAAATTCTGTCTGGCACCAAGAGCGCGCAAAAAAACCACGTTCGTCGGCCTTAAGATCGAGACGAATCTCGAAAGCGCCTAGCAGCTTGGTTTCGTAAAAGGTCACTGAGAAATGGTTCTCTCTTAGCCGATATGCCTGTAAATGAAATTGCCGGCTGCGCAAAGAACTCGGTCTGATAACCAAGGGAACACCTTTCTTGCGATTCGCCCCTTCCAGTCAGCGCCAGCAGGCATATAGGTCCCTTTCGCATTCGTCAAAGCTGAGAATCGCAAGTATATGATTTCTGAACGCTCGGCACCCCATCGATCCTTGAAAGTAATGAGTCCTGTGTCCTCCCAATCGGATCGCCCGAGATCAAACACATTCAATCCATCCTGTTTCGCTTCCTGGATAGACCTCCAAAACAACAAATGCATTCCGCCGAAATGATGGAACCGACTGTCTGAGCAACCGTACTTATAGACCAAAGTATCTTTGTAGCGCAATGTCAGGATCGCCGCAATGGCGTTCTTATCCCGGAACGCCACTCTAATCTTGAGCGCTCCCCCAAAGCACTCGATCAGGCTCTGGAACCACTTTTTGGGTTGTGGGGGGGCCAGGTGCCGGCGCCGAGTGAGAATCAGCAAGCTATAGAAACGATCGAGAAGGAATTCCGAACGGCCCTCTTCATAGGCTAGACCTTCCCGTTCTGCCCGGAGAATCTTTCTTTGCGTCGAGTCTTTGTGACAGTTTCCAAAAAGGGTGTCCAGACTCGGAAGAAGATCAATTTGATGCAAGCAATAGCGGAGAGAAGAGGGCGATTCAAGACCGAGACTATCCAGAGAACGCGTGGGACGAATCTCGACATACCTCAGCATGCCCTGCAGTGGTTCTCTCTGCAGCGTAGAAGCGATCGCGGCCAAGTCGGCTTGGGCATCTACCAAGAGGTCACAGTGGTCTGAGAACGGAAGTCCCACCAGCCGTCGTCCCGTCAGCCAGCTGCTGACGCGACAGAACACTGCCGCGTTCGTCAAAGCGGCATGTTGGTGACAGGTAGTAATCCCAAAGAGCTCGTACCCATAGGTTCGACGAAGCGCATCGAGCCATTGAACCGAATGAAACACCGATGAGCGCGGGTGATACCGCAAGAACTCTTCCCATCGTGGATCTGTTAGTGGGTCGAATCGATGTAGCATTTCCGACTTAAGAATACACAATCCACCGCCGCTTTCTACTAATTAACACAGAGCGCCCATTTTGGCGTCGCAATAGCTTCGGTTGTCTATTTGAATCACCAGAGGAAGAATAAAGAATTCATTGGCGGCGCGGAAAAGTGTATGCACGGTACGTCGGCTAGTGGACTGTCCCGGTGATTCGCTTAGTGACGATGCGTCTTTTTACGTCGGTATAGGTCCAGCGGATCGGGCGAGCGTGTTTGGCGTAAGAGCGGAT
>Ga0210388_10005109_pt1 | contig 10248 bp, 8 predicted proteins | sample IncBWC19OmetaG_FD_155485 | JGI IMG/M metagenome (GOLD analysis project Ga0210388, IMG submission 155485) | Forest soil microbial communities from Barre Woods Harvard Forest LTER site, Petersham, Massachusetts, United States - Inc-BW-C-19-O ...
AGCGAGGATTATCCGCACCACCCCAGACAACCAGCGCATCGAGATCAAGCTTGATTTGAAGAAGATCATGTTCGGCCAGCAGCAGGACGTTGCGCTTTTTTCCAATGACATCCTTCTGGTGCCGGGCAATCCCTTCAAGGCAGGCATGGCGGCCGGAGGCGCGGGTGTCGCCGCGTCATTGTTGTATGCAGTAGGCGATACCGCCACCATCTTCAAGTAGCGCCGTTCCTCGTGTGTCGATCGGGAAGATAAATGCTCAAGCCGTACAAAATCCCGAGTATGATGCTCTTCGCAGTGCCGGCCCTTTTGGCAGTTGGAGAAGTTGCGACTGGAACAAAGTTTTCATTCACCATTTACATGGTCTGCACTTTGATTTGTATCGGAGTAACTTATAATATTCTCGGCGGAATAAGCACTATCAGCGGAATAGCCTTTGCGTCCTTTGCCTCATGCACAATCGTAATCTCGCAGTTTGCGAAGGTTATTCTCATGGAGGCTGCCGACAAGACCCTCGAGTCTCCCGAACTAACGATCAAGGTTTACTTTGTCTTTTATTTATGTGTCTTGATAGGTACGTTTGTATTTCGCGGCCTCAGAGTCAGACTTCCCAGACCTCTCGAGCCAACCACTCCCGCGCAGGTAAATGTGCAATATTCTGTCTCGCTGGTTGTCGGTCTCGTCGCGACCGCTGTGTTTGAGATCTATGAAACGTCCTCCGATGTAAGTGAGAGAACATCGTCCGCTCACAGTCTTGGTCTTGCGTTTTCCAGCCTCTTGCTCCTCTCGATCGTGCTCGCGGTTCAGAGCCGGATCAGAAGCACGAATGGCCTGCATAGCTTTGGCCTGAGGGCATTTGTCCCCTGGATCGTAATCGTGTTCTTTGGCTTCATTGAGACAACTCGTTCACGCATTATTTTACCCAGCGTCGTATATGCTTTTACCTGTTACGCGAGCGGTTACCGGTTCCGCAGGAAGCACTATCTTGCGGCAGTCCTCGGAATCGGCGCGTTCGCCTTTGTTATTTCGCCTTTTGAGGTCTACTCCAGGGGACCGATGCGGGAGCTGGATTTTCAGGACCGATTTTACGAAGCTTACAATCTCATCAGAACGCTGCCTGATTGGTCAGTGGTAAATGAAGCAAGCAGGTCAGGTGCGGAGTCGGGTTCGAGAGAAGAATACTATCAGCGGCCCGGAACATTCGTTCTCAGCCGCCTGTCTGTAATCCGGGCCGATAGCAACATGATTAATGCCTGTGCGGACGGCTTTCACTATGGTTTTACTGCTCTCAAGATTGATATGTTGCACAACCTGCCGCGCTTCATTGCGAAAAATAAGCCTGAGCTTGACGGCGAAGCTTATACAGGCAGAGTTACCGGCGTAAACTCCGATGACGTTGAAAACGGAGAATTCCTGATCACGGCAATCAGTGACAGTTATGGGGCATTTTCATGGCTCGGAGTCATAGTCGTGTCGCTATTGGTTGTTCCGGCGATCTTTATTCTGTACGAAAGCATGTTCGACATAGGCAAGCCATGGGGAATTGTTGCTTCGGGAGGGTTTTGCTTCCTGTTTGCTGAGGCCGATATGGGTAAGTATATAGAGATAACCCTGCGCGCTCCGATCGCAATTCTGCTGCTCTCCTATCTGCTCGGTGCAATCGTGAGGATGATCCCAGTTCGCGGAGATGCGGGACTTCTGCCCGATCCCGAGTCGGCATGACTGAATTCACGGGACCTGGATCCACCGGCACATAAGAGGCCATGGAAATGACCTTGGAGATCGCAAGGACGGAAGCGTCGGAAGCCAATATGCAGGAACACCGTCACAGGGCGCGTTGGATGTTGCGGATATTGGTCGGTCTCGTTCTCGCGGCTGCATTCATTGAAGCAGCTCTGCGCTTTGGTCTCGGACTGGGTAATCCCGTTCTCATCGAACCTGACTCGGCCTGCTCCTATATTCTCAAGCCGGACCAGGACGTGCGGCGATTCTTCGTTCACACGCGCATCAATCATTACGGCATGCGGTCGGATGGAGTTACTCTTCCACATAAGGCTGGTACGCTTCGACTCCTGTTTGTAGGTGACTCGCTAACCTATGGCACAACTCAGGTCGATCAGCAGAAGATATTCACTGAAGTGTTGCACCGCGAACTTCCAGGCATCGTGCATCAGCCCGTGGAAGTGCTCAATGCTTCCGCGGGCGCTTGGGCGCCGGACAACGAGTTATCCTACATTCGGTCCCGCGGCATCTTTCAATCTGACCTTGTGTTACTGGTTCTAAACGATGGCGACTTAACGCAGCCGCGAGCTACGATTGCAGACGTTGGAGACAACCTGCAGCAGAGGCGCCCGTTGACAGCAATCGGCGAGCTCTACTCTCGCTATATCAGACCTCGAATCGCTCATGTGACTGGGAAGACCGACGCAGGAGATATTATTGCCGGCAATGCCGATGAGGTGTTGCGCGCGAACCTTCAAGATCTCGACAGCTTTTCGCAACTGGTGAGGAGCCAAGGCGCCCGATTAGTTCTGATTTACATTCCATTCAGAAAAGATATCCCTCAAGAAGCGGCAAGTTCCGAGGAGGTTCTTCATGAATGGAGCGGAGCTCGCCATGTAAAAATGTGCGATCTTACATCTGCGGAATCACCCTTCTCGGCGGAAGAAATCACTCTCGACAACGGCATCCATTTGAATGCGAGAGGGCACCTGGTCGTTGCCCGCGCGATAGAGAAGTCATGGCCGGAATTGGCGCGAGAGGAAGATATGCGATGAACGTCTCAGTGTTCACTCTGGGAAGGTTTCACCACTTTGACCTGGGACGCCAGATTCTTCGACTCGGCCACGGGATGTCACTGTTCACTAGTAACCCCAGAAGTAAAGTGGACCCCGATCTTCGGCCTTTTACCCAGACGCATCCGCTTTATCGGGTTCCATACGCGATCGGCGGCAGATTCGGCCTGGGCTCGCACCTGTATTGGCTGGATGAAATCCTGTTGAAAGACCTAGGAAACTGGCTAAAGCAATCCGTGGATATTGAGTGGACCGATATTCTGCATGGATTGGATGGAGCCGGCCCCAAGGCTGGACGATTCGTAAAGGAAAATGGAAAGCTGTGGATATGCGACCGGGGAAGTACTCACATTCTCGCGCAGCGAAACATACTTGTGGACGAGCATAACTATTGGCAAGTGCCTCCTCCGAAATTTTCGCCCGACCGGCTTGAACGATGTGTCGCTGAATACGAGGAGGCTCAAGCTATCACCGTTCCTTCGCAGTTTGCGAAAAGATCGTTCTTGCGGCATGGCATACCCGCCGAACGCGTATTTGTGTGCCCGTACGGAGTCGATCTTTCGGAATTTCGTCCCGGCGTTAAAGCGGATGACACCTTTCGCGTAATCTGCGTTGGGCAAATAACAGTAAGGAAGGGCATCGGACACCTTCTCAGGGCAGTTGAGCCGCTTGTCAGAAAGCATCGCATTGAGGTGTGGCTTGTGGGGGAGATCGATCCTGCGGTGCAGCGGCTTCTCGATCAGTTCAAGGGCATCTTTGAATATAGGGGTGTAAGTCCAAGGAAAGAGTTATGGCGGCTTTATTCGCAGGCATCGGTTCTTGTGCTAGCTTCAGTTGAGGAAGGCCTCGCGTTAGTGCAGGCGCAGGCAATGGCTTGCGGCGTGCCGGTGATTGCAACAGCAAATGCCGGAGCGGAGGATTTGTTTACTGACGGGGTTGAGGGCTTTATTGTTCCCGCCAGAAACCCCGAGGCAATCAGGGAAAAGTTGGAATGGATGATTGATAACAAGTCACTGCGCGATCAGATGGCGGCAGTCGCGCTGGAGCGGGTGAAGAGTCTGTGCGGATGGGACCGTTACGGAACATGCGTCGAGACCGTGTATCGGGAACTGGCGATCCGTCACGGTATAGCACTGCATCAGCCTGGCGGCCAATGAGGTTCGACGGGAAGACGGTGTTCTTCAACAAGGCAATTTGAATCATAGGATGCAAGCCGGGCGAAAGTCTTCTCACGGGAAGATTCCGCCCACGAGGATAAGGAATGGCGGGGCGGATTCAAGATCTTTCGAGGTCGAAAGCACCGCCGGGATTTCGTGGCCGGCCGGCTTGGTTTGTTCAGCTTTGGTGGATCGCTCAGGCGTTGTTGTTTCATCCTTCGCCGCAGGTAATGTATGGCTGGCGCCGCTTTCTTCTACGTGCTTTTGGCGCCCGCATCGGCAAAGGTGCACTTATCCGGCAGTCGGTCAGCGTCACTTATCCGTGGAAATTGACCATTGGCGACTGGAGTTGGGTGGGCGACCACGCTACGCTCTACACGCTGGGAGAGATCACCATCGGAGACAATACCGTGGTCTCGCAGCATGCGTATCTCTGCACTGGTTCCCATAACTATACGCGGCCGGGATTCGACATTTACGCAATGCCGATTCACGTCGCATCGGAAGCATGGGTTGCCGCTCGCGTCTTTGTTGGACCGGGAGTCTCAATAGGGCAAGGATCAGTGGTGGGAGCCTGCAGCGTGGTGCTGAAGGATGTTCCCGCGGGAATGGTCTGCGCGGGGAATCCATTGAAGATTCTGCATGCCAGGACAACTCTGAATGAGTGATGCAATTCAAGAGCAATCCAGCGCCAAAGTATACTGGAGTGCAACAGAATCGCCATTTCAGGCTGTCGCATTGGCCTCATAGATGAACTTTCCGGCGGCATTCACGGTGCGCGAGGGGCTGCGATGAAAATCCTTCATGTTATCCCCTCGATCGACCCTGCCAGCGGCGGCCCCGCAGAGGGTCTAAAGCAACTTTGTTCTATCTATGTTCGTGGCGGGCACGAGGTTGAAGTTGCTTCGCTGGATTCGCCTGAAGCTATACGGAGTTATGACTTTCCCGCACGAGTTGTTGCTCTGGGTCCCGGCTGGGGAGTGTTCGGATATTCACATCAATTGATGAAGTGGCTCCGGGAGAATGTTGCCCGCTACGATGTCGTTTTTATCGATGGCGTCTGGCAGTACAACACGATGGCGGCCTACAGCGCTCTTCGAGAAACGGCTACGCCCTACGCGATATTTACCCATGGCATGCTCGACCCATATTTCAAGAAGAGATATCCGCTCAAACATATTAAGAAGTCGATCTATTGGCGTCTCTTTCTGGCAAGAATTCTGCGCAATGCGAGTGCTGTCCTGTTTACCAGCGAAGAAGAGAAGATATTGGCGCGGCGGTCGTTCCCGCGGTTTCGAGCGCGCGAGATCGTGGTGCCCTTCGGTATTCGTGGCCCAGATTGCGATACGGTGATCGCCGCCGAAGAGTTTCTAACTCGATGGCCGGTCCTGCGAGGCAAGCGCGTGGCCATTTCGATGGGTAGAATCCATCCCAAGAAGGGGACGGATATCCTGATCACGGCCTTTGCGCGAACGCTGGCCCGGGACGCAACGTGGCGGCTGGTCATTGCGGGTCCGGATAGCGTTGGCTTGCGCAAGGATCTTGAGGCGCTTGCGAGCAGCCTTGGAATTGCGGACCGGATTACCTGGACTGGTATGCTGAAGGGTGCGGCAAAGTGGGGTGCGCTCGCCGTTTCGGAAGTGTTTGTGATCCCATCGCATCAGGAGAATTTCGGGATAGTTATCGTGGAAGCCATGGCCTCAAACTTGCCAGTAATTGTTTCCGACAAGGTGAATATCTGGCGAGAGATTGAACGCTGCCAGGCGGGACTTTTCTGCGAAGATTCAGTGGATGGAGCGGCTGCATCCCTGGCGCGCTGGCAGGCGTTTAGCGGTGAGGAGATAGCCGCTCTTCGATTGCGCAGCAGGCAATGCTTCGAAGAATTGTTCAACTATGACGTAACCGCAAAAGTGGTTTTGGAAATTGTAAGTCAGATAGCTCATGAAACCAGACGCAGATAGGCGCCGGGGAAGCTCAGGACAGGCTCCGGGCTACCCAAACGTGTGGGTGCGATTGCGATTCATAGGACACGATGGTCAAGCGAATCCTTAAAATGCTGGGCGCGCTGGGCGCCAATACCGGGCTGATGCTGGTTACGCAACTGCTATTGCCCCCGGCGTTTCTTCATTACTACGGGGTAACTCTGTACGGTGAGTGGATCGTCCTGTCAGGAACGCTGAGTTATCTTTCGACCCTCAATTTTGGAATCACAACTTACGCAAGCAACGAGTTGACGATGCTGCGCAAGCGGGGCGATAACGAACAATACCGCAAGCTTCAGGGCAGCACGCTGGCATTGCTCATGTTCATGATGGGCATCGGAATTGCGATTGTCACATCCGTGTTCTTTCTGCCCGTCGGGAAACTGCTGCACCTGACAGCCATGACACGGGGAGATGTGAGTGTCACCGCATTCTTCCTGGGCCTGCAAATGCTGCTGAACGTCATTGCAGGCTACTATAGCGGCCTGTTCATGGTTGTGGAGCAATCGCATCGCGGCGTCTCCTGGGTGGTTGCACGGGCCTTTGCTGTAACTATCGTTTGCTTCGTCATGACGACTTTTCGATTCAGGTTCGAGTTTCTTGCCATTGGCCAGTTCACCGCGGCGCTCACCATCACCCTACTCTCAATTGTCGACCTCAAACACAGATTGGGCGATTTGCCACTTGGCCTCAAAGGAGCTAACTGGAATACAGCCCGGCGAACGCTGAAACCAAGCGGAATGTTTGCCATGATCTTCGCGCAGCAGGTGCTGACGTACCAGGTCCCGATCAACATACTGCAATGGCTGCTTGGGCCTTCAGTCGTTGTCATGTTCAATACCAGCCGCACGGTTCTTTCCGCGGCGCGGCAGATCCTGGCTCAGATTACAAGCGCCATTGCTCCCGAGATTACATTCAGCTACGCAAATCGAGATATGAAGAAGATGTTATACATATTTCACCAGTCGGAAAGAATCGTATTCGGGGCAATTCCGATTGCGAATCTCGGGACATTTCTGTTTGCACCAATCATCGTCCGCTTCTGGCTGCACAGGCCTGAGTTATTCGATCTGAGGACCTATGCTCTGATGGCGCTGATCTCGGCAGCTATCAGCATGCGGGATCACAAGCAGTTCTTTCAGTTCTCAACAAACATGCACAAGCGGCTTTCGATCATCGTATTTGCCGGGAATCTGGTCATGATTGGTTTGAGCATACCGCTGATCCGCGCGTTCGGCCTGTATGGATTTCTTTGCGTCTGGCTGGCGTCGGAAGTAACTCAGATGTCGCTCATCTACCGGGAGAATCGAAAACTCTTTGATCACCATGCCTCAATTACGTTCACCCCGGTTATCAACCTGGTTCTTGTAATGTTAGTCTCCCTGCCCGTATGCATGGGCCTGGTGCACTTTGCCGTTCAGCGGTCGATGGGCATGGTGGCCGCGGTCGCTGTAGCGGGCTCAGCCATGTTGATTGCGGAGTCGTATTTTGTATTCGGATTGAAAGATGCATGGATTGAGCTGGAGAAGAAGATGCGCCAGAGTGCGCGGCCGGCTTAATGCGAACCGGCCTTGAACCGGAATCTTCATCCTTGGGTAAGGTCGGCGGGCCTGTCGAACTGTGTGAGTTTGCCGCAAAAACTGAACCAACCGCGAGGGGAATATTGGAGTCTAATCTTGACTATGGGCAAAAAACCATTCCGAATTGATTTCTGCGGTGCTTTCGTCTCCGCGCCGGAAATTCACTGGTTGAACGAGCGAGTGCACCGCATAGTCCTGAGCAGCTTTGCGAAGATATTCGCGGCAATCCTTCTGGTTTCTCCGCTGGCATCGGCGGCTCAGAACCCGCCAGCTCAAGACCAGACACTGGACCAGCCAGTCGGCCCGGCGTCGCTCTATGGCAAGAACCCCCCCGGCACTGGCCAGGATGACGTGACATTGCGGCTCGACGTGCGGCGCGTTCCGGTCGACGTGGTGGTCACGGACAAGCAGGGAAATCCAGTGAGAGGCCTTACCAGGGCCGACTTCACAGTAAAGGAGGACAAGGTGGAACAGACCGTCCTCTCATTCGATTATCAGGATGGTTCCGCGCCCAGCTTCGTTCCTCCCAAACTTCCCGCGCTTCCCGCGAACACCTTTGTGAATCTACCCGCGCAGCCGGAGCAGGGGCCGCTCTACGTGCTCTATTACGACATGGTGAACACTCCGATGGAAGACCAGGCAAGCGCACATCAGCAATTGCTGGACTTCATCGACAATGCCAAGCCAGGAACCCGCTTTGCGCTCTTTGTGAACGCCGCGGGACTGCACCTGATCCAGGGTTTCACCAGCGATCACGCGCTGCTGCATGCGGCGGTCTTGTCCAAAGGCCCAGGCCCGCATGTGCCTCAGGTTTTTCTTTACGGAAACACCTACGGGGCCACGGATGCGGGCGCCGCGCTTCACTGTCTCACGTTTCTTGCCGATTATCTGAGCGGGATACCGGGGCGGAAGAACCTGATTTGGCTCTCCAGCGTGTTTCCTATCCCCGTTGCACCGACGATGGTGACCGGCGGCGATGCTACTGGAACCAATTCCGTAAACCCGGCTGGAGGCCCGGTGTTTCTCGATCTGACCGAGTTATTAAAGGAGTCGCTCAAGAAGACCTATGCGTCCATGATGCGCAGCCAGGTTGCTCTTTATCTCGTCGATCTGAAAGGGGTCGACGCTGCCGACGCTCCCGGTAACAAGATTCTGAACTATCAGTACGAAGACACAATCGCCAGTACTACCGGCGGGCGTGCGTATCACGGCAACAACCGCATTGAGGCGATGATAGACAAGGCTGTGGTCAACGGAGAGAGCTATTACACGCTGAGTTATTCCCCAATTAACAGAAACTTCGATGGGTCGGAACGCAAGATCGACCTGACGCTTGCAGACGCGAAGGAGAACGGATATACGGTGACCTACCGTACCGTCTACTACGCCATGGCGGACGACAATCCGCAACAACCGGCCAAGAAGAAGGTTGACGCGCTGCAAGCGCGCTTTGTCGCAGCAAAAGCTGAAGACACGCTGTATGCAAATATTGAGCACGGCGCGCCCATGGTCCACGATCTGCTGTTCAGCGCCCACATTGCGACGAAAGGGAAGCCGCAGTTGGCCACTGACAGACAAATGGCCGAGCTGCAGGACTCGCCTGTTTTCTTCCGCACCCGCCGCAAAGACACGCCACAAAAGCCGCTCCCGCCTGTGAAGCTGCAGAAGTATGTGATCGACTACGGGGTCATAGATCAGCAACTGAAGACGCAGGCGGCGAGCAACGGAACGCCGGCCACGCTCGAATTTGCCGCCGCCGCCTATGACGACGACGGGCGCCTGCTCAACAGCGAATTGAACGAGGGCCAGGCCCCGGCCGGGAGCAAGGCTGCCGCAAAGCCGGGGGCGTTGTTCCATGCGGACCAGGAACTCGAGGTGCCGGATGGAGCGGCCTGGATCAGGGTTGCCGTCCGCGACAAATTCGACAATCGCACCGGGACGCTAGAGGTTAAGCTGCCGCTGAAGCCGGAGACGACGGCGACAATGGCGGCGAAACCGAACTGAATTCCGTCAGCGCTACCGCTGGGCCACAGCGACGGAGCTGAGCGGAACCTCGAGCGTTCCAGCGCGCTGCGATGAGAGGTCGTAGATGCCGGTGCGCAGGTAAACATCTCCGCTGGGCGAGTCGATATCGAAGTGGAAGGGAATTCCCGACTTCTCGGCGATCGCACTCTGTTCCGGCTTTATGGCCAGCCCAATTGTCCGCGCCTCCCAGTTCAGCGGCTTGCCTGCCTGACTGTAGGCCACCAGCGCCACCTCGATAGACCCACGGCGCACGCCGTCTGGCCCTTGAACAAGGGTGAGCCCTTCAGTCGCCAGCGAAAATGCGATGGTGTAGCGCGTAAATGGAGCTTTCAACGCCGCATTGTCTCCCGCATGGGCGGCATCCGCGGCCGGCTGAGCCGCTGCCGGCGCAATCTTCACGCGATAGCGGAGCTCGGTAAAGTCGGGCATGCCGCGGTCCATCATGGGGCGCAGCGGATCGGTGGCCGGGGCTGACTCGGCGATCATGCGTTGCTTGGGCGTGTCTTCGAAATAGCTGTGCCGGTAAGCCAGTTTGTAGTTGCCGGTGGCAGCAGTCTTGATCTCAATGTTCCGCTCCTTTCCCACTTCTTTGTGGTCGGTCGGCACATAAGCCAGCGTGTAATAGTGCGAGCCGTTCTCGATATCCCTGGATAGCGCACCCTTGAAATCATTGCTGCCGGTTGTCGCCTTCCCACCGGAGGCCTCTACCAGC
>Ga0210388_10005112_pt1 | contig 10246 bp, 8 predicted proteins | sample IncBWC19OmetaG_FD_155485 | JGI IMG/M metagenome (GOLD analysis project Ga0210388, IMG submission 155485) | Forest soil microbial communities from Barre Woods Harvard Forest LTER site, Petersham, Massachusetts, United States - Inc-BW-C-19-O ...
GCCGGCGGGAGGACGTTGGGCACCTCGTAGAGGTGAAGCACGCAGACGTTCTTGACCTCGATCAGGTCGATCACGGATCGGAACAGCCGGTGCAAAGGCACCCGGAGCGCCTGCGGCGCGGTGGTGAGGTGACCCGAGGTCTCCTTCCAGAGCTTGTCGATCTTGGCTTTGCAGGCGTTGTGGTTCATGGCATGGGCTCCTTCGTGTGGATGAGACCCCACCGTGCACCATCGAGCGTGACCTCGGGGAACTACTTGCTGTCGACGCGACGATGCGCCACGCGCCACAGCGTTGCCGCCATCGCCGCGAAGCAGCCGAGCCCCAGGAGCTGGTAGCCGCCCGCGCCCAGCAGGTGCGTGAGGCCGCTCTCGAGTGACAGCGCGTCGACGACGCGCGCCCCGCGGTCGGTCACCGTCGCCAGCGCGATGGCCACGCCGGCGACCGCGCCGCCGGCGACCAGGCCGGTGGCGAACAGGTTGCCGGGGCCGAGCTCGGCCTCGCTGCCGGCGGTCGTCTCCCCCCGCCGGCGGGCGGCCCGATCGGCCAGCGCGCGCACCAACCCGCCGACGAAGATCGGCGAGGTGGTGGAGAGCGGCAGGTAGGCGCCCACGGCGAACGACAGCGAGCCGACGCCGCAGAGCTCGACCGTGGCGGCCAGCGCGACGCCGACCATCACGAACTGCCAGTCGAGGTTGAAGGCCAGAAGCCCCTTGATGAGCGTGGCCATCAGCGTCGCCTGCGGGGCGGGGTAGAGGTCTGAGCCGATGAGGTGATGGGGCGGACGGTCGAGCACCCGGATGGTGAAGCCGACCACCAGCGTGGCGGTCACCACCCCGATGAGGAGGCCAATCTGCTGCGCGCGCGGCGTGGCGCCGACCAGGAACCCGGTCTTGAGGTCCTGCGAGGTTCCACCGGCGTTCGCCGCGGCGATGCAGACCATCGCCCCCACGCACAGCGCCATCGGCTGATAGACGTCGGCCGTCCAGCGCAGGCCCACGAACACCAGGCAGGTCCCCATCAGCGTCGCGATGGTCATCCCCGAGACCGGGTTGGAAGACGAGCCGATGAGGCCGACGATCCGGCTGGCGACCGTGACGAAGAAGAACCCGAAGACGACGATCAGGAGCCCGAGCAGCAGCTTGCTGCCGATCCCCGCGCCTGGAACAAAAGGCAGGAACGCCATCACCAGCACCAGGATCACCGAGCCCACCAGCACCACGGTGATCGGCAGATCGCGCTCGGTGCGGACGTCGACGCGGTCACGGTCATGCCGATGTCGCAGGGACGCCACGCTCTCCTTGAACGACGAGACGATCGTCGGCAGCGTCTTCACGAGCGTGATGAAGCCGCCCGCGGCGACCGCCCCGGCGCCGATCTGGCGGACGTAGGCGCGGTAGACGGCCGCGGCGGTGTCGGCGAAGGCGTGGGTGGCCGGGTTCCAGCCGCCGGGGCCGCCGGCGGTGGCGACGCTCCCCAGATAGCCGAGCTTCACCAGCTGCGCGGCGATGGTGTCGGGCGGCGTCACCACCGTCAGGAGCGGGATGAGCCCCAGCCAGGCGAGCACGCCGCCCGCCACCAGCACGCCGGCGATCTGCGGCCCGATGATGTAGCCGACGCCCAGGTACTCGGGGGTGATGTCGCCGCTCAGGACCGCCGCCGGCAGGTAGCGGTTGGTGGCGCGGATCGCCAGCGTCGGCGTCTCGGCGATGAAGCGAAAGACCTTCTGCAAAAAGGCGTAGACGACCGCGAAGCCGAGGCCCTGGTAGGCGGTGCGGGCCAGATCGCCCCCCCGTTCGCCGGCGATCAGCACCGAGGCGCAGGCCGTCCCTTCGGGGTAGGGGAGGGTGGCGTGCTCCTTGACGATCAGCGAGCGGCGGAGCGGAATCATCATCAGGACGCCGAGCACGCCGCCGATCATCGCCAGCGTCAGGATCGTCCAGTACGAAAAGTAGGGCTCGCCGACGCTGACGCCGGTGGTGGGGTCGCGGCTGAGGAAGAGAAACCCGGGCAGCGTGAACACCACCCCGGCGGCGATCGACTCGCCGGCCGAGCCGATGGTCTGGACGATGTTGTTCTCCAGGATCGTCGAGGAGCCGAAGCGCTTGAACACCGAGATCGCCAGCACCGCGATCGGAATCGAGGCCGAGACGGTGAGCCCCGCCTTGAGCGCCAGGTAGACCGTGGCGGCGCCGAAGATCACCCCGAAGACCATCCCCAGCGCGATGGCGCGCACGGACAGCTCCGCCAGGTTTGCTTCGGCCGGGACGTAAGGGGCCGGCGGGGCGTCGGCAGGCGGGGCGGTCGCGGGTGATGTGGGAGTCGGCGCCTGGCTCAAAACAGATCGCCCCATTTGCAGAGGCTGACGTCGCGCTGCTCGAGCGCGCGCCGAACCTTCGCCGAGGTCAGCGACGCCAGCTCGGCGGTGCGCTGGTAGCGGGGCGACTGGCCGCGCGTGTCGCCCTCACCGGCCGCTTCGCCGGGATGACAGATGAGCTCGTGGGGCCCAGGCCCGAGCCGCCCGATGATCTCCAGAATCCGGATCTCGTCGAGATGACCGGCTTCCACGTAGCCCCAGGTCTGCGGTCCGTGGCGGCGCGCGCCGAGCTGCCGACGGGTGAGCCAGGCCGACAGGGTGATCATGCCGGCCTCGAGGCCGCGGCGCGGATCGGTCACCCAGGCCAGCGTCGGGCGCTCGACCGCGCTGCGCAGCCCGGCGATGCCGTGCCGGCGCGCCACCGCCTCCATCGCCCGCCCGACCACCGGCAGAAAGCCCAGGTGGTGGTGGGTGTCGAGGTGATCGATGGCGATCCCGGCGTCGCGGACGCGGGCCACCTGGGCGTCGAGCTCCCGCTCGACCTCGGCCGGCAGGATGCGCCCCTTCGCCCAGGCGGTGATGAAGTCCTGACCGCGCGGCCAGAAGGCGCCGTCGGGGGCCAGGAGCGATCGGACGCTCTCGGCTGCCGCCACCGGGCCGCCGCCACAGAGCGCCAGGTGGACGCCGACCCCCAGATTGGGCGCTTCGCTCAACATCGCCCTGGCGGCCGGCAGATCGACGGCGTTCCCCATCAGGGAGGTGCTCGTCACGATCCCGTCACGGTGCGCGCGCAGAATCCCGCGCGAAATGGCCGCCGACATGCCGAAATCGTCGGCGTTGACGACCAGTCGGATCTCCCCGGCGCTCACGATCGGCGCATCATGCCTCATTCGCGCGCTTGCACCCCATATTGACCACCCGTCCCCGCATTGACCACCTATGGCGTTGATGATATTTCCTGGTGAACATGGCGAAACGTATCCTGATCGCCGACGACAGCGTGACGATCCAGAAGGCCTTCGCCTTGACGTTCGCGGGCGAAGACGTCTCGATTGCCTCGGCACGGTCGGCGGACGATGGGTTGGCGCAGGCACGGCAGGCCCGCCCTGATTTGATCATTGCCGATGGGGCGATGCCCGGGCGGAACGGGTACGACCTCTGCGCCCAGGTGCGCGCCGACGCGGCGCTGAGCGGGGTTCCGGTCTACATCCTGGCCTCGTCTCAGCAGCCCTACGACGAGGCCCGCGGGGCGAGCGCTGGCGCGGACGGCCACCTGCTCAAGCCCTGGGACACCTCGGCGTTCCTGGAAAAGGTGTACGCGGCGGCGGGAGGGGTCTCGGCCAAGCCCGCAGCGCCCGCCCGCACGACCGCGGCGTCGCTCCCCGCCTCGGCGATGGAGGACGACTACGGCGAGATCAGCATCGATTCGTCGGGCCCTGTGACGCCGCTGCCGATCGTCACGGGCGCCCCGGCGGTGGCCGCCGTGCCTCGCCCCAGCGCTTCGTCGATCCCTGCAGCGGCCGCCTCCGCCGCCGGTGCGCCCGGCGCGCCCACGATGCGTCCGTCCCTCATCCCCGGCATGCGCCCCGGCGCCATGCCGCCGGGGCGGCCGGGCACCATGCCGGTGCGCCCGCTGGGCGGCCCGCCCGCGCCGACGCCCAGCATGCCGCCCCGGCCGTCCGCGCCCCCGGTTGGGCGGACGATGATCGGGCTTCCGGCGGCCGGGGTTCCGATCCCCGGGGTCCCCCGCCCGGGACCGACCGCGCCGCCGATGGCGCCCCTTGCGCCCGCGATGCGGTCCCCGACCGCCCCGATCGCGCCGCTGATGCCGCCGCCCGCCGCGCCGGGTATGCCGTTCGGGCAGCAGCGCCCGCGGGCGATGACCCCCGCCCCTCAGCCCGACCTGGCGGCGCCTGGGCGTCCCCGGGCGATGACGCCCGCGCCACTGGCGCGCACCCGTGAAATCACGCCCCCGCCGCCGGTGCGCGCGCGCGAAACGACCCCCGCACCGCCCGTGCGCGCGCGCGAGGCCACGCCGACGCCGCCCCCGGCCATGGTGAGCGCGGCCGTCGACCAGAAGCTGGCGGCGATCAGCGCCAAGGGCCCGGAGTACGCGGCGATCGCCAAGCTGTCGCGCGAGATCATCGAGCAGGTCGTCTGGGAGGTGGTCCCCGAGCTCGCGGAGGCCATCATCCGCGAGCGGCTCGACAAGCAGCGCCTGGCCTGAGCCGCGGCGCCGACTCGCGCTTGGTCAGGGCGCGGTGGCGGAGCCGAGCTCGTTGCCGGCGTAGACCACCAGACAGGTCACGTTGTCGTCACCGCCGCGCTGGTTGGCGAGGTCGACGAAGACATTGGCGACGTCGCGGTAGAAGTGGCCCGTCAGCACCTGGCCGAGCTCGTCGATCGTCAGGTAGTTCGAGAGGCCGTCCGAGCAGAGGACGAAGCAGTCGCCCGCCTGGACGGCGATGCCGGCGAGGTCCGGCTCGACGCTCGGCTCGAAGCCCACCGACCGGGTGATGATGTTCCGGAAGCGCGACTCCTTGGCCTCTTCGGGGGAGATGAGCCCGGCGCGCACCTGCTCTTGAATCCAGGAGTGATCCTCGGTCAGCTGGCGGGCGCGGCCGTCGCGGTAGAGGTAGGCGCGCGAGTCACCAACATGGCTGAGGTGCACGTAGCCATCGGAGAAGAGCAGGGCGGTGAGGGTCGTCCCCATCCCCGAGAGCTCTGGGTTGGCCATCGCGGCCTCGTAGATGTGGCGATCGGCCTCCACCACCGCGCGCCGCAGGAGCGCGTTCACCGGGTGCGTGGCGCCGGTGGTGACGACATCAGGGCGCAAGGCCAGGAGGCCCGCCTTGCGGACCTCTTCGATCTCGCGTTCGAGGATCTCGACCGCCATGCTGCTGGCCCGTTCGCCGCCGAGATGCCCCCCCATGCCGTCCGCCACGGCGTAGAGGCGCAGATCGTTGTTGCAGAGGAGGCTGTCCTCGTTGTGGGCGCGCTTCCGGCCCACGTCCGACGCACCCCAGCCGACGATTCGCATCAGGGCTTGCCGGGAGTTCCCGACGCCGGCGGCGGCGTGGCCGGCGGCGGCAGGGGTGGCGGACCAGCCGGTCTGGCGGCGGGGGCCGGGGCGGGGACAGAGGCGGGAGCAGGCGGCGCTGCCGGCGCGACTGCCGCAGGCGTTGGCGCTGCGGCTGCTCCGGGCTTGGGCGGCTCACCGATGGTGATGTTGAAGTCGATGCGTGTCGCGCCGGCACCTTGGCCGACCGCCTCGATCCGGCCACCCTCGACCCCCTTGCCGATCAGGAAGTCACGCAGGGCGTCGGCGCGCTTCTGGGTCTCCGCCTTGGGGACCCCCGGCGCGTAGACCTCGACCCGCAGCTTGAGGATCTCCGGGTGCCCCTTCATCACCAGGGCGACGTCGTTCACCACCTTCGCGGAGGCGTCGCGCAGGGTGACCTTGCCGCCGTGGCTGACGAAGCCGAGCTTCTCGTCGACCTCGATCTTCCCCTCGCCGAGGCGGACCCACTCGGGCCCGGGATCGGGGCAGCCGTCGTCGTCCTTGATTCCGTTCAAGGTCTCGGGCTGCATCGGGCACTTGTCGACGGCGTCGGGGATGCCGTCCTTGTCGTTGTCGGGGTCGGGGCAACCGTCCTCGTCCTGGAAACCGTCGGTGTCCTCGGGCGCGTTCGGGCAGTTGTCGAAGCTGTCGGGGATGCCGTCGCCGTCGTTGTCGGGGTCGGGGCAGCCGTCGGCGTCCTCGAACCCGTCCTTGTCCTCGGGCTCGTCGGGGCACTTGTCGATGGCGTCGGGGATGCCGTCGCCGTCGCTGTCCTCGGTGGTCGACGGGCAGCCGTCGTTGGGACGCTTCCCCTTGTGGTCTTCGGGGGCGTTCGGGCAGGCATCGTTGATGTCGGGGATGCCGTCCTTGTCGTTGTCGGGATCGGGGCAGCCGTCGGCGTCCTCGAACTCGTCGACGTCCTCGGGCTCGTTGGGACACTTGTCTTTGACGTCGGGGATGCCGTCGTTGTCGTTGTCGGGATCGGGGCAGCCGTCCTCGTCCTGGAAGCCGTCGCGATCCTCCGGCTGATCCGGGCACTTGTCGTCGATGTCGTAGATGCCGTCGTGGTCGCGGTCGCGGAAGTCGGGGTTGAAGTTGACCATCGCGAACAGGCGCAGGTCGGGCGCCCCGATGCCGTTGCCGAGCCCGCGCCCGACGCCGGCGGTCACCGACCACATGCCCTTGATGGCGCGCCGGCCCGCCAGATCGACCTCGAACGGGTTGACGTCGTTGTAGAACGAGGCGAACTGGTTGAGGCCGCTGCGGCCGGCGAGCTCCAAGATGACGTTGGTCTTCTTGTCGATCGAGTAGTCGGCGGCGGCGCCGTAAAGGAGCTGCGGACCGAGCTGGGTGGCGAAGCTGTCGGAGGTCTCGCGGATCAGGATCCCCAGGTTGCCGCCGGCCCGCACCGGGCCGAAGTCGATGGTGCCGATGGCGACGATCCGGCCGGTCACCGTCTTGTCGCCGAGGTAGGCGCGGCCTTGCGTGTGCCCGGTCGGCAGGGTCAGCCCGGCGGAGAGCCCGAGGTCATACTGGTCCTCGTCGCCCAGGGTCGCGAGGTGCGCCTTCCCTTGCACCCGGATGTCGCCGATGCCGGTCTCGACGAGGTGCAGGTTGGCCGGCATCCCCATCGAATTCACCTCGTCGCCGTCGAGGTAGAAGGTGAACGGAATGCCGATGCCGACCTGATAGCGGCCGAAGAGACCGATGGCCGCGTCGAGCTCGCTGGTCAACTGATTGGCGACGACGTGCGTCTCGCCGGAGCCGTTCGAGGTCTCGGTGAAGATCGTGTAGGGCCGCTGCTGGTAGTTCAGCGTCAGGCCGAAGCTGAGTCGCTTGTGATCGGGGACCTCGGCGCCTTCGACCGTCAGGAAGTTCTGCGGGCCGATCGCCGGCTGGAACAGCTGCGTATCGATGCTGGTGTTCTGCGGCGCCGCGCTGGTCTGCGCGCGCGCGATCTGCGCCGGCGCAAGCAGGACCAAGGCGAGGGTGGGAAAGATGGCCGCCGCGAGGCGCGCGTGCGACCTAGTCGGGCGTGTCATTCAGAGGAGGTCCCGCGCAACAGCATATCGCTGAACGCCTCTCAAAGTCCAAGTCTGAGATTCTGGATCTTGGACCCAGATTTGGACTATGGCGAGCGGGCGGCGCCGGGGTCGACGTTGAGAGCGAAGCGATGGACGCCGGCCCGTTTCACGATGTCGATGAGGTGGACCACGTCGCCGTGCGGGACGGCCCGATCGGCGGAGATGAGGGCCTGGAGATCCGGGTTGCGGGGCAGCTCGCCGCCGATGTAGCGCAGGACGGCGTCGTCGCTGCTGGGCGCGCCATTCAGGTAGAGGGCGCCGTCCCGGGTCAGGGTCAATCCCAGGGAGGTTCGCTGCTGCTCCGTTCCGGACGCCGCCTTGGGGAGGTCGACGCGGATCGCCGGGCTGACGATGTACGACGCCGTCACCATGAAGATGATCAGCAGCACCAGGGTGATGTCGACCAGAGGCGTGACGTTGATGTTGACGATCATCGGCCCTGGCTCGTCGTCCCCGCTGCCGAAGTTGTTGGCGCGCGGCACGCTAGCTCCTGGTGCGTTCGGCGCTCGGGGGAATTGTCGAGAGCACGAGGTGGGCGATGGCATCGATCTCGGCCATCGCCTTCCTGACCCTCCCCTGGAAGATGTTGAACGCGATGACGGCGGGGATGGCCACCAAGAGGCCGATGGCGGTCGCCACCAGCGCCTCGGAGATGCCGGACATCACCGCGCCGGCGCCGCTCGCCTGGTTGCGCGCCAGATCGGAGAACGCCTTGATGATGCCGAGGACGGTGCCGAAGAGACCGATGAAGGGGGCGTTGTTCCCCAGCGTCCCGAGGATGCCCAGGTGACGTTCGAGCTCGACCCGCAGGCGGGCCTTCGCGCCGGCCATCGTCTCCGAGACGGCGTCGGCGCCCCGCGGGAGCTCGGCGATGCCGGCGGCGGCGACGGCGGCGGCCGGGGCGCGGTGCCCTTCGAGCAGGCGCGTGGCGCCCGCCGGGTCGGAGGCCAGCAGCCGCTCCAGCATCTGGCGCCCGAGCGCGTTGCTGTTGCCCCCCGTCCCCGCGAAGCAGATGGCGCGTTCGACCATCACCGCCACCGAGAGGATCGACAGGGCGATGAGCAGCCAGAGGACCCACTCAGAGCCGAGCAGCGTGAAGCCGAGGATCCGTTGGGTCAGGTGCATGCGCTCTCCACGTCGCCGGTGGAAAACGCTATCACACCCTCACTCCTTGAGGATCGCGTCGACGAAGACGGTCGCGTAACCGCCGGACGGCAGCGAGAATCGGAAGCGGACGGGGGCGTCGGGGGCGATCGGGAGCTCGAGGGTCGGATCGCCCGCCTTGAGCAGCACGGCGCGCCGCGCCCCGGGGAGCTCACGCCCCGCGCGAGAAAAGTCCTCGCGGGTGGCGCCGACGGCGGCGATCGCCTCGTCGTCGATGGCGCGCGCGGGTGTGTCGGGGGGCGGCTCGATCTCGCGGCCGCCGGGGAGCGGCCCGGTCGGGATGACCTCGCCGCGATCGACGCGCGGCTGATCGACCGCCGGATCGGTCGTCACGAAGAGGCCGCCGCTGTCGGTCTTTTGCAGGACGTCGCCGCCGCGCACCTGGGCGAGCTCCCCGGAAGCGGCGCGCAGCTCGAGGGCGCGGTTGAAGACGGCCGACTGCAGGGCGGACAGAAGGAGGCGCCGCCGCCGCTTGTCGCGCTCGCGCCGCTCGCCGCGCAGGAGCGCCAGCCCGACGGCCGCGTTGTCGCCGCCGGCGCCGAAGCGCTGGGCGCCGAAGCGGTTGGGGACGCCTGTGACCGCCAGCGTTTCGAAGCGCTGGCGAAGCGCAGCGCGGTCGCCTTCGGTCGCATCGCCGGTCAACGTCACCTCGAACCGATTGCCGCGCAGGTGGCCGAGGCGCAGCTTGTGCGGGTGCGGCACCGCCTGCAGGACCTTCAGGTCGGCGTCGGCGATCTCCAGCGCACGCTCCGCGGTGATGCCCGGCAGGCTCAACCACTGCCGGGTCAGCGCGTGGCGATCCTTGAGGCCGGCGTAGCCGACGTCGCGCGGCGCGAGGCCGAGCGCGCGCGCGATCCGGGCGATGGCGTCGAACGTCGTCAATCCCCGCTTTTCGATCCAGAGAAAAAGATGGGTTCCTTCGCCGCTGGGGGCGTAGGCGGGGATCTCCTCGACGGTGAACGTCTCGGGTGAAGAGGTGAAGGTCAGCACGGCGGTCGCGGGGCCGGCTTCATTTGCCGGGCTCGACCGGCGGGGCCGAGGCCGCCGAGCCAGGCGCCGGTGCGCCCGCCGGCGGATTCCCGTCGAGCATGGCGAGGTACATCCGGGCCGAGGCGTTGGTCGGGTCGGCCTCCAGCACCGCCCGCCACTGGGCCGACGCATCCTCGCGGCGGCCGGCGGCGTGGTAGCTGAGCCCGAGGTGGATGCCGCCCGGCGCGTAGCGCGGCTGCTCGGCGCGCACCAGCTCGAGCTCGCGGATGGAGGTCGGCAGCTCCCCCATCTCCCGCAGCGTCTTGCCGAGCTCGGTGCGGATGTCGGCGAAGGTCGGGCAGAGCGCCAGCGCCCGCTCATACTCACGGACCGCCTCGTCGAAGACGCCGACCGCGCGGTAGGTGGCCCCAATCTCGGCGTGCATGTTGGCGATCTTGCCTTTGACGAAGGGGTCGAGCTCCCGCGGGGCGCGCTGGACGGCCGCCATCGCCTGTTCGTAGATCGTCTTGGCCTCGACGTATTTGCCGAGGTCGTTGCAGGTCACCACCAGGTTCAGCGCCGCTTCGGTGTAGGCCGGGTTGAGCCGCAGCGCGGTGCGGAACATCTCCTCCGCTTCGGCCAGCCGCCCCTCGT
>Ga0210388_10005113_pt1 | contig 10246 bp, 7 predicted proteins | sample IncBWC19OmetaG_FD_155485 | JGI IMG/M metagenome (GOLD analysis project Ga0210388, IMG submission 155485) | Forest soil microbial communities from Barre Woods Harvard Forest LTER site, Petersham, Massachusetts, United States - Inc-BW-C-19-O ...
GCGGGTAGATAGCGGCGGACCGTGGAGAGTGGCGAGTGCCGGCCTCAACCTCTTCTACAATCGCGGGGACTGCGAGAAGGGGAAAAGCGATGGCCTTCACCACGAGCGGACTGGAGCTGCGGGGCAAACTCAACGGGAGGGAAACGGCGGAAACGGAGCGGTTTCTGCGGTCCGGGCTGAGCCGGGTACGGAATGGCGTGCGCTGGACCTACGTTGGATTCTTCGTGGTAATCCTGGGGTGGTTCGGCGTCCAGGGTGTCAAGCATTTCGGAATTCTGAACACGTTCCGCAATCTGCTCCCTATGTCACTGCCAATCCTGGCCGTGATCGGGGTGCTGGTTTATCAGCGGCAGCGCGCTCGAGCGAAGGCGGGCAGAGTCTACAATTCCGCCGCTCCGGACCGTTTCCGGTTGAATTCGACCGAGTTGAGCTGGGAGAGCGCAAATGGAGCGAAGGGCATGGCGCCCTGGGGGGCGTATCACGGGTGGCGCGAGGGGAAGACCGTCATCTTTTTGCTGACTCCAGACAAAGGCCGCGTGGTGATTCTGCCTAAGACGGATTTATCCCCGGTTGATCTTGAAATGGTGTGGGGCACGCTGACAGCTGCGCTGGGGCCGTCTCGGGCGCGATAGCGGGGGGATGAAGCCCACGTCATTAAAAAAGGCCGCCCACGGTGGGCGGCCTTTTCCTGCGATCCACATCCTTACTCCCCGTGGTTCGTCGCGTTCCCGTTTGCCGGACCGATGCCAACCTGCAAAAGCGTGCCCGCCGTCAGCTTCAGATCCCCGTCCTTCTTTACAAACGTTCCTGAAGCATCCCCCTGCACCTTCGCATGCAATTCAATGTGATTCAGCATCCTGGAGTCCTGATCGATGGTCTCCGTACTGCTCACATGCCGCGGCGCCTCGCTGACGTCATTCACGCCGTACGCAGATGCCTTATTCGCGCTATCCGGATATGCGCTCAGGAGCGTCACCTTCACCGGAATCTGCTTGCCGTCCTTCGTCTGGGCGGTTGTAAACACCAGGGTCAGGCTCGATGGGCCGCCTTTTGCCGGCTCTACTTTCGTCACTGTGCCGGTCAGCTGCGTCCCTCTCCCCAGCTTCACCCCATCGGCCGTCTTCACGCCTTCGTCCAGGCGCGCCGTTACCGTCTCGCCCTGCTTTGCTGACTTCGAGTCCAGCGCATGATCCAGACGCGCATTCACCCCAACCAGATCCCAACTGCGAACCGGTTGCGCTGTGCCCGCGGATTGCCCGAACGCCGCACCCGCAAAAACAAAAGAGGCTGTCGCCAGCCCCACGGAAACACTCTTTATACATCTATTCAAACGCATACAATAGCTCCTTTGCTTGCCGCGAAAATAACCTGTCGCGCAGTGTGAACAGCAGCGCGCACCTGCAGCGAGCCGTACCCCTTCTTTACATTCCCGGATTCGCTGTATGCGCAGTTCGACGTGCGCCCGTTCACGATTGTCGCAGCGTGCCGCGTCGCCAGGATGAGAATTATTCCTGCAGTTTCACCCTATGGTAATGGGGCGATTTTGCAACTTTTTCGACGGTTGCAACCGCGGCCAGGGATCAAGGCCAAAAGCAGGGCCGCGCCGTGTTTTGGGCTGGATTTGCGGTCGAGCCATGACACGATGCGCGTGGGCTCAAGCCCTTTGATTATTGGCCGTCTATGGCACGAGTAAACTCGTGACCTGATACGAGACGTGGATTTTCTCGTCGGCTTTGAGGTCGTTCCATGACTCGGGATTTCGGCATAGGGTCCAGCCATGCACCTCCAAAAGTAAGGGAGCTACACTATCGTCATGATTCGCTCATACCAGGGGCATACGCCGGTGATTCCGGCGTCTTGCTACATCGATGTTTCGGCGCAGGTGATTGGGGATGTGGAGCTGGGCGAGCACTCCAGCGTGTGGATGAATGCGGTGGTGCGGGGGGACGTGCACTCGATCCGCATTGGCGCGCACTCGAATGTGCAGGATTGCAGCGTGCTGCACGGGATGCGGTACAAGTATCCGGTGATTGTGGGCGACTGGGTGACGATTGGGCACAACGCGACGGTGCATGGATGCGTGGTGGAAGATGCGTGCCTGATTGGGATGGGCGCGACGATTATGAACAACGCGCGGATCGGCGAGGGATCGATTGTGGCGGCGGGCGCGGTGATTCCGGAGAACACGGTGATTCCGCCCCGGTCGCTGGTGGCGGGGGTGCCGGGGAAGGTGCGGCGCGACCTGACTTCAGACGATCGCGAGATGATTTTGCAGTATGCGCGGAATTATCTGGATTACGTGAAGATTTATCTGGAAGAAGAAAAGGGCTGGAAGCAGAGCGGCCTCGTCAAATGAGGTGGCCGCGATGGGTGGGATGGGGTCGGCTTTACCGTTGGCGCGGGATGGCCGAAAATGGTTGTGAGGTCAACTGACGTTTATGCCCCTTTCCGGCGAAGCCATTCGCGTAATGAACCTGGTGGACGATGTGGCAACCACGATGCGCCGCATGCTGGCGCTGATCCCGGCCCTGGATGCTGAAGAGCGCACGCGGGTGAGCGAGTATCTGAAGAACTCGCAACCGGACGAATCCGCCGTACAGGCAGCGCTGGCTCCCCCAAAGTAGGGATCTGCCGACGGCACTCGCCAATCCGTAAAGTTTCTTGGGCGTTTGAACCGAATCGTTAGGTGGAGCGCAGCGCGTGGGCTGGATCCGCGGCGGCGGCGCGCGATGCAGGAAGCACTGCAGCCAGCAAGGCCAGTGTCAGCATGATGAGGACGCTGACCGCGTAGATGGCGGGGTCGGTGGCGGTAACGCCGAAGAGAAAAGCGTTGACCAGGTGCGCCGCAGCGATCGAGCCCAGAACCCCGAGAGCACAACCGAAGCAGGCAATTTTGGCGGCTGACGCAAGGACGAGCCGCGCGATGCGGGCGCGGGGCGCGCCGAGCGCCATGCGGATGGCGATCTCCTGCGTGCGCAGCGAGAAGGTGAACGCGATGACCGCGTAGATGCCCATGGCGGCAAGGAGCAGAGCGGCGAGGGCGAATCCGGAAATAAGGCCCGTATTGAAGCGGCGGGGTGCTTCGACGTTGGTGAGTGATTCGGAAAGCGGCTGCACCGGATCCAGCGCGAGTTGCGGATCGATGCCGGCGACCGTGGACTGAAGGGTTTGGATCATTTGCTCGGGGGGCAAGGCTGAGCGCACCGCGATGAATCCGACGCCCGGAAAGGACAGCTTGAGCGATGCATTCCCAATCAGGATGGCGGGCTGCTGCATGGGAAGATACAACTGATCGCCGGCAGGCTGGTCGGGAGAGCCTACCTTGGTATCGGCGACAACGCCGACCACGGACGCCCACGGCAAACCTTTTTTCGGATTGCCGAGATGGAGGCGTTTGCCGAGAGGGCTCTGGCCGGGCCAGTATTGATCGGCCAGAGTCTGGTTCACGATGACGACGAGGGGCGTGTCCGCGCGGTCCTGGGGGGTGAAGTAGCGGCCGGAGACAAGCGGAATGCTGAGAGCGCGGAAGTAGTCGCCTTCAACAATGATGAACTGCGAAAACTTCAACTTCCAGGCAGCGAGCGGCACACCTTCAACGGTGTAGGTCGCTCTCGAGGCGTTGTCCGTCGAGGGCAGCGAATTGCCCACGCCCACGGCGGTGATGGAGGGTTTGGCGGCGAGGTTGTCGATCAACTGGCGATTGAAGTTATGGACGGCGGTGTCGGTTGGATACTGGCGGGCGGAGAGCTGATATCCGGCGATGAGAACGTGATCGGGGCGGAATCCAGGATCGACGGCGAGCATTTTCTGATAGCTACGGAGGAAGCCACCGGCCACGGTGAGCAGCACCAGAGCAATCGCGATTTCTGAGATGACGAGGATGGAGCGAAGCCATCCCTGGCGCGCGCTGCCGGTACCGGCGCGGGTATCGGTCTTGAGATTATCGAGCAGGTTGGTGCGGACCGCGGCCCACGCGGGCGCGAGGCTGCACGCGATGCCGGTGACGACAGCGAGCGTGAGCGCGAATAGCGCGACGGCGGGATTGATGGCAATGGAGCCGATGCGCGGCATGGACTCCGGCAGCCAGTGCAGCGTGGCGCGCAGCGCAGCCGCGGCTAGGGCCAGACCGAGCAGGCCTCCGGTGAGACTGAGAAGGACGCCTTCGCTGACACATTCGCGGATGATGGCGCGCGGAGGCGCTCCCAGGGCGAGGCGGACGGCATGCTCGCGGCGGTGGCGCACGGCGCGGACCAGCAACAGCACGGCCACGTTGACGCAGGCAATGAGCAGCACGATGGAGACGGCGAGGAAAAGGGTGCGGAGCAGAGGGCGCGCATCGCCGACGAGGGTTTCGCTGAGCAGCCGCGCGTCGCCGCGAATATGCAGCGCGGACATGCTCGGGGGATAGTCGCGCATGACCTGCTGGGTCACGCGATTGGTATCTTCGACCGCCTGGGAGACGGTGACGCCGGGTTTCAAGCGGCCCAGGATGTGGAATCCGAAGACGCCGGTGGAGTCGTCGGAAAGTTCATCGGGAGTGAGGCTGAGCGGCACCCAGACCTGGGATTGATTGAGGCGGCCGGGCTGCAAAGGAAACTCGAAGCTGCGCGGCATGACGCCGATGATAGTGTAGTTCCTGCTGTCGAGGGTGATGATGCTGCCCACCGCGGCGGGATCGCGGTGGTAGCGATTCATCCACAGGGCATAGGAAATGACGGCGAAGGGTTGATGGCCGTCTTCTTCCTGCTGCGTGAAGACGCGGCCGAGTGCGGGCGCTACGCCGAGGGTGGGAAAGATGCTGGCGTTGAGGCGCGCTCCGTTAATTTGTTCGGGAATCTCGCGGCCCGAGAGGGCGTATTGGGTCTCGCTATAGCCGCCGGTGGATGCATAGGCGGTCGTGGCTGTGGAGTAGGTGCGGATTTCGCGCGCAGTGACGGGCGTCCCCGGGTTGTTGCCGAGATGATCGCCCAACAGGACGAGGCGGTCAGGCTGAAAGAACGGGAGCGGGCGGAGAAGAACGCCTTCGACCAGCGAAAAGATGGCCGTGGTGGCGCCGATGCCGAGAGCCAGGGTGAGGACGATGGTGAGGCTGAACGCCGGAGCCTTGCACAACTGACGGAAGGCGAAGCGGAGGTTTTGAACGAGTGGAGACATGAGCCTCTCCGGTCGCCCATCGTCGAGGACAGACGAGAATTTCACTATACGCAAAGCGAGGGTGCACGCGCCCGGAGAGGGGGTTGCAGCGGTAAACATTTGCGCATCCGGGGGGAGTGAGCGGAACACGCGGTGGGCGGCGAGGAGACCGGGGAAACAAGGACGGATCATCGCGTTTGACCGCGCCAGTCGCGGGGCCAGGGCACTGCGGGGTGGAGGAACCCGTAGTGCGATCGATGAAGCGGACCCGCTATGGATGTGGCAATTTTCGTGCAGGGAAAGGGGTAGCCAGGTGTCTCTGCCGGGAAGGTATCGGCATGCGCACTGCTTCCAATCTCCGAGGTTGCTCCCATGTGCTTCAGCCGATATGTATGCCTTTCTGTCACGGCGGTCCTTTCCGCTGCCGTGCCTGCCTTTGGTCAAACCTGCTCCGAGCCTGCGAGCGCCGGCGTGAACGTCTGCTCGCCGGGGCAGGGAGAGAATGTCACGCCTCCGGTGACATTCATCGCAGCCGGCACCGGCGCCAGCGGGTCCGTCAACCATTTGGAGTTATGGATCGACGGCACCAAGATCGGAAACTATAGCGGCTCGACGATGGACGCGAGCGTGGCGGAGGCAGTTGGTTCGCACACGGCGACGGTGATTGAAGTCGACTCGAAGGGCGACTACGTGAAGTCGGCACCGGTGACGTATGCGGTGGGCGAGACGTCGGGCGGATGCACTGCGCCGAGTTCTCCGGGAGTGAGTGTCTGCGAGCCGGCCCAAGGATCGGCTGTGGCCTCGCCGGTGAAGTTTGACGCGGCGGGCACGGGCGCGAGTGGGGCCGTAAACCATCTGGAACTGTGGATTGACGGGACGAAGATTGGCAACTATTCGGGCGACTCGATGGACACGAATGTGACCGTCGCGACGGGTTCGCACGCGGCGCAGGTGGTGGAGGTGGACTCGGAGGGGGACTTCGCGAAGTCGCCGGTGGTGGACTTTACGGTCAGTACAACGGCCGCGGTCGCGTGGTTGTATGCGGGGAATCAGGAGGCCGACGGGTACGAACCGCCTCCGCCTCAGCTAAGCTATGCGCCCATTCAGGCAAACGGGAATACGGGTAGCGCCGGATCCGTTAACTTGCCGGAATACGTGGAATTCAAGATGGCGGCGAATGGGAGCTATCTGTTCGTGCCGTTTTCCGATGAAATTGATGCGTTCAGCATTCAGGCGAACGGAAGCCTCAAGCAGGCGGCCATCACGAAGGGAGGGGCGCAATACGTTTATCCGGACCGCACAGGGAAGACGCTGTTCGAGGCGAACCCCACCTCTCTAGCCGCGTACAGTATCGGGGCGAACGGCAGCCTGACGCTGGTGGATAAGGTATCAGCCGACTTTCCAACCTTCGAGGCAAATCTGTCGTTCACGGCGAATAATGCCTATGCCTATTCGACCTATTGCAACAACGGCAACTCACCGGTTTTCTATGGGTTTTCGCGGGCTTCGAACGGGGCGCTGACGGAATTCAATCCCCAGGTCACCTTGCCTGCGGCGCCGAGCGGTATGGATTACTGTCCGTTCGGCGCAGCGACGCCAGACAGCAGCCACGTGGTAATCGCGCTGGACGAATATGACAAGTCCAACCAGCAGTTCGTGCAGTCGCAACTGGCGGTCTACACCATTGAATCGAACGGGACGCTGAAGACGGCGAATACGTCCTCTTCGATGCCGACCCTCGCTTCGAATGCCGGCGCTTACGCCTTCGATCCAACCGGGACGTGGCTGGCGATGGGGACCGGAGACGGATTGAACATCTACAAATTCAGCGATGGCACGCTGACATTCACCGACAGCGTGTCGCTGTATACGGGGGTGGTTCAGTTGTCCTGGGACAAGAGCGGCCATGTCTACGTAGTGGGACAGACGTGCTGCGGAGGCACGGCGGTCTATAACGTATCCAGCGAAGGGAAACTGACGCCCGCTCCCGACGACGGGACGTATGGCGGGGGCCTGGGAGGCGGCCTGATCTGGGCAGTGCAGTCCGCGCCGTAGGACGCGACCAGGAAACCGAAGGGGTCGCCTCTCTGGCCACCCTTTTTTATGTGCAAAAAATAGCAGTCCGGGAGATGGCAAGAGATTGCGCAGAGGGCGCGATGGAACTGGGACAGCGTAGCCCTCATCCCGAATGCAAAAAGAACCAGCGCAGCCGCACTGGCAGCGGCTGAGGCAGGCATTGGGCGGGATTCGGGGCGAGGAATTTGAATGGACGCGTCTGCCGGGGAAGAGCGGCCCTCGGCGTGCAAAAAAGGAGGGGGAGACTGGTGTCTCCGCTCGGACGGCAATGGGCACCGGCTCCCCTTTCTGAGGTCAATCCCCATGGGTTTGCGTCACTTCATCCCACTGGTTGTGGCGGCCATTCTGCCTGCTCTCCCAGCCTTCGCTCAAACCGATTTCACCTACCAGCAATATGCCCCTGCCAATGGGGGCGATCCGTACATTGCGGCCCCGAACTCGCACTCCGCGGACTTCAACAACGACGGCTTGGCCGATGTGCTGTCACCGGTGGTCTATTACGTATGCTCCAGCGGGACCTCGGGCACGACGTGTTACGCGCATTACGCGCTGTACCTCTACCTGAACAACGCTGGCACCCTGGCTGCACCAAAGCAGTTGCCGATTACGCTGAACGATGTGCCGGCGGGCATCGCGATCTCAGACTTCAACGGCGATGGCAACCTGGATATCGCGGTGCTCTCTCCGACCGGCATGGTGTCGATGCTCTATGGCAACGGAGATGGAACCTTCACGGCGCCGGTGAACATCACGCTGCCGACCGGTTCCTACAACTCGCTGGTGGAAGCCGATTTCGACGTCAACAATACGCAGGATCTGGCGGCGCTAAACACGAATGGCACTCTGGTGCTGCTGTTCAACGATGGTAAGGGCAACTTCACGCAGCAAACGACGACGATTGACGCGCCGCCTTCGGGGTACGCCGATACGAATTTGGGCGTCGGCGATTTCAACGCCGACGGGCGGCCGGACATCGCGTGGGTGCAGGAAGGCGATGCGAATCAGACGGACAACTACATTTACAGCGCGCTCAACACAGCGAAGGGCGTCTTCAGCACCAAGCATGAGCTGGGCAGCACCATGCCGGGCTTCGGGAATCTGGTGGTGAACGACCTGGATCTGGATGGGAAGAGCGACGTGATCGTGTGGACCTCGCAGCTCTCTGAGAACTGCTGCCAGCCGTTGGCAGTCACTCTGTACTACGCGAACGGAGACGGGACGTTCACCTCGAGCGTGCTGGAAGAAACGACGGTCTCCGACGTGGGCGTGACGGACTTTAATGGTGATGGGTATCCCGACATTCTGCTTTCGAGCCAGATGGGCTTTACGGTATTCACCGGCAATGGGAACCGGACGTTTACGAACCAGGGCCAGAACACCTCGCTGCCGGGGAATTCGGATCAGATCGGCATCGGCTTTTACAACAGCGATAACCGCATGGACTGGGTGACCCAGAATGGCGCTCAGGCCAGCGAGAACTCGGCTGATTACATCTATGAGGTGCTGAACCAGAACGGACAGGGGGATTGCCCGTATCCGAGCACCCCAAACGTAAACTTCTGCGAGGCCACGCAGAATGGGAACACGGCGGTGGTGCGGGGCACGGCCCGCGCGCAGACGCAACCAGTGCGGCACATTGAATTGTGGGCCAACGGCGAAAAGCTGTATCAGGTGTTCTCCGATGAGTTCAACGCAACACTGGATGTGGCGCCGGGAACGCGGATCACGGCAGTTGAAGTGGAGGCGAACGGCGCGATGCGAAGCACGACGGTGACGGCATCCGCCCCGAACACGTGCCCGGCGTTCGGTGCGCCGGGAGTCAACGTTTGCAAGCCGACACAGGGTGAGAACGTGGCGTCGCCGGTGGAGTTTCTGGCTACGGGGACGGCGGCCAGCGGCAGCACGGTGAATCACCTGGAACTATGGATCGACGGCACGAAGATCGGAAATTACTCTGGCTCGACGATGGATACGACGGTGGCGGAGCCGGCAGGATCGCACACGGCTACGGTGGTCGAAGTGGACTCAAAGGGGAACTACGTGAAGTCGACGCCGGTGACGTATACGGTGGGCGGAACGTCGGGGTCGTGTTCTGCTCCCAGTTCCCCCGGGGTGCACGTATGCGCACCGACAGCCGGCGAGAGCAGTGCGTCACCGGTCTCGTTCCTGGCCGCCGGGACGGGCGCCAGCGGATCCGTCAATCACATGGAGTTGTGGATTGACGGCACGAAGATCGGGAACTACAACGGCGGAAACCTGGAGACCTCCGTGTCTGAGGCGGCCGGTTCACACACGGCAACCGTCATTGAGGTGGATTCGAAGGGCAATTACGTAAAATCCACGCCGGTCACGTACACGGTGCAGTAACGAGCGAGGTTCACGGCAAAGAGAAGGATCTATCCATTTGCCGCAAAGCCAAAAGGTGGCCGAGATGGCCACCTTTGCTTTTTGCGCAGAAACCCCCGGGGGTTAAAAGGCGGTAGGAAGTTGCGTATCCCGCGCAGATTGATGCGCGGCGCTGCATTCCCTGCCGCCGCGTAAGTATATGCAAATGAGACATTTGTACGGGGCATGGCGCGACCGGTAAAGTTTCGCGCGACTGGTGATCGTCGTGCAAGTAAAGACGCAGAGACTGGTGTCTCCGCTCGGACGGCACTGGGCGCCGGCTCCCCCTTTCTGAGGTCAATTCCGATGCGCGCGCGTCATTTCATCCCTCTGGTCCTGGCGGCCAGTCTGCCTGCTCTCCCTGTCTTCGCTCAAACCGATTTTCAGTATCAGCCCTATGCAACTCCGAGTAATGTTGGAGTCGCACTCACCGCTCCTTACAGCCACGTTGCCGATTTTAACGGTGACGGTTTTGCGGACGTACTGGCCCCGAGCACCCAGACGTGCACGAACGGCACGTGTATGTACAACGCCGGACTTTTTCTCTACATGAATAACGGGAGCGGCGGACTGGATGCGCCGGTGAGGCTGGCGGCGACGCTGGAGGGGGGATCGTTTCTCGATGTGGCGCAGCAAGTGGTGGTCTCCGACT
>Ga0210388_10005115_pt1 | contig 10245 bp, 3 predicted proteins | sample IncBWC19OmetaG_FD_155485 | JGI IMG/M metagenome (GOLD analysis project Ga0210388, IMG submission 155485) | Forest soil microbial communities from Barre Woods Harvard Forest LTER site, Petersham, Massachusetts, United States - Inc-BW-C-19-O ...
TGCAACTGGGACTTGCTGTTGCCGACAGAGCATTCAAGCATGTCGGCAATTTCGTTGTGCTCGTACCCTTCGATATCGTGCAACACAAAAATCAGCCGGTAGCCAGCCGGAAGTCCGTCGATGGCCCGCTGCAGTGCCATGCGGTCTATAGCGCCCGCAAGGGTCAGGTCGGCAGCGCCAAAGCTGCGTCCCGGCCGCTCTTCGACAGCGGGCTCCATGGCCTCGTCCAGCGAAATCACCGAGAGGCCCTTCTTGCGCAACTGCATCAGCACCACGTTGATGGCCAGCCGGTGCAGCCAGGTGGAAAAAGCCGAATCGCCGCGAAACGTGGCGATCTTGCGGTGAAGCTGAAGAAATGCCTCCTGCGTCAGGTCTTCCGCTTCCGCAATATTGCCCACCATACGCAGGCATAGTGAATAGATGCGCCGTTTGTGCAAAGAGTAGAGATGGGCGAAGGCATGATGATCTCCAGCCTGGGCCAGCGCCAGCACATCGGCCTCACCACTGTTCGCGGAAACCTCGGGTTTTGCCTGTCCCACGGGCGGATTTGGAGCCTTCTCCGGCTCTGTCCTCCCAGACGGGTGAGGGTCGGAATCCAGCGAACGCGTTGGGAACTTCGATCGGGGCATGCGTTTCCTCTGCATCAAAGCCTTTTGTAGGCCGCTTAGCGGACTCTAACTCAACAATCCAACTGTACTGCGCGGGGTTGCTTTCATCGTTAGTATAAGGGGAGCCGGTGGGATGGGTGAATGCGAGGCACAACCGAGCCGCGACAAGTGGATTGCGAAATTATTCTGCTCAATCCGTCCTAAGATGCAAAAGGTTCAAACGGGGTTGGTTCTCGCGTTTTCTGGGAGATCGATGATCTTGAGGACAAGACCGTCACGGTTTTGCGGCAGCTTGACAGGTCTCCGGCGTCGCGGGATTCTGCACGTTTCAAGCCTCATCCTCGTCAGTCTTGCCGGAATTCCCTGCTGGAGCCAGAATGCCTCCCCAGCCAACTCAGTTGTGATTCCCAACCAGGCCGTCACGCCCCCGGCGCAGACGTCTGTCGAAGCGCAGAATCCCGATGCGCAGGCGAAAGCTCTTGCTGAATGGCAGGGCATGACGGTAAGGCACATCACCTTCGATGGCGTCGACGCCAACGCGCTCGAGCCGCTTCCCGGCCACCTGGCCCAGGCTGAGGGCGCGCCGCTCAGTCTCGAGGCCATGCGCAAGAGTCTCCGCCAGTTGTTTGCAACCGGCTTGTATGAAACCGTCCAGGTTGAAGGCTTTCAGCTTCAGAACGGAGTCGCTCTTATCTTCCGCGGAACTCCCCGCGCCTTCATTGGAACCATAAGCGTGGATGGCGCCAAAGGCGCCACGCTGAATACCCAACTCAACCGCGTCAGTCAACTCACCCCCGGGACCCGCTTCACTCAGGCCAAGCTCACCCAGGCGCTCACGGATATGCGCGCCACGCTGGCTGACAACGGCTTCCATGAGGCCCAGATTACTCAAACCCTGACCCAGCGCCCGCAGGATCAGTTGGTCGACATCGCCTTTCACGTGGTGAGCGGGCCGCAGGCGAGGATCGGCGCGGTGGACGTGACGGGCGAGTCAGGGATGAGGGCGGAGGAGTTCCGCCACTATGCCCACCTGCGCAGCGGCGCGCATGTGGATCACGACACCGTGAGCCGCGCCCTCTCCGGCGTTCTGAAGCACTACCGAAGCCAGAACCGGCTGGAAGCCGAGATCAAGCTCGAGTCGCAGCAGTACGACACCGCTGCCAAACGGATCGACTATCGCTTCTCTGCCAGCCAGGGGCCGCAGGTTAAGGTTCAGGTGCAAGGGGTCAAGCTGAGCCAGGACCGAACCCGGCATGTGATCCCAATCTATGAAGAAGGCACGGTTGATGAGGACCTGCTCAACGAGGGCAATCGCCGCCTGCGCGACTACTACCAGCGCATGGGCTACTTTGACGTGAAGGTCGGCCACCAGGAGCAATCCGCCAACAGCGGCCAGGTGGAGATCGTATTCTCTGTGGACCTCGGCCCGCGGCGTCGCGTCGAACGTGTGGAAGTGACTGGAAACCACTACTTCAACAGCGCAACCCTGAAGGCGTTGCTCAGCGTTCATGCCGCCGACTCGCTCGACCGTCACGGCGCATACAGCCAGGCTCTGGTTTCGGCCGACGAAAGCGCTTTGCAGGCCGTCTATCAGAACAACGGCTTCTACAAAGTGAAGATCACACCGGAAACCAGCACTCCAGAAACCGCCCAGGCCGATGCAGCCCCCGCCGCTGCCACGCCAACTCCGGGAAAATCCGCCGACGGAAAAATCGCGCCGCTCACCGTTACCTATCGCATTGAAGAAGGCGAACAGCGCCGGGTTGGAACGGTAAAGATCGACGGAGCCGATCACGTGGACTCGGCCCAGCTCGCGCCCCTGCTCAACACCGCCGCCGGCCAGTTGCTTTCGCCGCGGAACCTGGCCGGAGACCGCGACGCGCTGGTAACCGAGTACTTGAGCCGCGGCTTCGAACATCCGCAGGTGGACATCACGCAACAACCCGAACCCTTCGATCCCGCCAAGGTGGACGTAATCTTCCACGTCACTGAGGGCGAGCAGGTTTTTGTCGGCAAGGTGCTGTTCACGGGCTTGCATTACACGCGGCCGGCTACGGTCGCCCGCGCCGTCACCATCCATGCCGGCGACCCGCTCAATCAGACCGCCCTGATGGACACGCAGCGCAATCTGTATGAATTCGCGCTCTTCAACGAAGTGGATACCGCGGTCGAAAACCCCAACGGCGGCGACACGCGCAAGACGGTTATGCTGCAGGCTGTGGAAGCGCGGCGCTGGGCGCTCACCTACGGCTTCGGCTTCGAGGCTCAGACCGGGACCCCGCATTACAACTGCGGTCTGGTAATCCTCAGCGGCGCACCGTGCAATACCGCCGGCAAAACCGGGGTCAGCCCCCGCGTTCTCTTCGACGTTACCCGCAACAGCCTTTTCGGCCGCGAGCAGTCGGCATCGCTGCAGGCCACCTACGGTCTGCTCGAGCAGAAGATCGCCCTGCTCTACCAGATTCCGCACTTTAACGCCAATCGCAATTTTGGCCTCAATCTCTCCGGCGGCTACGCCAACAGCCTCGACGTAACCACCTACGTGGCTTCCAAGCTGGAAGGGGGCATGCGCTGGACCGAGCACTTCGATTCCCCCAAATCGTTCCTCTCCAAAGCAAACACATTTGTCTATGAATTCAACTTCCGCCGCGTCAAGGTGCAGGCAAACAGCCTTCAGGTCTCTCCGGGCGAAATTTCCACTCTCTCCACCGCAGCGCGCGTAGGCGGTCCGGCGCTCACATGGCTTCGCGACACCCGCGACTCGGTGCTCGATGCACACCGCGGCACCTACACCAGTTTCCAGGAGTTTTTCTCCGGCAAGGCCTTCGGCGCACAGGTCGAATTCAATCGACTCGACGTTTCGAACTCCAACTACTTCAGCTTCGACAAGGGCCGCTACGTGCTGGCCCGCAACACGCGTTACGGCCAGGAACGCGCATTTGGCACACCGGGAACTGAGCTGATCCCGCTTCCCGAGCGGCTCTTCGCAGGCGGAGCAACCTCGCTGCGCGGCTTCTCCATCAACGCCGCCGGACCGCGCGACCCCGAAACCGGCTACCCCATCGGCGGAGCCGGCGCGCTCATCAACTCCACCGAATTGCGCCTGCCGCCGCCGGTGCTTCCCTTCTTTGGCGACTCGCTCAGCTTCGTCCTCTTCCACGACATGGGCAACGTCTTCGCCAACGCCGGAGATGCCTGGGCCAGCGCACTGCGCACCCGCCAACCCGATCGCGAAACCTGCAGGGACCTGAACATCGTGAATCCGCAACACCCCGATCAGGCGCCGCCCGGCCCCGTTACATCGACCGGCTGGCAGGGCCAGTGCAGCTTCAACTACTTTTCCCACGCCATTGGAGTCGGGCTGCGCTACCATACGCCCGCGGGACCGATCCGGCTCGATTTCAGCTACAACCTCAATACCCCGATCTTTCCCGTGATCTATAACTACGCCAACCCTACCGCTCCTCCCACAGTGGGCGAGGCCGGTCACTTCAACTTCTTCTTCAGCCTGGGGCAGACTTTCTGATGAGAAACCCGCTCCCAATCCGCAAACGCAATTGGATGATAGTGCAATCCCCCGTTGCCCCATCCTCCCCGGATGCCGGGTGCCCCATCCTCGCGACGTTCTTGTCTTTGTCGCTAGGGCGGGAGACCTCGAGCCCAAGCGTGCCGGGTGCGCATCTGGGCGCCCTCTGGGCACGACGTTCTTGTTTTTGTCGCAAGGGTGGAAGGCCACATACCCAAGTCCTTTTCCAGGTCTTCCTTCTCTTCCTGATCGCAACCGTCTCTGCCCAGACACATGCGCAAGCGACGCCCGCCACGTCCACGGTTGTCCTCGATCACGTGGTCGCGGTGGTCAACAACCAGGCCATCCTGTCGAGCGACATCGACGCCGAGATCCGCCTCTCCGTTCTTGACCCAGGCCGCGGCGGTCTTGGCGTGCTTACCCGTACGCGCGCCCTCGACCAGTTGATTGGCCGCGCCCTCATCCAGCAGCAGATGCACCAGGAGGATACGCAAGCCGCCGAGCCGACCCAGGCCGAGTTGAACAGCCGATTGTCCTACATGCGCAACGAAATTCCCGCCTGTGTGCGGCAAAACTGTGCCACCGATGATGGATGGAAGACGTTTCTGGCCGCGCACGGCCTCACCCAGGACGGCGTGGAAACCTACCTGCGCTACCGTGTCGAAATCCTGCGCTTCATCGAGCAGCGTTTTCGCCAGGGCATCAGCATCCTTCCGCAGGACATCGAGACCTATTACCGCACAACCCTGGTGCCGCAATACGCCAAGGGAGAAACCGTCCCGCCGCTGGACCAGGTTTCCTCGCGCATTGAGGAGATCCTGCTGCAGCAGCGCGTGAATGCGCTCTTCGACGACTGGCTCAGCAACCTGCGCAAACAGGGCGACATCGAAGTACTGGATCCTGCACTTGAAGCCCCTGCGCCGGAAACACCGTCAACGCAAGCACCGGCGCAGCAACCCGCGTCAAACGGAAGTCCAACCCCAGGCGGCGACGGAAAGGTGAGCCAATGAGCGAACCCGACTCCACGCTTCCAGTGCCCCCCGAGCCGCCGCCCCAGCCGCGCCGCCGCTTGCGCCGTTTTCTGGTCGTCGTGGCATGCATTGCCTTGGTGCTGATTGCCGCACCCATCGCCCTATACATCTGGGCCAGCTCTCAGACAGCGCAGGAATGGGCGCACCGGCGCATGATCGCGGCGCTCGAACAGGCCACCGGCGGCCGTGCCGAGATCGCCACCTTCCACTGGAACTTGCTCGACCTGGAAGCCGATGCGGGCGGCGTTGTAATTCATGGCCATGAAGCTCCCGGCGAAGCTCCCTACGTGCTCGCTGACCATGTCGCCGCTCGAATCTCCGTGATCGGCCTCTTCAGCCCGCACATCCAGTTGCGCGATTTGGAGATCGCTCATCCCGCTTTCCACATCGTCGTCTATCCCGACGGCAGCAGCAACGTGCCGCAGCCCCGCACACCTGGTGCGCCGGCCAGTCAGCAGATCCAGACGCTGTTCAACCTCCAGGCGGGGCATGTATCCGTGGTGCAGGGCGAATTCAACTATGAAAATCGCGCCACGGAATTTGACTTCCAGAATCGCCTTGCTCTGCTTGACCTGGATGCCCGCGATGTCTCACTGCTGATGCGCTACATTCCCGCCCAAGGCACTAACCCGGAGACCTATCGCATCGAGTCCGGCGCCGCCAGCCTTAGCATCGTGCGCGGCAAAGAGAAGCCGGCTCTCGGCTCCATGCAGGCTACGCTCGACCTGACTCGCTCCGCCGCCTATCTACGATTCCTGCGCGTCACCAGCAAATTCTCCTCGAGCAAGAACCACGCGGAAGAAAGTCACACCGTAGAAGTCTCCGGCTCTCTCGAAGACTTTGCTCATCCCCACTGGCAGGCAAAAGCCACCGGCGAACTCGACCTCCGTCTGCTGGAGCCCGCGCTCGGTTATCCCGACGATCCGGTGGGCATTGCCCATCTCAACCTCGACTCCGCCGGTCAAGGCGGGCAGTTTCGCGTCGACGGAACCGTGCACTCCGTCGACACCTCCTACATTGGAACCGGCGTCGTCGCCGTCGGGGTCGAGTTTGACGCCCATGTACACGCCGACCCCAAGCAGTTGTTAATCACTAAAATTGTTGCCCATCTGCGCCAGGGCGGCCAGATCAGCGGCGAAGTCTTGCTTTCCCCCTGGCTGCCGCCAAATACTGAAGCCCCAGCCTTCGAGCGCTCCGCCATTAGCAGTGTCCATGCAACCGGCCCCTCTTCGCAACCCCGCCGACCGCTGCCTCGACCCAACCCGGTCGACATCCTCATGAACGGCAAGGTAACCGCGGAAATGAAAGACGTTTCGCTCGACACCTTGCTCGACATGGTGAGTGTGCCGCCGTTTACGCGCCTCGGCCTGGACACCCGCATGAATGGCCTGACCACAGCCTCCTGGGTCAAGGGCGACCAGAATACTTTATCTGTGACCACCGCGCTCAGCCTGAGCACGCCTCAGGTAGGCATGAGCGGCGAGGCGCCGACCTCCGGTTCCATCGACGCCACCTACACGCAATCGGACGGCGCCGTAGATCTGCGCAAACTCGAATTGAACACCCCCGCCAGCCAGATTGAAGCGCATGGCCATCTGGGCGCTTATCCGCTCACCAGCCCGTCGTCGTTCAGCATCGACTTCCATTCGCACAACCTCAACGAGTTCGACTCCCTGTTGCGCGACCTGGGTCTGAACCGCTACGGAAAGAACGGAACCGCCGCCCTGCCCGTCGACCTGGCCGGACAGATGGATTTTCTCCACGGCGCATGGACCGGCTCGCTGGCCGCGCCCCGCATCGCTGGAAATCTCAAAGCTACGCAGTTGTCCATCGAGTTGCTCCCCATCCAGGCCACTCCGGGCGACAAAAAACCGCAGCAAGTCCAACCAAGATTCGTGCGTTGGGATTCAGTCGAAGGCACCGGAAGCTACGCGCCTGAGAAAATCGTCATTCAGCGCAGCCTGCTCACGCGCGGACCTGCTCAACTCTCGCTCGACGGCACGCTGGACGCCGCGTCCCGCCACGCGCCGCAATTCGACGCCAATTCCGTGCTCTCCGCCCACCTGCAAGCAACCAAGGTCGGCCTCGACGATCTGCTTCCCACGGCAGGCCTCGATCTGCCCGTCACCGGCACCCTGGATGCGCAACTCCGAGCCGGCGGCCCGATACACAACCTTGCCGGCTCCGGTTGGGTCGAGCTCAACAAGGCTACTGTCTACGGCGAGCCAATCACGCGCATTCACGCCCAGGGCACAATGTCCGGGGACCAGGTCAAGCTCACCGCTGCCAATGTGGTTGCGGCCTCCGGCAGTCTCTCCGCCACCGGCAACTACGATCTGAAATCCCACCAATTCCAGGTGGACGCCAAAGGTTCGGCTATCGATCTCGCCAAAATCGAAACTCTGCGCAAGCAGGATCCGGCAGCCTCCGGAAAGCTGGAATTCACCCTCACCGGCTCGGGCACGCTCGACGATCCGCGCCTCCAGGCCCACGCCTCTTTGAGCGGCCTCACGCTGGGCGGCGAGCCGCTGGGCGCATTGGTCTTCACCGCGCAATCCAACAACCGTTCCGCCACCTACACCGCGACCACCAAGCTGGAGGGCGCTGAAGTCGACCTCACCGGCCAAACCGCGCTGAGCGGCGACTTCGCAACTCAGGCCAAGCTCGATTTCTCCCACTTCGACATTGGCGGCCTGCTGAAAACCGCCCATGTGCAGGGGCTCACGGGCCAGTCCGCGCTGGCCGGCACGGTCACCATCGAGGGACCGCTGGCTCACCCCTCAGAAATCCGCGGCGATGCCCGCTTGCAGGAACTGGCCGCAACCGTGGCCGGCGTCCATCTGGCCAGCCAGGGCGGCGTTCACGCCACACTTGCCGACGGCCGCATCACCCTGGATCCGCTCCACGTGACCGGCGAAAACACCGACCTCAAGGCCCAGGGCAATCTCTCGCTCAAGGACCAGCAGCACCTCGATTTTGCCGCCAATGGCTCCATCAACCTCAAGCTCGCCGAGACCCTCGATTCCGATCTGACCGCGGCCGGCACCACCACCTTCCAGGTGGAAGCCCATGGAACGCTGAAAAATCCCGGTCTGCAAGGGAAGGTCGAATTCCAGAACGCGTCTTTGTCGCTGGAAGACGTGCCCAACGGCCTGAGCCAGCTTCACGGCACACTCGAGTTCGACCAGGACCGGCTGAATGTAAAGTCCCTCACCGCCATGAGCGGCGGCGGCCTGCTCAGCGTGGGTGGTTATCTGGCTTACCAGCACGGCATCTACGCCGACCTCTCGGTCACCGGCACGGGCGTCCGCATACGCTACCCCGAAGGCGTCAGCTCGCTGGCCGACACCACGCTGCACCTTCAGGGCACGCAGAATAATCTGCTGCTCTCAGGCTCCGTGCTCATAACGCGCTTCTCAGTCAGCCCCGATCTTGACATCGCCGCTCTGGCCGCACAGGCCAACGCGGTGCAGAGCATCGCGCCCCCTGAAGCGCCCTCCAACCACATTCGGCTTGAGGTCAACGTGACGTCCTCGCCGCAGTTGAACTTCCAGAACGCGTACGCCAAGCTGGCCGGCAACGTGGACTTGCATTTGCGCGGCACGGTCGCCTCGCCGTCGCTGCTGGGCCGCGTGTCCATCACCGAGGGAAGCGCCATGATTGCCGGTACCCGCTACGACCTGCAGCGTGGCGATGTTTTCTTCACCAATCCAGTTCGCATTGAGCCCTCCATCGACCTGAATGCGACAGCACGCGTGGAAGACTACGACATCACCCTCGGCCTGCACGGCACTCCGGAAAAGCTGGGTGTGACTTACCGCAGCGATCCGCCCCTGCCCGAAGCCGACGTGGTAGCCCTGCTCGCCCTTGGACGCACTGAGAACCAGCAGCGCCTCTACACCCAGCAGCAGGAGCAGTCCGTCGCCAACCCCACCACCGATGCACTGCTCGGCGGCGCCCTGAACGCGACCGTCAGCAGCCGCGTGCAAAAACTCTTCGGAGCCGGCTCGGTAAAAGTCGACCCCAATTACATTGGCACGCTGGGCAACTCCACATCGCGCATTACAGTTGAGGAGCAGTTGGGCCGGTACATCACCCTCACCTACGCCACCAATGTCGACACCACCGGCCAGCAGTTGCTGCAAGCAGAAATCGCCATCAACCGCCACGTCTCGCTGCTGGTGGCGCGCGATGAGTCCGGCGTGTTTTCAATGGTTGTAAAAGCAACTCGCCGCTACCGCTGAAGCTGCCCGAGTTAGCCTGCTTGACTTACTAACTTATCTATTTTTTGCAGTAACTGCTTTAGTGCCCAGCTTTGAAAGGGCACGACTTCAGTCGTGCCGAAAAAGGACAAGAACGACCGTGGGCTTTAGCACCTGAGGTACGCGCCTCTCCATCGAGAGACCTGATCGTAATGATATTTGACCTGAAGCGCCGGGAGATCAATAGATTCGGATGGTCCGATAATGCCATGCACTTATCGAATGCGCCTGTCGGGACGGCAAAACCGTGCCGAATAGTTAGACGAAATCCAACCCAATTGGATTACTTCTTCTTACTAATTTTCGACGATCCCCACTTACCCGCGATCCGCCCTCAAATTGCGTAACTTTCCCCCACAACCGGGGTCTATACGAAGGCATGCTGGAGGCGGGTATGCAACTTCCCAAAACCTCCTGCATCTGATTCTGTGTGACAGACGTATTAGCAAAGAGGAGGAGTAAGCAATGACAAGCACGAAAACTACAAAACGCATTTCCCTGCTGGCTGCCGCGCTCGCCGTCGCCCTCCTGAGCCTTCCCCATATTTCCATGGCGGCGGCCTCAGGAACAGGCGCGAAAGCATTCGCGGCCGACGACAGCGGCGCAGTAAGCGATGTGCAGGCCAAGCTGAACAAGTCGCAGTTCAAGAACGTCAAAGTAGATGTGCAAAACGGCATAGCCACGCTTACCGGCACCGTTGACCTTTACGAGTACAAGGTCGATGCCGACAAGCGCGTCCACAAGGTGAAGGGAGTTAACGCGGTCCGTAACGACATTGAAGTCGCCGGCCCCAACGTCCCCGACCAGGAACTGAAAGC
>Ga0210388_10005117_pt1 | contig 10243 bp, 11 predicted proteins | sample IncBWC19OmetaG_FD_155485 | JGI IMG/M metagenome (GOLD analysis project Ga0210388, IMG submission 155485) | Forest soil microbial communities from Barre Woods Harvard Forest LTER site, Petersham, Massachusetts, United States - Inc-BW-C-19-O ...
ATAACCCTGATCCATTCTTTTTGTACCATAGCTTCTTATGGACCTTTGCACCCTGGTGTGTATTCTTCATTCCTGCTCTTTTTACTGAAATAAGAAGTAAAATAAAAAACTTTAAGAGTCCCGGAAATACTGAAATGATGAGTGTAAGTGGCTTTGTACTTATTCTCATTTTTCTTTCTCGTTCAAAATACCAATTGCCGCATTATACCTTTTCTATCCACCCATTGGCTGCTGTCATTACTGCTAATTATCTCGATAATTATTTTTCTTCAGAGAAAAAATCCAAGTTGTTTTCGGTGTTCTATGGCCTGCATGTATTTCTATTGATGATAATGTATGTAGTAATGAGCATTATAGTGTTCTTTATTTTCCCTGCGCCTATAATTGTTCCATCGTTTATCATACTGTCTTTTGCTTGTCTGATGTACCTTTTGTTCTTCTCAAAATTCCAATATTTCCCTAAAGTTTTTATAATGACAATATTGTCATTTGCCACACTTACTTTTATTATGGTTTCTTATTTCTATCCAAGGTTGCAGACATACCAGTTAGGTTCGTATGTGGCTAAGGAGGTGAATAAGGTTGCTCCGGAAGGTTCTAAACTCATAATGTATAAGGACTATTCCAATTTCAGTATGGAGTTCTATAGTAAGCTTCCAATTGTTGAGTATGCAGATGGAAAAGAGCTAAAAGACAGCCTTGTGAAAGGTAAAACATTTATACTCGCAGATACTACGGATATTAAAACTGTGCAAAGTATTAGCCCTGAAGCAGTCGTTATGGGACGGTTCCATGATTTCCCTATTACAAATTTAAGTTGGGATTTTCTGAATCCTGCCACCAGAAGCGCATCAATGCGCGAGAAAGTTTTGTTAAGGTATTGAATCGAAAACCTTTAGCCATTAATTACACTAATTTTTTTATGAAATTAATTTGTGAAATTCGTGGCGGTTTTTTAGAATTTAATTTACCAGGTTCTTAATTACAGCTATCCAGATTTTATATCCGTCCTGGGTTAGGTGAATACCATCATCAGTAAGCGATGGATTCATACTATTATCCTTTGTTGCAAAATGGCTCCAGGTATCAATATAAGTGCAATGGTGTTTCTCAGAAAGGTTTAACAACATGTTATTGAATTCTATTACCCTTTTGTTTACATCGTCGCCTGAAGTAGTAATACTGCTTTTGAGCATAGTGGGCAAAAGACTATGTATATACACTTGTGTACCCGGACTTATCTTCATTATTTTTTGAAGAATAATCTCATAGTTATCGCCTATGGTCTTTAAGGCAATTTTCTCTATCAAGTCGTTAATACCAATTTCAATAAAGATCTTTTTTGGATGCCTTGCAATGATTCCATCCATTCGAGCTATTACTCCCTCTGTAAAGTCGCCGCTAATACCCCTATTTATAACATGGGGGTTATTGAACTCCGATAAATTAAAATGCTCAATAAGGCTGTTTCCCAAAAAAACAATCGAAGAAGTGTCAATTCCAGAATCTTTAAAGGAAGCCAGCATATCTTGATAACGCATGGTATTAATTGTGCTGCTTACCTCGTGTGTAGATTTCCATTTTACATAACCAAGGTAGCCAAAATAAAGCAATATGCATGAGAGTACAATGTATACTATGTACCGAATCTCGCGCATTAGTAAACTTATGGTTTGTAAATACCAACCAGTGTTTTTTCAGTAAGATTTTTTGGAAGTGCCCTACTGAAGAAGGCTCCGGCCTTATTGACCCCGCCTGGTATTATTTCAGGGGTGCCTTTAAACAAAGCTTTAATTCCAATTTCGGCAACAGACTCGGGTGTCATATTGAAACGCTCTGCCTGCTTTACCGCTTTTTTAAAGCCATTCATTCCTGCCCTGTTCATAAAGTTAGTATCGGTAGGGCCAGGGCAGAGGCAGGTAACAGAAATATTATCTTCTTTCAGTTCGTGGTGTATAGCACGTGAAAAATTAAGTACAAAAGCTTTGGTTCCTGAATAAACCCCAAGGAAAGGCACAGCCTGATGCGCGGCTGTACTAGCCACATTCAAAATATAACTTTTCTTGCCGCTCTTTTTAAGTACGGGTATCATCATGTAGGTAAGCTGAACCAGGCTCTGCATATTTAACTGCATCATGTTCAGTTGCTCTTCCAGCGATAATTTGCTGAATGCACCGCCAAGCCCGTAGCCTGCGTTATTTACCAATATGCTTACATCGAAATTTTTTTCGGTGCACCATAGTGTAATCTTTTTAGCTGCGTCGGGGGAGGAGATATCGGTTGCAAAAAAAGCCGTTTTTACTCCGTACTTTTTTTCAATTTCATATGCATTCTGCTTTAACAGATCTTCAGAACGGGCAACAAGAAGTATGTCGTATTTTTTCGCTGCCAGATTTTCTGCCAACGATTTTCCAATGCCTTTGCTGGCACCTGTTATAAGCGCGTAAGCCATAATAATTTATTCATCGAACTTAGCAAAAGCATGCAGGTGATGATAGATAGGGGTCTTACCTGTTTTGCCTTTTTTCGGTGGTTTGCGTGTTTGGCGCGGACCGCACAATACCGGTATATACATTACCCTGCGGCGGCTAACTGAATCAAGATGCTCAGAATGTCCTACGCGGTGCCATATATGCCCATGGTGTACTACTATATCTCCGGCCTTTGCAACAACCGTTACTTCGTCTTTATCTTCCTTGGTATTGCGGTAATACATTTTGGTAAATAACATTCCAAAAAGTCCCTGTGTGTGTGTGGCAGGCAATATGCGTAAGCCACCATTAACTTCAGAAGAATTATCGAGGTATACCCCAATGTTTAGCATAGGGAATACTTTTTTGGCATAGAATACTTCACGTATAGAATCTGTATGCCAGCCCATTTGCTTAAAGCGGCTGTGCTTTGAATTCACGTAATGGTTAAATACCACTCCATCACGTTCGTTCTCGCTTACTCTGCTTGAGCGGATGTTCAACAGGTGCTTGAATCCCTGAATCCGGGGATCAGCTACCAATTGCTTGATTCGGTCGCTATAGTGCGATGTATACGGGAAGCGTTGAACTATACGTTTGCCATTTTCATCATGGCCAAATATTACCGGAATACCCTTTACAATTTTTTCACGTGATTTAATAAGCTTGTCCTGTGCGCTTTCGTAGCCGGCAATCAGTTCGTTGACTTCTTGTGGAGAAAGGACATCAGAGAAATGTATAAATCCGTATTTATTGAAAAAATCGAGTTGTTCCTTAGTAAATGAATTCCCAAGTTTGAACTTAGGGTAGTTTTTCAAATCATTCTTCATCTATGCTGTGTAGGTAAAACGCAAATATACAAAAAAACGAATTATGAAACCATAACTACCTTATTCACAAAACTATGTTAGTAGTGAGGTGCTTTAAGATGCATAACCCTCAACAAATCACTTAAATTTGCCTTAGAAATTTAAGCGATGATACATAGAGAAGGATATAAACTTATTTTAGGGTCACTGGTAATTTTAGCAGCATTAAATGCTTTGCTTTGTTATTTGCATGTTCCCTGCGTGATATTAATAGCATTCGGAATTCTTTCTTTTGGTTTCTGGTTGCTAATTGTACAGTTCTTCCGTAACCCTAAGCGCCATACAACAATAAACCCTAAACATGTAATTGCACCGGCCGATGGTAAACTGGTAGTGATAGAAGAAGTTGAAGAACCTGAGTATTTTAAAGACAAAAGGTTACAGGTTTCCATATTTATGTCGCCACTTAATGTGCATATAAACCGCTACCCCGTGGCAGGCCGTGTACAATATGTAAAATACCATAAGGGGCTTTACCTGGTGGCATGGCATCCTAAATCTTCTACCGAAAATGAAAGAACAACTGTAGTTGTAAAAACTACAGCAGGGCAAGAAGTGCTGTTCAGACAAATAGCGGGAGCAGTTGCACGCAGGATAAAATACTATTGCAAAGTGGGTGATACAGCAGAGCAGGGTGGTGAAATGGGTTTCATCAAATTTGGTTCGCGGGTGGATATATTCTTACCTTTAGGAACTAAGGTTCGCAGCCAGTTAAACGATATGGTGAAAGGCGGCGAGACTGTTATTGCTGAATTCGATAAATGAAAAAAATCTTAATTGGTTTTTTATTATTTTGTTTTTCGTTTTCCTATGGCCAGCAATATATTAATTGCAACCGGGCGGCCGAAATAAATGATGTGGCATTTGGCCCTGTTATGCCCAATGGTTCTAAGGATAAGGCCGTTGTGCTGAAACATAGCCAGGGGCTGTTTTTTGAACAGGGGCATAATATTTCATGGCTGACATTTGTAGTTCCCAACGATACTGTTTTAACATTTGATCTTATTCCTGAGAACGCAGGGGATGATCTCGACTTTCTTCTTTTTCAGGACGAAGATGATTTTTGCAGAAGAGTAGCTGAAAAGAATATAAAGCCGTTACGTTCAAATATGGCACTCCCTGATACAGCAACGCATTCAGGTAATAAGGGACTTTCAGCAATTGCAACTGATACTATTATCGCATCGGGATACAAAGGCTATTGCAAAGGGCTAATGGTAAAAAAAGGAGAGCGCTATTATATTGTGGTAGATAACTGGAGCGTGGAACAAGGAGGATTTACATTGAAGCTGCATTTGAGATTTCCAAAATATGCTGTTCCGCAGGCAACTGTAAGCAGAGGTACTGATAAGATGTCGTCTATTGATGCGGTACCAATAAAATTGCATCCGGTAAATCTTCAACCTGCAAAAGCTCCAGGTAAAATCACATTGCATCTAACAGTATCCGATAGCGCAAATAACCCTATAACAGCCCAACTTGATGTTACTGGCTTAAGATCGGGTAAAGTAATTACCATTGATACTTCAGAGTATGAATTTACCCTGAATCACGGGCAGACGATAAATATTAACTGCAATGCAAAAGGGTATATGTTTACCCAATCGCCATTTACAGCAACCGATACGGGTGGTGAGGTAGATATGGCCATAAAACTTGCCCATGTGGTAGATAACAAAAGTGTGGTGCTTCAGGGAATATATTTTCATGAAGGAAATGCAGTTTTTTTACCCACTTCGCAGAATGCACTGATGAATGTATTGGCATTTATGCGGAGTAATCCGGGTGTAAATATTATGATTAAAGGTTATGTGAATGATCCTGGTAATGGTAATTCCGGCGCTGCTAAAAAACTTTCTAAAGAAAGAGCAGAAGCTGTTTCTGATTTTCTCGGGGCCGCGGGCATTAGTAAAAAGCGCCTTAATTATAAAGGTTATGGTAATTCAAATATGTTGTATGCAAACCCAGCTAACGATGAAGAGGCTAAAGCCAATAGGCGGGTTGAGATAGAAGTGGTAAAATGAAAAAACCAGTTTTAGTTTCTTTATTTTTAATCATATGTTTTTCACTTTTTGCTCAACAGTATAGCAGTTGCGATAGCGCCGCAATGGTTGATACTTGTTTTGGCCCGGTGTATGCTATCGGTGCGCCAGACCCTACACTGGCAATGAAAAATACAGATGGCTCTCGTTTTGAAAGCCCACATGCAGCAGTGTGGTTTGTGTTTACTATTCCGTATGATACTATTCTCACTTTTGATATTGTACCTCAGAATCATACCGACGATCTGGATTTTCTACTGTTTAAGGACCTTAATGCTGGTAAAGTTTTTAAAAATTGTGAGACCTGCAGGGATAAGGATAGGAGCTTTTGTGATAAAATAGCATCAGGAGGAATTATTCCTGTACGAAGCAATTTAGCGCATGCTGATATTTCTTTGAAAGGTATGACTGGCTTATCTGCAAATGCAGTCGATGAAAGAGAATTGCCAGGTGCACACCCTGCCTATAGTAAGGCATTGCAAGTAAAAAAGGGTGAGCGTTATTATTTGGTTGTAGATAATTATACTCGTGCAAATGGACGATTTACATTGCTCTTACATTTTAAATATTCGGTTGAGGTTGCAACAAGTGAAGAAGTCCCAAAACAAACGCTACAACCCAAAGAGTTTTTTATTAATGTATTGGATAGCGCAACAAGGAAACCTGTAGAGTCTAAGATTAAAGTAACATGGGTGAATAATGGACGTAATAAACCAATACAAAACACAAGTTCGCACCAGCCTGTTACAATTAATAAGGGCGAAAGAATAGATATCTCCTGCATGGCGAAAGGATATCTCATTTCACAAACAAGTTACCAGGCTAAAACAGATTCGGATACTGGAATAACTATACTGCTTTCTAAGATACAAGCGCATGGCAACATGGTATTCAGCGGTATACAATTTGTTGGTGACAGGGCCGATTTTCTTCAATCTTCTTTTCCAACTTTAAATGAACTAGTAGCGTTTATGGTAGATAATCCTGAAGTAAAAATTTTAATAAAAGGGTATGTGAACGATCCGGGCACATATTGGGGGTATAAATACGATATGGAACTATCGGAGGCAAGGGCTAAGGCAGTATTCCAATACCTGCAGGATGGGGGAGTTGATAAAGGTAGAATGACATGGAAAGGATTCGCCAATAATGCCATGATTTATCCTCACCCGACAACCCAGGAAGAAATGCAAGCTAACCGGCGGGTTGAAGTGGAAATAAAATAGCCCTATATTTGCAACGGTCAATAATTGAAATATCCTGATGGCAAATAATCTGAGATTCTCTGACGACGCACTTAACGTGGCGCATAAAATAATAAAGCGCTATCCTGAAGGCAAACAAAAATCTGCCTTATTGCCGCTGTTGCACCTTGCACAGGCTGAATTTGGCGGGTGGTTAAGTTCCGATGCAATGGACTATGTGGCAACTCTGCTCAACATATTGCCCGTGGAGGTATATGAAGTGGCAACGTTTTACAGCATGTACAATATGAAACCCGTTGGTAAATGCGTGCTTGAAGTATGCCGCACAGGGCCTTGCTGGTTAATGGGTGCTGAAGACATTGTTACATACATGCAAAAGAAACTAGGAATAAAAGTTGGTGAAACTACTGCTGATGGTATGTTCACCCTGAAAACTGTAGAATGCCTTGCAGCCTGCGGAACCGCACCAATAATGCAGGTGGGCGAAACATATCATGAAAATCTTACATGCGAAAAAGTAGATGCGATCTTAGATGATTATCGCAAAAATGTGAAAGAACCTATTTCCCACTTTGACAAAAAACACTATAAAGAAATATGATTTGTGATTTAAGATTTAAGATGTGATGAAGCTTCCAAATCTTAATTCTTAATTCCTACATCTTAAATAAAAATATATGGGCAGAAAAGTATTGCTTGAGCATATTAACGTACCCGGAATAGAAACATACAGTGTCTATAGGGAAAAGGGTGGTTACAAGAGTGTGGAAAAAGCACTTAAAATGAAACCCGATGATGTGGTTGAAGAGGTCAAAAAATCAGGCTTAAGGGGTAGGGGAGGAGCCGGTTTTCCAACTGGTATGAAGTGGAGTTTTATTGATAAAAAAACTCCCAACCCACACTACCTTATTTGCAATGCAGACGAAAGCGAACCAGGCACATTTAAAGACAGGTACCTGATGCAAAAACATCCGCATGCATTGGTGGAAGGTATGATAGTTTCCAGCTACGCACTTGATGCACATACAGCATACATATACATTCGCGGAGAGCTTTTATACGTGTATCATATTCTTGAAAAAGCAATTGCAGAAGCATATGCTGCGGGGTTTTTAGGTAAAAATATTATGGGTACGGGTTATGATCTTGACTTGTATGTTCACCCAGGTGCGGGCGCATATATTTGCGGAGAAGAAACCGGACTTATAGAATCGTTAGAAGGCAAAAGAGGGAACCCTCGTATGAAACCTCCGTTCCCAGCTGTACAAGGCTTGTGGATGTGCCCAACGGTTGTAAATAATGTAGAAACTATTGCTGCTGTTCCGCACATTTTAAATATGGGCGGAGAGGAATATGCCAAGATTGGTATTGGAAAAAGCACAGGCACAAAACTTATTTCTGCTTGCGGACATGTGAAGAATCCTGGGGTTTATGAACTAGAGCTCGGACTTCCTGTTGAAGAGTTTTTGTATTCAGAAGAATATTGTGGCGGCATTCGTAACGGTAAAAAGTTCAAAGCGGTAGTTGCGGGCGGTTCATCTGTTCCCATTCTACCTGCTGAATTATTTTTAAAGACAGCCAAAGGAGAACCACGTTTAATGAGCTACGAATCGTTAAGTGATGGTGGCTTTGCATCAGGTACAATGCTTGGTTCAGGTGGCTTTATAGTTATGGATGAGACGGTTAGTGTGGTAAAGAACCTGTATAATTTCACACGCTTTTATCACCACGAATCATGCGGGCAATGTAGCCCATGCCGCGAAGGAACAGGATGGATGGAAAAGGTATTGCATCGTATTATAGATGGTCATGGTAAAATGAGTGATATAGATCTTTTGTGGGATGTACAGTCTAAGATTGATGGCCGTACTATTTGCCCATTGGGTGAAGCTTCAGCATGGCCTGTAGCAAGTGCTATACGCCATTTCCGTGCTGAATTTGAAGAGCTTATAAAGAAAGGTGAGAAAGTGAAACAAGTACCGTACCTGCAAGAACTGGTTGAAGCGTAAAACATGACTGTTGCCCGATAAATATGATTAACTTTGTATTGTAATATTAGTGTTATGAATACTGCCAATAGCCCCATAGAATATTTACCGATTATAATAACGGTATTAGTAGCCGGAGGGTTTGTAAGCCTTACCATGTTTGCTACGCATATGCTAGGCCCTGAACGCAAATCTAAAATAAAGGATGAAGTGTTCGAATGTGGTATAGAATCGCAAGGAAATGCCCGTACCCAGTTCTCAATTAAATATTTTCTTGCTGCTATTTTGTTCGTGTTGTTTGATGTGGAAGTAATATTCATGTATCCATGGGCAGTTGATTTCAGGGTACTTTCTGTTACTGGATTTGTAGAAATGATATCTTATCTGGCAGTAGTATTTTTAGGGTTCTTATATATACTTAAAAAAGGCGCCCTTAAGTGGGATGCAGAGTAAAAAACCCTTTTATCCCCCATTGTATGAACACAATAATAAAAGATAGTAATATAGAGGTAGTAGGCGCTCCGGCGGGTATTGAAGGCCCGGGTTTCTTCGCCACTTCGCTTGATAAAGTAGTGGGGATGGCCCGTAAGAATTCTTTATGGCCATTACCTTTTGCTACTTCATGTTGCGGTATAGAATTTATGGCTACCATGGCTGCGCATTATGATATGGGCCGCTTCGGAGCTGAGCGTTTAAGTTTCTCACCTCGCCAGGCCGACTTGCTTATGGTAATGGGTACAATAGCTAAAAAAATGGCTCCTATTTTAAGGCAGGTGTATACTCAAATGGCTGAACCGCGTTGGGTTCTTTCTATGGGTGCTTGTGCCTCCAGCGGAGGAATATTTGATACATATAGCGTATTGCAAGGTATCGACAGGGTAATACCTGTTGATGTATATGTTCCGGGTTGCCCTCCACGTCCTGAACAAGTGTTGGATGGTATTCTTAGAATTCAGGACTTGGTTCAGAATGAATCGATACGCAGAAGAAAGACCCCGGAATATAAAGCAATGCTTGCCCAATACGGAATAGAATAAGGTATGGAAGATATATTGCCCGTTATAGAGAAAAAGTTGCGCGATGCATTTGGCGAAGATGTGGTTTCGGCAGAGATGATGCGCGATTTCCCAGTATTTACAATTAAAAGAGACAAGATAATTGACGTTGTAAAATATCTTTACGATGATCCTGAATTGCAATTCCGTTTTCTTACCGACCTATGTGGAATTCATTTCCCGGATAATAAGGGACATGAACTCGGAGTGATATATCACCTGCATAATATGCGTAAGAACTGGAGGATACGCCTTCGTACTTTCTTTGCGCTGAACGATGCAGTTGTGCCTACACTTACAACAGTATTCTCTACTGCCAATTGGATGGAAAGAGAAACCTACGACTTCTTTGGCATTACTTTCAAGGGGCATCCTAATTTAAAACGCATTTTGAATGTGGATGATTTGGGAGGATTTCCAATGCTGAAAGAATTCCCGTTGGAGGACCCTACAAGAAGAGACAAGGACGATAAAATGTTTGGACGCTAATATTATTTAGTATGGCTCAGGCTAAGAATCAAAAAGGAAAAGTGGTGCAGCAAGTGCCACCGGAAACAGCGGAGAAGCTGGAAGAAAAGGAATATTCCATTCTTAGCCTGAGCCATACTAAATA
>Ga0210388_10005119_pt1 | contig 10241 bp, 7 predicted proteins | sample IncBWC19OmetaG_FD_155485 | JGI IMG/M metagenome (GOLD analysis project Ga0210388, IMG submission 155485) | Forest soil microbial communities from Barre Woods Harvard Forest LTER site, Petersham, Massachusetts, United States - Inc-BW-C-19-O ...
CTCACGCATGCGCCCTTACCGACGAAGAGCGCCGCGCCGCGCTGCTCGGACGCGCTGAGGGCTCCTTCGTCGCCGTGCGCCCATTGGTCGAAGCGGCTGGTTCCGCAGGTGAGCTTGCGCTCGTAGGCTCCGATCGCCTTGCCCATGTTCACCACGGCGCGCGTGACCGCCTCCTGATTCGCCGCGCTGAGGCCGTCGTACTCGGCGCCGTCTCCGGGCGTCCCGTGAGAGGTCCCGTCGCAGGTCGCCGTGGGCGAGCCCGGGTACTTGGGCCGGCAGCCGCTGAGCTGGGCGGAGAGCTGCGGGAAGCTCTGCGGATCGTCGAAGGCCGGCATCGGGCCGAACACCGCCTCGTACTGCGCTCGATAGCCGCGCGCCAGCTGCTCGGCGACGAACAGGCGGGACGAGTTCATCTCGACCGGAGACTCGATGGGGCCGAAGACCTGATTGTAGAGGGTGTCGCGGCGCCCATCCCACATCACGAGCTTGTCCTGGCCCACGTCGAGGAGCGAGGGCGCCTTTCGCGTGCCCCATCCTGACCCGAGCGAGATCTGCTTGCCGGGAGAACGGGAATCGAGGAATCCCGAGTTCGGCAGGTGGCAGCCGGCGCAGGCGACCCGTCCCGTCTCGCCGGCCTTCCCCAGCGAGCCGGCCTTGCCGTCGTTGTCCAGGTCGAGCAGCGCTCCGGAGAAGGACGTGTCGAAGAAGAGCGCCTGACCCAGCGCGGCGGCGCGAGGGTCGTCGGCGAAGCGATTGCTGACGTCCCGGGGTGGGGGCGGGAGCTTCGCCGGCGACAGCGTCTGCAGCAGGGCGACCTGCGCGTCCGCGTCTGCCGCAGGTTCGGGAGAGCCCGCGGGTGCGGCATTGCTCCCGCAGGCGGCGGCCAGCGCCGCGAGCGGGAGGAGCGAAGGAATTCGGACGCGCACGACTCAGTTGCCCGACTCGGGGGTCTGCGTCCCCGCGGTGGTGCCCGAGAACATCTGCGTGATGCACGGGAACCGCGATTCGTCCCACGCGGGGGCGCTCTCGCCGCTCTTCCAGCCGATGTAGTCGAAGTGACGGACGGTCTCGAAGAGCTCGTGATTCAGGTGGAACGGGCTGAAGTTCGTGAAGTAATCCGCCTCTGCACCCGCGTGGTACATCACGTCGCCGAAGGCCACCGTGACGGTGCCGTCCTTGGGGGGCGTCGGCGTCGGGACGATCGGCGCGCCGCTCGACTCGGTGGCCTTGCGGTGCGCGAGGTCGACGCAGGCATACGGCTGGGAGTCGAGGAACACGTAGGCGCGCTCCGTCGAGGCGTAGAGGTCCCACCGCGCGCTCCGGTCGTCTTGCAGGCGGTCGAACAGATCGGGGTGGGGATTGTTGGGCCCCGTCTGGCTCGGGGTCGCCGGGTCGTTCTTCTCGAGCAAGAACCAGGGGCACTGATCGTTGACCTGCCAGTTGCGCTGCGAGCAGAGCTCGAGCTCGGCGACGGGGCGGCCGTTGCCCGAGTCGATCGGCTGGAGGATCATGGTCGAGCCGATGTGCGGGTTCGCGGTGTCTGCCGAGCGCTCCAGCAACCACTGGCTCGTCTCGAAGTCCTGCTCGCTGATCATGATCTGCGGGTAGCGGCGGCCGGTGCTGAACGAGGTCACTTCCATCGCCGCGTGGAGAAAGTTCGAATCCGACATGGTCCCGGTCACGCCCTTCGGCGCGATGCGGAACTTGCCCCCGGCGAGGCCCGAGTACGCCGTCCACAGCTCGCCCTGCGTCTGGCCGACGGCGTAGCGGCTGTCCTGAACGCCGAAGAAGAGCACGTCGTAGGTCGGCGACGTCATGCGATGCGAGCCATCGCAAGTGTCCGGGTTGCCCGCCCAGCTCTCGAGCGTCGGCGTGATCCCGCAGTCCGGGTTGCCCTGCGCGTCGCGCGACTCCGTGAACTGCTCGGCGGGGCCGGCGAAGTTCGAGGCGAAGTCCATGGCCGGGCGGACTTCCGGGCTCACGTTCACGAGCGCGCGCGCGATCGGGTGCGGGGTGGGGGAGCCGTCGAAGGTCCCGTTGAGGAACACTTCGCCGTTCGGCGCCTTGCTCTGCAGCTGGGCGAACGTGGAGATGGGGTCGTTGAGCAATCCGCCGTTGCCGTTGTTGTCGTCTCCGTTGACGAGCGTCGCGGGCATCGAGGTCGGTCCCATCAGTCCCTGGAACGGGCACCCGGCGTCGAGCGCCTCGACGACGAGCTGCGTCGGTCCCTGGATGTTCGCCCAGTGCACCTGCCAGAGCGACTGCGGCGCAGTGGCGCAGGCGCCGGAGTTGGAGCCCTGGCATCGGGTGCGATCGAACCGCTCCTGGCCGAGCGCGAGCTCGTCGTGGCCCTCCTGCCTTCCGAAGTTCCCTCCCGGCGAGAGGAGCTGGTAGTACGCCCGCATGACGGGCTGGGAGCCGGTCGTCTGCGACGGACAGAGATAGAACGAGGGCGTGCCCGCGCCGCGAGCCGTGGCCTCGGCGCCGGGTCCGTAATAGACCGTGCTCGTGCCGGTCCCGTCGGAGTAGCTCTTCGTGTACACCGGCACGGGCGCGCCGTTCCCGCAGGCCGTCGAGGCGGACGACGCGAGCGCATAGAACGCGACGCCGTCGTCGCGCCACCCCTTCGCGAGCAAGCTCGAGCTGTCCTGCACGTAGGTCTTGCCGCGGGTCTGGGCCTCGCGAATGCCGTAGCCGTAGTTGTCGGCCGTCGCCGCCGGATCGCCGGCCGCGTAGATGGGCACCGTGCCGGCCGCTGGATCGGTGAAGGCGTAGCCGAGGGTCGCCATCGCCATGGTCCGGTCGACGCCCTGGACGATCTCCTGGTCGACCATCGTATCGGTCGCGATCCAGTTCGGGATCGGCGCCGCGGGGGGGCCTTGGTTATTGTCGACCCAGATGCCGGGCGCCGCCCGCAAGCCGGCGCAGCGGTACGTGGCGTTGTCGATTCCCGCGAGCGAGCCGTCCTGCGCGAGCTGCACAGCGGACTTCTGCGGAAGGACGTAGACGCGATAGTCCGTCGCTCCCGGCACCGGATCGAAGGAGATCGTCGCGGAGTTTCCGGCGACGACCGCCTGCACGTGAGTCATGAGCGGCAACTCGGGAAGCCCGGTGTCCGGCGGGAGAGCTCCTCCCTGGGTCGGCTTTCCGGCCGGCGTCGGCGCCTGCTGCGAGGACGGTCCCTGAGTGGGCTGCGTGGGCCCCGCCTCGTCGGCTCCCACGCCTACGCCTACGGCGCTTCCCGCGTCGGCCGCCGTCTCTTGTCCGGCCTGCCCGCCTTGCTCGGACGGCTGGGCTTCCGGCGCGGAGGCTTTGCTCCCGCAGCCGCTTCCTGCGGCGCCCGCGGAGGCTGCCAGACTGAGCACACAACAAAGGCGTTTCGACATCATGTTCGACCCATGACGACCCCACAGGATTGATGCGTCGGCGCGCGCTGGTGGGGTCTGCGGGGCGCGCCGCGCCCGGACTGCCTACTCCATCCGTCGATGCTGCCTAGCCCTCCGCCCCGCTAGAGCGTCTTCTGCCCCGACCCCCGCGCACCTCGGAGTCCACCGGCAACCGCGGCCTTTTGCGGCCAGTCGAGGCGCACCGACGCCGCGGGCCAACCACACCCTGACCGCGCCTTGACAACGGAGGCCTTGCAGGATGTCGTCCTATACGGAGGAGCAACAAGAGAACGGATGAGCGGCACGGCGTCCGCGCTCGTGGCACCCGGGGCAATCGTCGCCGGCAAGTACCGACTCGATGCCGTCATCGGCGAGGGCGGCATGGGCGCCGTCTGGGCGGCGACTCACACCGGGTTGGGTCAGGCCGTCGCCATCAAGTTCATCTCGAAGGAGTTCGTCACCTCACCCGAGGCGCTGCGGCGCTTCGACTCGGAGGCGAAGGCCGCCGCCCAGCTGCGCTCGCGCCACGTCGTCCAGGTCTTCGACAACGGGACGCTCGAGGATGGCACGCCCTTCATCGCGATGGAGCTGCTCCGCGGCGAGAACGTCCACGGCAGGGTTCATCGCGCAGGCCCGGTACCGCTCCCCGAGGCCTTCGAGATCCTCGGGCAATGCTGCAAGGCGCTGGGCCGCGCCCATGCCGCCGGGATCGTTCATCGCGATATCAAACCGGACAACATCTTCCTCGCGCAGACCGACGAAGAGGGCATTCTCGTCAAAGTCCTCGACTTCGGAATCGCCAAGTTCCAGGCGGGTCCCAACGATCACGCCTCGACGCGGACGGGCGCGGTGCTCGGTACGCCTCTCTATATGAGTCCAGAGCAGGCGCGCGGGCTCAAGACCATCGACCACCGGACGGACCTCTACTCACTGGGACTCGTCGCGTACACGATGCTCACAGGCAACCTCGCGTTCTCGAGCGAGTCGTTTGGCGACCTCCTGCTGCAGATCTGCACCGCGCCCCTCCCGAGTCTGTGCGCCAACGCGCCCTGGCTCCCTGCCGCGATGGAGCCCTGGTTTCAGCGGGCGTGCGCGCGCGAGCCGGCGGCCCGGTTCGGCTCTGCGCAGGAATTCGCCGACGGGCTGCGGGCCGCTCTCGATGGATCCGTAGTCCGCGGCTCGGCGCTCCCCGCGTCGGCGGTCCAGCCGCAGCAGGTGGACGCCTTGCTCGCGGGAAACCCCGCGCATGCCGTCTCGGTCGGGACGGCGTCGGGCATGAGCCGGAGCAGCGATCGGTCTGGCGCGGTGGCTGTGCCGAAGAACCGGGGTGCGCTGGTCGGGGCCTTGGTGCTGCTTGCGCTCGGCGCGATGGCGCTTGCGGCTGTCCTGACGTTCGCCAGGCGAGCGCGAGCCCCGGAGAGCGTCGCGGCGGGCACGGCTCTCGCGACGTCGGCCTCCCCTGCGCTCGTCCTGCCGGCGACGTCTTCTCCTGCTGCGGTCAGTCTCCCGGAGCCGCCTGCGGCCGTGCCCTCGTCCTCGGTCCATGAGGACGCGCCCGCTGCGGCATCCAGCGCGCCGGCGCGTCCGGGCCCGGCGTCCCCTGTGCACGCCGCCTCCGCGCGCGTGGTCAATCCGCCGGCGGCCGCCGTTGTTGCTCCGGCGTCGGCCCCACCGCGCGCACCCGGAGCGAAGCCCATCGACCTCGGCTACTGAAACTGGCGCCCGCGTCGCGCCAAGGCGCGGCCGCGATCAGTAACGAATGCAGCTCTCGACGCGCACGGGCAAGAGGCGTTCTCGCCCGCCGAGGAACCCGAGCTCCACGACGAACGCGTGCCCGATCACGTAGCCGCCCTGGATGTGCACGAGCTCCGCCGCGGCCTTCGCCGTCCCACCGGTCGCAAGGACGTCGTCCACGATGACGACGCGCGCTTCTTCCTTGAGGCTCCCCCGGTGCATCTCCAGCACTTCGCGGCTGTACTCCGTGTCGAACTCGACGCGGTCGACCGCGGCGGGCAGCTTCCCCGGCTTGCGCACTGGGACGAAGCTCGCGTTGAGACGCGCCGCGAGGGCGCCGCCGAAGATGAACCCTCGCGCTTCGATGCCGACGATGGCGTCGATGTGCTCGCCGATGAACCTCTCGGCGATGCCGTCGAGCACGATGTGGAGCGCGCGCGGGCTCGCGAGGAGCGGCGTGATGTCCTTGAAGACGATTCCCGGCTTGGGGAAGTCCGGCACGTCGCGAATCAGCGAACGGCAGAAATCGAAGGTGGCCACGGGTCGAGCCGTGACCGGCAACGTCGGGAGTGTGGGGGGAGGCGCCCGCCGCGTGAGCTTCGCTGCGGGCCTCAGAGCGGGCTTGGTCGTGGACCTTCGCTTGGTCGTCACGCGTGCGGTCGTGCGTCGTTTGGTGGACATGTGGGCGGAGGGGTCCCTCGAAACTAAGCGCGATCGACCCTCTTGGCCACAGCGCGCTCCGCGAGCGAAGTCATCGCGGAAGCCTCGGTGGGGCTCGTCAGATCGAGAATGAGCGGCGTGATGGAGGCCGCGCGATCGTCATAGGCGTCGGTGTCGGTGCCCGGGTCGCGCTCATGGCGAACGCCGGGTCCGCCGAGCCACAGGTACTCGCGCCCACGCGGGTCGCTGCGAAAGTCGACGATCTCGTCGTAGATGCGCGCGCCCAGGCGGGTGGCGCGGAGCTCTCCGCTCCAGTTCTCGGGGACGTTGAGGCTGACGAGTGCGCCGCGGGGGCCCTTCGAGGTCTTCCGGCTCGCCTCGGCCAGGAGCTCGAAGGCAATGCGAGCGCTGAGGTCGGCCACCGGCGGCAGCGAGAGCGACAGGTGCGCGCTCGTCGCCAGGGCAGGAATCCCGCGGAGCGCCCCTTCGCGGGCCGCGGCGATCGTGCCCGAATAGAAGACGTCCTGACCGAGGTTCATCCCGCGATTGATGCCGGAGACGACGAGGTCCGGTCGGCGTGGCAGGACGCGCGTGCCCGCATGGAGCGCCACGTACACGCAGTCGGCGGGTGTCCCGTCGAGCGCGAATACACCCGCCTCGACCTCCCGCAGCCGCATCGGTCGGTGAAGACTCAGGGCATGGCTGGACGCGCTCTGCTCGATTTCGGGCGCCATCAGGACGACTTCGGCCCCGGCGTCCACCAGGGCCGCTCGCATGGCGCGAATCCCGGGGCTCGTGTACCCGTCGTCGTTGGCCAGGAGCACGAGGGGACTCGGCATGGCAGGGGGAGATACCCACGCGCCCGAGGGCCGTCCAGCGTGGCGACGCGACGACTCGAGGGAGCTCCCGGCTCCCTCGACCAGGACCAGGACTCAGCTCAGTTGAGGACGCTCACGATGTCCGGATAGCTCGGGGACGTGGTGTCGGCCGGGTAATACTGACCGATGTAGATGCACATCACGTTCGTCTGCGCGTAGTCCCCGAACGTCATTTCCATGTTGGTCGGGTTCGTGTACAGGCACTGCCATGTGATCGCCGTGCCGGACTTCATCTGCATGGGCAAGAGGTGCATCGGATCGTTGCCCGCGTTGATCAGCGTGGGCTCGCTCCAGTTGGTCTCGTCGTAGAACTTGGAGCCGCTCGCGCCGCCGGTCAGCGCCTGGAAGTCCGTCGCGTACTGGTGCATGTGGCTCCAGTTCGAGATGATCGTGTAGTCCTCGGCGATGATCGGCGTCTGCGTCTTGGGGTACCACGTCGGCGTCGTGGTGTTCGCCGGCACGCCGAACGCCGTGTTGTTCAGGAAGATGGATCCGACGTGGGTCGTCACGACGCCGGCCTTGGCCGGGTAGATCGTGATGGAGACCGTGGGCGTCATCGGCTCGCTGCTCGTGTTGAGGTAGTGCGAGTTCATCATGAGCCCGTTCGCCGTCACGAGCGGGTACCCCATGTTCGCCTGAGGGAAGGTCACGATGTAGTGACCGGGCGTCTGCGAGAGGTAGGGGAACGGATGGAACTCGATGCCGGCGCCGGGGCAGTCACCGATGGGCGCGGCCTGGGTTCGCAGGGTCGTCGCGTCCATGTTGAAGAGGAAGAAGTGGTGCGAGCCGGGGCTCATGTACCCGTCCATCTTCACGATGTCGATGTCGTGGCCCCAGGGGTTGCCGAACTCCTGGCACTTGAAGACTTCGCTGTTGGGCGGCACGGTGAAGGGGCTCATCGTGAGCGTGACGGGCTGGTCCAGGTCCGCCGCCGGGACGTCGGCGTCGTAGCCGTTCGTCTTGACCGACGCGTCGGCAGGGATGTCGGGACCACCTGCGTCCGTTCCCCAGACCACGCCTCCCGAGCTCGTCTCGCCGCCGCTCGATGCGCCGGAGGAGCTGGTGCTGCCGGAGCTTCCGCCGCTGCCCGCCGAGGAAGAGGACCCTCCGCCGCTGGACGGCCCGGTGCTCGACGGATCCACCTCCGTGAAGCCGCCGTGACCCCCACTGCTGCATGCGAAGAGCGCCGTAGCGACGGCGGCAATCTTCCAGGTCATCTTGTTCATTGATTGGGTTCTCCGCCGGCCTGTCTGGCCTTGCAGGGCACTCGACTCGGCCGTTCCTGAGCACGTCGCGTGCCGCACAAAAAGTCCGGCTAGATTGCGTGCTGGCGCCAATGTAGCCGTACGGAAACGTTACTCAGGATGCGCAGTTAAATGCGCTCTTAGCGCAACAGGGCGCGCTATTCGTCGTCCGGAGCAAACGAATAGGCGCGGGGGGATATTGATGCACTGCGCAATCCGGCGGGTGTGTCGGTTCTGGATCGCCTGCGCACTCGTCCGCCCTAGCCGGCGCCGGCTCGCGCTTTCTGTAGTAAGTTGGGGCGGTGCGTTACTACGTTTCGCTCGAGCCGGATTCGCAAGCAAAACCCGTCGTTGTCGACCTCATCGAGCTGCCCAGCGGCGCGCTCGAAGCCCGGATCGACGATCGCCCCGTCGAGCTCGACGTGGCCTACCTCGGGGCCCAGCTCAGTGCGCGAGTCGACGGACAGGTCGTCGACCTGACGATCGAGGGCTCTCCCCCGGAGGTCGGCGCAGTTGCCAGCGGTCATCGCTCGTACGTCCGCGTCGAGAGCGAACGCATGCGCGCGGCCGAGCAGGCCAAGAAGACGAACGCGGGCCCGGGAGATCGAGTGGTCAAGAGCCCCATGCCCGGTCGCGTAGTCAAGGTGCTCGTGGCCAAGGGCGACGTCGTAGAGGTGGGCCGCGGCCTCGTCGTCCTCGAGGCGATGAAGATGGAGAACGAAGTCCGCGCCAAGGTGGCGGGTACCGTCGCCGAAGTGCACGTGACGCCCGGCGCCACGGTCGAAGGAAGCGCGAAGCTCGTGACGCTGGCCTGAGCGGCGCGAGCGCCGGAGCATGCGATGACCGCGCTGCCTCGCATCGCGCTCGTTCACGCCCCGACGCCGATCCAGAAACGGCGGCGGCTCGACGAGATCCTGGGCGTCGACCTGTGGATCAAGCGCGACGATGCCACGGGAGGCGCCGAGGCCGGGAACAAGATCCGCAAGCTCGAGTGGCTCCTGGGAGACGCGCTCTCCCGCCGGGCCGACACGATCGTGACGTGCGGCGGGCTCCAGTCGAACCATGCCCGCGCCACGGCCCTCATTTGCGCGTCGCTGGGGATGGCGTGCGTCCTCTTCCTTCGTGTGCCTGACCCGTCGCAGACGTCGTTGCCGCGCGATGGCAATGTGCTGCTCGATCGCCTGGCGGGGGCGGAGATCCGTCTCATCTCGCACGAGGACTACGCGCGCCGCGGGGCGGTCATGGAGAGCGCGGCGATCGAGCTGACCGAGCGGGGCAAGCGCCCGTACGTGGTGCCGGAGGGGGGCTCGAACGGCCTCGGCGCGCTCGGCTACGTGGAGTGCATGAGGGAGACGGCGGGCCAGATGGACCGCGGCCTGGCGGGGGGAAAGGCGCCTTTCGACGTCGTCGTCCACGCCTGCGGCTCGGGCGGAACGGCCGCGGGGGTCGCGCTCGGCGCGTCGAAGTTCGGAGTGGCGGCGAACGTGCGCGCAATGGCCGTGAGCGACGACGCGGCGTACTTCGAGCGAGCCATCGGGCGAATCGTGCTCGAGGCGCGATCGTGGGACGGCTCTCTCGGTCCGCCTGCGCCGCTCGTCGTGGACGATCGCGCCAGGGGCCCTGCCTATGCGGTGAGCTCGCAGGAGCAGCGCGAGACCATCGTTCGCGTCTCGAGAGCGAGCGGGCTCGTGCTCGATCCCGTTTACTGTGGGAAGGCGATGCACGGACTCGAGGCAGCCATCGAGCGAGGCGATATCCCGCGCGGCGCCCGCGTCCTCTTCTTGCACACCGGCGGGCTTCCCGGATTGCTCGCGCAAGGCGACGGCTTCGGCGCGGAGCTCACGTGACGGGATCGTCTGCGTTGCCGAGCGCCGACGTCGACGCGCGGCCGTCGCTCGGCGACTCGGCCAAGGTCGTGGCGTGGGGTCTCGTGTTCTGGGGCGGCGTGCAGCTTGCGTCGGCGGGACTCGAGCGAAACGCGGTCGCGATGGTGGTCGTGCAGGCGGCGCTCGCGGAGTGGGGCGCGGGGCGCATGGGCATCGCGTGGAGCGATCCGCGGGCGGCCCCTCCTCGGTGGGAGGGGATCGCGAGGCGGGCGGCGATCGGAGCGGCGCTCGGCGCGGGATGCGCGGTCCTCGCCTCGGGGCTTGCGATCGGCCTTCGCCAGGCGGTCGTCGGGGCAGGAGAGCCGGCGATGGGGGCCCTGCTCGTCGGGCTCTTCATGGCGGCGATGGGCGCGGTTCGCGACGAGCTGCTCCTTCGCGGCGTCGTGCTACGGGCCACGCAGCAGCTGCTTCCCACGGGCGCGGCGCTGGTCGTTTGCGGTCTTGCGGCGGCGG
>Ga0210388_10005120_pt1 | contig 10240 bp, 13 predicted proteins | sample IncBWC19OmetaG_FD_155485 | JGI IMG/M metagenome (GOLD analysis project Ga0210388, IMG submission 155485) | Forest soil microbial communities from Barre Woods Harvard Forest LTER site, Petersham, Massachusetts, United States - Inc-BW-C-19-O ...
ACCACGGTATCAGCCGCAGTCCATCCCTCGCTTATTTCTTACTGAGGGAGGACGGACTCAGTATAGCCAAAGCCAAAAGCACAGTCCTCAAAGCCAGAAGATGTGCCCGCGTTGTCCCGGCGTACCAGCGGTCGGGCGAAGACTTTCGATCAATGTACAAATTCCGGCAGATCATCAAGGGCAATCGCAGCAAATCCTAATCAGGAGCAGCAACGTGAAACGTCAGCAAACCATAACGTATTGGGAATTCTCCATCGACATCATCGGACCGAGGTTCAGAACGAGGGCGCAGCGTCGGGCCATCCACAAAATACTTTCCAGAAAAAGGCTGCGGGAGATAGAACATGCGGCACAGCAGGCAACGAGAGCAATGATGCCTTCAGGCTTTAGAGCGATCCTCTCGTAAGGAAGAGTTCACACCCCACTGAACAACTCCGATAGCTTCAAGTTCAGTGTCTTCGCGATCTTTTCGATGTTCACCAGCGCCACGTTCCGCTCCCCGCGCTCGATCCCCCCGATGTAGGTCCTATCCAACTCGCACATGTCGGCAAAGGCTTCCTGGGACACGCCCAGTTTGTGCCGCCGTTGGCGGACAGCATTGCCGAACCGTACTCGAATATCTTCCATTTACCTTTGAGCGTCATGTTGAGAGTCTCCGGTTTAAGTGTCCACGGACTATAAGTATCATTGGGATATTAGTAGAGCGGTTGTAGTTCCCAATCTTGGAGGCTGTCAGTGGCACTGATTGATCGCTTCGGCGAGCGATGGGCACGCAATCCCGAAAACATTGAACAGGTGCCAGGCCGAAGCAAGGGCGGCCAGGGCGTCTATGTTCTGTACGACGGATCGACGCCAGTCTACATCGGGAAAGGGAATATTCGCCAACGACTCCGGGCAGCAGACAAAAGCGATCGCCGAGGGAGCTGTTGGGACAGGTTTAGCTGGTACGTCATCGAGGACAAGACTCTCATCCACGATGTGGAAGTCTTGTTGATTCGCGTCCTGCCCCTTTACCTCCGCTATCTGACCCGGCAACGGGGGCACTTCCTCGAAGGAAAATCTACAAAGACGGCGAACAAGACATTGCAATACATCGCGCCCCCGAAGTTCTTCAGAGGGCTCAGGTGAGTCGAAAAACTGACATGGCGAAGCGCAGTTTGAAACCAGCCTCAAGGAAGAAAGCTCCATAAGGCGACGGAACGAAGATGGAAAGACTCATCACATGCTTCTTGCTGTCTATCATCCTCTTACTGCCCGCAAGGAACTTTGCGCAACAATCGAGTGACAGCCCCAATCCGGCCGGCACGGAAGCTACCGGTAGTGCGGGACAGCCGTTACACTCGACCAAGCCAGCTCGCCGGAATGCCGCGTTCCAGTCGACGTTATCGGCTGTCAAAGACTATTGCAGCAAGCACAAAGACAACCCAGCCTGCAAATCCGACTCAACAATGTACAACGCTGCAAGCAAACTCGTAGAGAAGAACGCTGAGCTACAGGCTTACATCGAGACGGGCATTCTACCCGACAGGCCTATTAAGTTTGATTCCCTTCCTCCTCCCGATAAATCGGATCCAGACACTTCAGATAAGTCATGGATGGCCCCGGCCCTGGAATATCAGCGACATGAAGGTCCGTCAGCTGTCCCGAGTTCGGCCAAGTCTTTGCAAAGTGCAGTTTCGGAAGCAGAGTCCGCGATCAGCAAGCCGGAAAACCTGACTGCCAGACAATTGGGTGAGAATATCGTGCACGACATTCAATTCCCGGACCGCGCTCAATGGGAACAAAGGTTATACGAAAAAAGGCAAAAGGTTATCGTAGCAGCGCGGGCTTACCTAGCCGTTGCTAAGAGCACCACGGACACAACTCTCGCGCGTTCAACGAAATATGATTTTGACATTGAGATGGTTGGCTACAACGATCTCGTGACCGAGGGACTCGCTAAGGCCGCTGACTGGGAACGAAGATGAAGGGAATCCAAGTCTTCCGTATGATCATCCGCCATCAAAATCAGTCCGCCCCGGAATGCGACATTCTGCTCGGAGCACCGTTTTCTCGGGTCATCAATGAGGACACCCCGGCCTTTCGACCGTCCTTCGCATTTAGAAGCATTTTCCGGTCCTGGAAACGAGGCCCTACCCCCCAATCACTGTCCCAGTTTCCGTGAAGCCGACTTCTCGGGACTTAGCTGTCATTCTCGAGAAGGCATACACGATGAAGTATTCAGTCTTATCCCTCGAAAGGGAGCAACGGCAATTTGTTTACTGTCCGATGGGGACTGTCTGTCTCTCTCCATGAATAATTGCCGCGAGGTTCGTATCGATCTCCAGTGGCGCCTTTTCGTTTTGATTCGCAAGCACTACGATTGTCAATTTGTCGTCGGGATAATAATTCATGGCTGTGCTGAAACCTTCGATGTCACCTGTGTGACCGATTGTCTTATGCCCATTTATCGCTACTACACCCAAACCTAATGCGTAATCGCTCTTGAAAGGCGTCGTCATTTTCGTGAGCGAAGCAGCCGAGAGCAACTTTCCACCAAAGAGCCCCTCCTCCCAGCGAAGCAGGTCTTCCGTTGTCGCATAAAGCGCGCCTGCCGAAAATGGGATACTCATCTGAATGAAGCCCGCGTTGACGATTCCGTTCCTGCTCGGTGAGTAGCCGGAGGCGCGGCGCGGGATGATAGTGGCGTTCGAGTCGTAACCCGAATCCTTCATGCCTAGCGGGGTAAAGATGTTATCTTGGACAAACTTTTCATAAGTCTCGCCGCTTATTTGTTCAATCAAATATCCCAGCAAGACGTACCCTGAATTACTGTAGCTATACTTCCCCCCTGGCTGAAAATCTAGTGGTTTGTCGCGGAAGGTCGCTACGAGTTTTTCAGGAGTCAAAGGGAAGGGTTCGGAGGATTGATAATCGGGGAAGCTAGTGAAATTCGGGATTCCCGATGTATGTGTCAGCAAATTAAAAATGGTGATCTTATCCCAAGCGGGTGGTGCATCCGGCATGTGCTTTTTCACTGGGTCATCTAGACTCAACTTCCCCTGTTCTTCCAGGAGCAGAATTGAGGCCGCTGTGAATTGTTTGGTGAGCGATGCTAATCGGAACTTGGTTGAAGGAGAGTTGGGTATATTCCACTCCAGATTCGCGAAGCCGTAACCGTTACTTAGTATTATTCGGTCACCCAGTGCTACGAGCACTGATCCCATGAATCGCTTGCTGGATACGTAGGACTGAACCAACTGCTCCATTTGGTAGGCAGCTTGGCTGATCGGCAAGGCAACATTGCCACCTTGGGGGCCGGACTGTATTTGTGGGAAGGGCAGATGCAAGCTTTTTGCCACGCCCGAGTTGGTCGAAACCGATGTCTGGGCAGGAACAGCCCGAGCACAAAAGAAAATACAAATACAGAGGAGCAGGAATGCGGATTTTTGCTGCAATATGCACCTCATTTCTTGGGCCTGTAGAAATCGCGCCCTGACGACGAGGTCTGGAATGGACGAGACAGACTTTACAACACAAATCGGCCTCCAGAGGTATAGAGTTGATGTCAAAAACGAGGGGTTTGTATTTCATGCCACTTTGATGCCTTGTCCGGATCTAGGCCAAATCCTGCGAAACGGGTTTATCGCCAACTGGGAATCGGGCAAATCCCACATGACGGTAAGACGACTTAACAGGACTTTGCCCGGATAAAAATACCCGAAGGTACTAGTCCGTATGGCTGAATTGCAAGTACGGCCTTGATATTTTCACAATGATGTCCTGGCTGCCTTCTTCAAGAGTTACCCGCCCTTCGGGGTCGCGGCTCGCTCGTCCGACCGCCTCAAACTCGACATCGACTTTGAAATATGGACAATCCTGACTTACGAATGTTCGCTGCAATCCTGTCGACAATCCACCTTCTGCCGTGAAGACTTTGAGGAGATCGGTACGCGTCATTCCGGGCTTGACCGTCTGCATTCGTTTCAGAGATTTGGCGACCCAAGCCATATGGTCCTTTTCAATAGCCTGAATGCGACTTGCCTGTTCCGTTCCTCGAACAGAAATTGCGCCACCGACGGCAGCGCACGAAAGTGCGGCAAGCAGTAGAAATCGGCTGATCATCAGTCGCTTCCATTGTGGCAGTTGGTCTCTAACGAGGTGAAAGGACCAACGTGCCGATTGCTGTTCACAATGTATCAGACTCCACGGGAGCCGATATCGTGGCCTTTTTGGGAACTGCGACCTCCATTTTCCGACATTCCTAGAAGACTTATCAAGACTTTGGAAGTCCTCATTGGTCACACCCTATGACAACAGCCGACTATTTCACGATGTTCACGTTGCTTGCGGTATCCTGAATAACAGGCAAACTTGACGGTTTCTTGCCCCGCTCATCGGAAATCCGAACTTGCAGAGAGGGCCGTGCGGACACCCTTTCCTCGGCGCTTATCAGCCCCTCATCCATCAGCTTTCTGCTGAGTTTGTCAAACAGGACCTGCTGTCGATTAATGAAAGCGTGCAGGTCTCGTAGATACTGGTCGTCATTTCCCCAAGTGATTGTGGTTTCAACGGACGATTGAACCGAAGGATTGCTGGCAGATTCTCCCGCAAGACCTGCCAGCAAATGTTCTCTTAGCTCATCGGGGTCCAGCCTCAAGCCGCAGGTGAGTTCGCCGCCATCGGCGCTGCGGGAGGCCCCAGTCACAGTTCGGGCATAGAACAACGGATCGGCGCCGCCTGCAAGTAATATTTTGCCCGCGAAGGAGTAGTTCCCCACCAGCGGCCAGCCGGCCCATTGATACGGGAACACGGGGCCGGAGCAGGAGCCTCCAATTCCTGGGCCTAGACCGGCGACGCTGCCTTCATCAACGACACGGATACCTGCATGAACCGTCAAACCACCTAAGATAGCGGCCGCGAAGCCGCGCGGCCTCAGGCCCATCAATAAATCGCCAGCGGCGAGCCACGCCAGAGTCCGAGCGGATGTCGCGGCAACAGCCATCTCACTGTTTTCCTTCTGGAAAATATCCAAAAGAAAATCTGATGTCGCCGGACGTCCGCGAGCGAGAAAGATCACCGCCTGCACCGGAAACTCCGTGTACAGTTTTGCCGCCAATTCCGGGGGGACCTTCCCATCCATTTGGATGATCGCATCCAGCACGCCCAGCATCGCGTCGTGGTCATCGCGTTCCGTTGGACTCAATCGACCGCTTTTTACGGGATACGCTTCTGCCAATACAATCAGTTGGGGAAGAAGTTCCCGCCGCCGGTCTCGCAGCGCTAAGTATGCTCCCCAAGCCCGTGTCCGCGCGTCGCTGCTGCCCAGCCAAGTCGCGGCAAGACCGGCAGATTGATTCTCCTGGGATTGGACGATTGCCGCAGAATCGGTCTGTGCTTGCGCACTCGCGAGTGGTAGAGCTGACAGCAACGCGACCAAGGCGTTGCAGAGAACCGCATTGCGGACATAAATATGAAATTGATACGTTTGCTTCGGCATAAACGCACCTTTGCAGGTCAAACCTGGTGGTGATTATACCCTGCTCCAAAGTCTGATTCCACGATTCGGGTGGGCAACTCCCAACTCCTGATAAACGGGGTTTTCGGTAATGATCTGCCAGTTGCCGAGAAGCGGACTTCACTTGATCTGCTTTTTTACTTCGCAGCTCATTGTTCCTTGGCCTGAGCTATACGAACGGACTCCATAATGCGCAGCAAGTGTGTTTGAATTATGCGGAGTTGTGCTGGTGTGAGGCTGCTAACGATTCCGTCTGTCACTCCCGCGGAAGATGTGGCCACATTAGTTTCGAACAGGTAGCAATTCGGGTGGACGTATGTTGCGTAAAGCTTCCCTGACATGGACTGCGACATTCCTGCTGAGCTAGTTTCGCGCTCAAAGAAAGTACGGCCTCCGAATACGAACATCCGCGGCTTGGGTGCATCGGATATTGAGGCCGCCCTGGCATCACATTCGCCCATATTCGCCGCCACGGCTGCCGAATAGACGATACCGAAACCCTCAAGGTTCGTTGAGGAATATGGGCCCACTACGTGGTCGCGGGGGAAGCTACCTTCTTCGTATCCAAACCCGGCGATCGGCTTCTCTGTGGAATACGTCAATGCCGGAGGGTGATAACCAAAACTTGTTTCGGCACGCCATACGGAGGGGTACCGAAAAACAACACCATTCACTCGGTCCGTATAGGTCGAGTCGAGGGTCCAAATCTGTGCGGCGGTGAAAGGCACACCGGACTGGACCGGTGCCTGCATTCCTGCACAGCCAAATGGCAGATTAGCGAGCAGGACAGCTAAAGCGGCAGCGAGTGTGGCTGGTGCCTTGGCGGGCATAACGTCCTCCTGCCATTCCGTCAAGCACGAGTTGGGCCGACCAAGTGTTGAAGAAAACAACACAGATAGAATAGCGCCTGCCCGCACCCCGGGTCCACCTTGACGCACATTGTGTCTGGAATCTCGAACCGCAGCGGTTAAGCAGTCTTGTCCCCTGCCCGCCCAAATCTCGCGTTGAACCGCGTGCTCGATAAACGGTCGTACCGGAATGTGGGAATTTGACGAATCCTGCTCGCGGGCCACATTCCGAGGAGCGGACTCCTCAGGAGCTGGCGCCGATACAGTCGCTAAAATCACCGATCCTGTTCGGTCAAGTGTCGACCACCGCTAGGTGCCCCACGCGCCATTCACGGGGCCTGTGATCAAGTACCGTCCGACTACAAGCCTGAAACTTACCGGGGCGATCTGCTCGTCGACAAGCGCGACGCGCACGCGGAGGCGGATCCTCCCGACTGGAAGTGTCCCGTTCCACGGGCGAGTGCCATCCCCATAAATGGGATTGAGGTACGTAAACGGGTCCTTAGTCGCTAGCGCTCCGTTGAACTGCTCGACGTTGACGACGCGCTTAAACATCATCGCCCTCCCCGTCCGGTCGAGCAGCACGAAGTCGGAGACCGCCGCGTTCTTGGTTTCACTTGGGCTATTGATCTCAACGACGGCGACCGCGAACTCCGATTCGAATCCGGGGGGTGGTGATATCGGCCTCAAGCTAACTCCGCCGTAGACACAGAGCAGCGCTTTCACACTCCCCTTGGCCGTCGTCGAATCGGCGGCAGGCATGACAATGCACGCGTATAGAGCCAACAGCGCCCCCAATAGACTTCGCAGCCAGCAAATCGAAAATCGTTTCATCGATCTCAGTCTCGGATCAAACTGGAAGCACCGCCTGTGTTTATGACTTCTGAATTAGATCGTACGTCGCCGAGCGCTTTTATGGCAAGCGACCAAAACAGAGATTGTCCATTCACGATGCATGCATCTGCTCCTGAGTCAATCGGACCAAAACCCAAGTCCTGAGAAACGGAGTTATCGAAATATGGAATTTCAGGCGTCGAATGTGATTTTGGACGTTCGAGAGAAAATCGGAAGGACACCCTTACCGAATCTGTTTGCGCAGCCGAAATGATCCATGCCTCTAACGGGTGCTCTTGAGTCATCAAGACCCAGAAAACATGAGGAAAAATCGCTCCGCTTGGAGACCCGACTTAAATTCTGATGAGCGATGGACCGGCATTGCGCACCGTTTTTTCGTGGGATCAGTGAGGACACCCCGGCCTTCTAACCGTCCTACGTGATTGAAAGTATTGTCAGAACCTGGAAATGAGACCCTGGAAGCCAATGCTCTCACGCTCGGAGAAAGCGGTTTGTCAGTACCGAGCGGCGCTGAATCCTACAGTCAGATCGCACACGAAGCCCTCACACCCTTTAGGTGCAAGGAACAAAATCCACAAGAAGCGAATAGCGAACCACACGCAGAGTAGAATCATGCGCCACTTCTTGCCTGACCTCTTCTCGCAAGCTGGCCGCGCCGCCATGGACAAGAATCCCTCTGGGCTTCTCGTCGGTTAGTTGGAATATCTGCTTCATGTAGCCGCGCAACTGTTTGATATGATCTAGCGTAGGTGCCCCTTGCTTGCATTCGACAACGACCGGTCTTCCATCCTTATCGATCAGGAGAACATCCGAGCGCGTCTTGTCAGTGAACACTTTCTCTCGGACCTTTCCATCAGGATGAGGCATTAAGTTGTCTTCTAGCCGGTGAGGGTAGGTCGCGATGTAATCGGAAAGGGAGTGTTCGTAATCAAAGCGGCCCTGCAAACCCACCCAGTTGGCTTCGTCTTCCATGGCTGTCACGACACGAGCAAAAGCCTTCCTATCGATTTCGCAGATCGTGACTAGTAGTTTTGGTGGGGTAAAACGGCTGGAATAGGGCAACTGCACCACCGTGTCTGGATTTCCAGGGCCGATATTGAGGTTCCAGCGAACCAATATGCGACGGCCTTTCCCACCAAATGGACGGTCTTTGCTTGCAGGGACGGTTGGATTCCACTGATCATCACTGATCTCTTTCCGCACTACTTCTCCAATCCGCCCCACGCGATTATCTTTCAGTTGGACGATAACTGTGTCCCCCGGCTCAACGAGCTTCAATGCTTTCCTCGCGACGCTCCAACCATAGTCCTTCGTTTTCCCTTCCAGTGTGTGACCTTTTCCGGCAGGCCATCCAGTCGCAACGCATTGGCTTTTGTACCAGCGCGGCCACAGTCCGGGGAACTCATTTTCTTCACAATATACCTTCCAATAGGTCACTCCATCCTCCTTAACACTAGTCGAGTGTCGTTCATTATGGGGAACGTGGGGAAATGATTTGCCAACGTTGTTCCTAGAGGCTACGAACCCACTGAGGACAATCCCACGGGCTCAATCCTCTGCGCCGAGGCGAACTCTCGTGCGCCCGATGATCATCTTGGGCCTAGAAAGAACCAGACAATCATGCAGAAAACCGCTCCGTGCGCAGACCGGGCCGATTTCGCGGGTCCAATGGCCCGCCCCCTTGCACCGTTTTTCTGAGAATCAATGAGGACACCCCGGCCTTCAAACCGTCCTTCGCATACGGAAACATTTTCCGAAACTGAAAACGAGGCCCCCATCACAGTCCCAGTTTCCGGTAAGGCGACTTATCAAGACTTGGGCGGTGCCGCAACGGGCACAGCGTGAGAGAATGCACCTCCTGACCGATTCAGTGTAAGTAGACAAGATGTAACTGAGGGCAATGAAATGCTAAAGAAGTCTCTGGGCGCTTTCATTGTTCTGGCCGGAATGTTCGTTCTTCTCTTGTACCCCAAGGTTTACGTGCTCCGAGGATCGGCGGGAGGAGGGCTTTATTGGAACGCAAATGAAGCTCTGTTGTTCATGACCGGGGGAACATCCGGCGCCCACATGAGTTATCCCAGGTATCTGTTGGAGCCGCTCCTCATGAGCATGGGAGATGTTCGGCCCGCTGATAACGAGAGCTGCTCACAGACTCTCGTCATTCGAGTAACAGATAAGGACTTTCAGCGTTATGAGACGGACCTTTATCGATACGCGGACGAGCCATACTGTGGCTTCAACTATGTTTTCTTTGGTGGCCACTTTTATGCAGTTTCGTGGCCAAGGCTGTTGAAGTGGTCGGGGACGACCTTCGAGCGCCCGACACCGGAAGAATACGGCGCATATGCTACTGCGCTTTCCGGAGGAAAGATCGTTTCGCAGCATCCCTGGGAGTTCGACAACGTCGACGGCTGGTCAATGCGGGGATTCGGACAAACCCCTCCCAAATATGACATTGTCCTCAACGGCCAGCCAGTTCCCGTAGTATTCCACGGGGAAACGTGGCCTCCGCGACCGCTGTCTGTAGATTTGATTCGCCCCGGCCAGCGGCAGCAAACGATTTGGAGCTTCGATGGTCGGCCTCGTCGCGTTAGCAGGGCCGAATATGAACGTGTGTTCCCACCGTTAAGGTAATCGAGTCCAGAGGTTTTCTGAGCTGTGCCCCAGGTTGGTTAGTCCTGAGAAACGGCGTTACCGGAATGTGGCGTTTGGAACGCCGAGACCAGCTATCTAGCTCGGCCTCTCCCGTTTTAAGATTTTGGAGCGCAGCCAGAGCGCAATACCAGCAGCCCCTGCATAAGCGACTCCATTACATAGAGGCCATGCCCAAAGGAATAGTTTGGTTGATCCATGAGGGCCAATGTTAAAGCATAAGGAAATGAGAATCCCAGGAAGAGCAAGATTGCCCAGAGCACCGATTGCTTCTGGGCGAAACTCCACCAAACACCCGATCATCGCGCCGATGATAAAAAGCGCGGGCACCAATCCTCGGGCGGACCAGAGCTTGTTTTTGGATTGAGCCATTCAGACGAGTATGCCA
>Ga0210388_10005121_pt1 | contig 10240 bp, 8 predicted proteins | sample IncBWC19OmetaG_FD_155485 | JGI IMG/M metagenome (GOLD analysis project Ga0210388, IMG submission 155485) | Forest soil microbial communities from Barre Woods Harvard Forest LTER site, Petersham, Massachusetts, United States - Inc-BW-C-19-O ...
TCATGGGCTGGCTGTCGTACACGAGCGGACGGCGTTACCTGCGCGCGGAGCAATGGGTCGAGCATACGCTGCAAGTACAAGGCACCATCGACGACGTCTTATCCGCCGTGGAAGACGCGGAGAACGCCAACCGCGGCTTTTTGCTGAGCCCGGACGAGCACCTGAAAGCCACGATTGCAGAGTCCAAACGAGCGCTGCCAGGGTTCTTGGCGCAGCTCGCGGCTCTGATTCAAGACAACTCGAGTCAGCGCTCTCGCCTAGAACGACTCGCGCTGCTCGCCAACGACAAATTGAACTTCATCGCCGACGTGCAGCGCATCGCGGAAGACGGCGAGACCACCGAAGCCATCGCCCTGATCCGCAGCGATCGCGGCACCTCGATCATGACGGACGTGCGCAACCTCGCCGCGGCGATGGACAGCGAAGAGCAGCGTCTACTCGAGCTGCGCAAGCACGAGGCCGAGCAGGCGCAGTCGGCGGCCATCTGGGGCATCGGCCTTGGCTCTGCGCTGACCATCTTGCTCTCGCTCGTGAGTCTGGTCAGCGTGCACCGCGACGTGGAGGACTTGAAGCGCAGCGCGGACGAGCTCGCAGACAGCGAAGCATATTTTCGGCTCTTGACCGAAAATAGCCGGGATCTCGTGCGCACTCATGACCTGAACGGAAAGGCGTTGTACGTGAGTCCGTCCGTCGAACGCATGCTGGGCTACACGCCCGAGGAATTTTTGGCTCTTGCGCCGTTGTCGTTGGTGCATCCAGACGACCTCGCGCTGGTCGACCCACGAGTGTCCCCACCGATTTACGAACGTTTCAAGAACGTGCCGCTCGAGTACCGCGTCAAGCACAAGGACGGCGGCTATCGCTGGCTGGAGATAAACTTCGGCCCCTTGCGCAACTATCACGCTGAGGTCATCGGGGTGCAGAGCTCCGCGCGTGACGTGACCGACCGGCATCAAGCCGAGGAGCGGCTCGCCACGCAGGCCGAAGAGCTGCGCAGTCTTTCGCTGCGCGACGAGCTCACCGGGCTGTACAACCGGCGTGGCTGGCTCGAGCTCGCCCGGCAAAGCCTGCGGTTGGCCCAGCGTGAAAAGCGCGCGGCCGGCGTGATCTTCGTAGACCTCAACGGCATGAAGCTGATCAACGACCAGCACGGCCATGAAGAGGGCGACCGCGCGCTGCGCGACACTGCGCGCGTGCTCAAGGGCGCATGCCGTGAGGTGGACGTGATCGCTCGCTTCGGCGGTGACGAATTCGTAGTGTTTGCGCTCGATTTCGACGAGCCCGGGCTCGCGGCGTTGCAGCAGCGCGTACGCGAAACGACGGCCGAGCTCAATCGCTCTGGAGGTCGCCCGTTTCAATTGTCGATGAGCGTCGGCGCGGCCTTCTTCAAGCCCGAGGACCCCGAGCCCATCGACGCGCTGCTCGATCGCGCCGATCGCGAAATGTACGAACAGAAGAAAGCGCGCAAGCGTAACGGCAGCGTCTCGCTCATGCCGCCCGCGGCGACTTAGCTCAGCGCGCGGTCGCGCTGCGACGCCGAAGGCTGCGCCGCAGCGCGGCGTGCCGTGTGACCATCAATGACCGCGCGCTCGCTCTGCCCTCTCGACGCGAGCAGGTACCTGAGTACTATCCGCAAGCGCGCTCGGCCATGGACGGTCTCGGCGCACACGGAGGTCCCGATGCAACTCGTTCATTTTTATCTGAACTTCCCCGGCACGACGGCAGAGGCATTCCACTTTTACGAAACGGTCTTCGGCGCGCGCATCGCAATGCTGCAGACGTTCGGTGAAACGTCGTTCATGCCCAACGTGCCCGAAGCGGCGAAGAAGAAGATCATGCACGTGCAGCTTCCGATCACGGAGGCCGTACACCTGATGGGCAGCGACGTGGTCGAAGGGTTCAGCCCCCCGGTTCAGTTCGGCAACAATTTTCACGTCTGCGTCGTCGCGGACGACAAAGCCGAGGCGGACCGAGTCTTCGCGGCGCTCAGCGGCAACGGCGGCAAGGTCCAGATGCGGCTCGCCAACGCGCCCTGGGGCCCGTATTTCGGGATGTGCGCCGATCGCTTTGGCGTGCAGTGGATGGTGAGCTTGCCGAACCCCGTCTAGCCGATCGAAGCGAGCGCGCGCGTGCTCAGGGGGCGAGCACGCGCACGCTACCCTCGGCGGAGACCTGCAGCGCGACCGGCTTCTCGTCGTGAAAGATCAGCAGCGCCGCGTCGTCCGAATAGAGCGGCGTGACCTCAGCGGCGTTCGGGCCGCCGAAGTCCGGTGCATCGAAGGCGAGGATGTCCTTTGCCGCAGGCAAGCCGTCGAGCGGCGCGATGCGCAGGCGGGTTTCACCCAAGCTCGAGCGCCACATCACGAGCGTCTTGTCGCCGAGCGGGCCGACCGCCCACCACCATTTGCTCTCGACACCGGGGAGCTTAGCGTTGCCCGTTTTACAACCCGCGACCGTGCAGTCGACCCGGCCAACTTGCACGCCGCCGTCGACCACTTGGGCATAGGCCAAGCTTGCGCCGGTCTTGGTGCACACGAGCTCGGACTCGATACCACGCTCGAACGGGATCGCTATTTCACTCGGCTTACTCCAAGTGCCGTTCTGAAAGAGCGTAACGGTGACTTGAGTCTTGCCGTCACCGCCGGTGGCCTTGGCGCCATGCTCGCCGGCGCGCGCGCCGAACGCGGCCACGGCCAACGTGGAGTCGCGTTGACAACTGTGAATTGCTCCGGAAAACATGCCCTTCTGTGACGTCACGTCTTTGAGTCGCGCGCCCGCCAACGACTTTGCGACGAACTGTGCGCCGCCGTCCGCTTGCTGCAAGAACACGACCTGGGTGCCCAGCACCAGCGGGTCGCCGACGGGATTCGAGATCGGCAAGAGCGTCGGCTTGCCGGCTTTACCATTGCTGATCAGCTCGACTTGGAAGCCTTCATTCTTGTCACCGTGCTCGACCGCCAAGCCGTCGTGCACGAAATGGAGCGGACCCAGGCCGCGCACGTCCGACTGTTTGCCGGTCTTCAGATCGAAGCCGCTCAGGCCCTTGTCGGTCAGCCCCGCGGCGTACACGCTCTGCGTGTCACTCACCAGATCCACGCTTTGCGCGGGTAGCTCCGGCACGTCGGCGTGGCCGTCGAAGCAAGACACCTTGCTCAGGCCCGCCGTGAACTCACAGCCGCGCGGCCGCGTGCGGCCGTCATTCGCCTTGAGCAGCAAAATGGCGCGGCCGTCCGGCGTGAGCAGCGGCCCGACCATGTGCGCGGGTTTGCCGCTGAAGCTCTTCCAATTTTGAGCGTTGATCAGCGGCGCGCTTGCAGCCGTGGGCAGCGGAACGCCACTGGCGGCTTCGGTCTTCAGACCGCTGCTCGTCGCAGCCTCCCACAGCTCCGTCGCGACGGAGACGAGCGAGCTGTCGGTGGGCGGCGTGCAGGTGCCCTTGCTGTCCCCGCAGGCCATGCGCTCGTGCAGCTTGGTCTTGAGCAGCGCCGTTTCACTGGCCGTGCCGAGCGCTGCGTACAAGTCGTCGGCCGGGCCGCCGCAGCGCCGCGGCCAGCCGTCTTTGGCCGTGCTCGTGGCGCTGTTCCCAAGCTCGATCAAGCGCAGCTGTGTGGTGCGCGCCGCGAGCGGGCTCGTGGCGGCAGAGCCTGCCAGGCACGTGCTGAGCGCATTCCAAGACTTCTGCGCGTCGTCACTCGAGCACGCGCTAGCGCCGAGTGCCAAAATGATGATGCTCGATAGACCACGAAACTGAACTTTGGCTCGGTCCACTCGGAGGCTCATGGGCGGACCTTACACCGCCTCTCGCGTCTCCGGAGCCCCCCCGCGTCCCGAGCGGCCGCTCGGGCGCCAGTTCACCGAAACAGAGCCAGTACCTCGTCGCGCGAGTCGATCATCTGCGTCCAAGATTGCCTCAGATCCGCCGCGCTGAAACCAACGTGCTTGGCTTCCGGCGAGGCGGAAAGCTCTTCGATCACGGCCTCGTTCGCGGCTGAATCGTGACGCAACCGGTACTCGAGGCCGTCAGCGAGTCGTAGCATCGCCACGTGCAGGCCGACCGTCCCGCCACTGGCGTAGGCGCGTTCTGGTTGGTGGTGCCAGGCTACGATCTGCGCGATAGCGTCTGGAATTTTCCAATTCGAAAGCACGTGGGCGCCGAGCACCGCGTGATCGTAGCCGAGGCGATCGCGCTCGACCAAGTGCAAGCGATCCGGAGCGTCTAGCGAGTCTGCGGGCAAGCCGTCATAGGACTCGATCCCCGCCTGCAAGCACAAGAGCTTGCCGATGTCGTGCAGTAAGCCAACCAAGAATAGCTGATCGCCCGAGCGCAAATGCCATTCGTCAGCGAGCGTACGCGCGATCGCGCCCACGGCAGCGCAGTGATTGCGGATCGTCGCGCCGCGACTCTTCACGTCGCGAAACATGTCCATGGTCGCAACTCCAACCACGATTTCACGCACCGAGTTACGCCCCAAACGCGCGCAGGCCATGAGCACGCTCTCGCAGGGCGTGAGTCCGCGGTATACGGCCGAGTTGGCGATGCGCAAGAACGTCGCGGAAAGTCCCGGGTCCTTCAGAATGGCGCCTTCCAGATCGGCAGTGCGGTAGTCTTCATCACCCAAAAGGGTGAGTACTTGGCGCGCTACGGCTGGGAACGGGCGGATCCGCGTGCTGAGCATCACGGCACCTGCCAGACGATGCATCGCTAGATCATGACCGTGCGCGGGGTGCTCCTCCACGTACCAGAAGCTGGGTTGCACGGTGTCCGAGGGGTCTGGCACGAGCGTTTGTACGGGTCAGCAGCGCAGCGAATTAAGGCGCTCGGGCCGTAGCCCGTACAATTCAGGGTAGGAATGACGCCGAGAGGATGCGCGGCCGACTCGGCTGCTGCCCAATTCTGTCCGTTATAGTGGCGGTTCGAGCAGCGCACTATACTCGCGACCGCACGCCATGACCTCCGTCCTGATCATCTCTGGCAGCCCGTCCCGTACTTCGCGCACCGAGCGGCTGGCCGCGTCCGTCGCGCGGCGGATTGACGCACAAGGGGTGCAGTCTTCGCTGCTCGACGTCCGCGATTTGCCCGCTGAAGACTTATTGCACGCGCGCGCCGACGCGCCGCGCATCGCCGATGCGCTCGGACGCCTGGCCGCTGCAGACGGCGTGGTCGTCGCAACCCCCATCTACAAAGCCGCCTACTCCGGCTTGCTCAAGACGTTTCTCGATGTGCTCCCGCAGTTTGGTCTGCGCGGTAAAGTCGTGCTGCCCCTCGCGACTGGCGGCTCGACCGCGCACGTACTCGCGATCGACTACGCACTCCGCCCCGTCCTCAGCTCGCTCGATCCGCTGCACGTGGTCAACGGCCTGTTCGTGCTCGACAAGCAAATCAGCGTGCTCGAATCCGGCGACGTTGAGCTCGATTCAGAACAAGACAGCCGCCTCGACGCGGTGATCCTGCAGTTCCTCCATGGCCTGCAGCGCGTCGCGAGCGCCGGGATCTGACGCGCGAGAGCGCCCGAGCTCAGCGGACAGTGCGCCGGTACGCCGTCGCCAACGCATCGGCGTACTCGTTCCAACGATTCCCAGAGTGCGCCGCAATCCAGCGCAGCTCGAGCTCGGGCCGGCGTTTGCAGATCGCGTACAGCTCCTGCACGAGCTCGAGATTCTTAATCTCGCCGCCTTTGCGCTTCCAACCACGGGCTTCCCAGGTTTTGGCCCACTCGTTGATCGTGCTCACGCACAATTGGCTGTCGGTATAGAGCACGGTCTTCTTCCCTTCCGGGACGAGCGCAGAGCCGCTGATCAATGCACTCAGCTCCATGCGATTGTTGGTCGTGTGTGGCTCGTGTCCCCAGCGCTCGCCGATCACCTGGTTTTCCGCGACGTACACCGCACCCCACCCGCCCGGGCCCGGGTTCGGCTCGGCGGCACCATCGGTGAACACGCCGTCTTTCGGGCCGTCAGTGTATTTGGCGAGCACCTCCGCGACGCTCAGATTCTCTTCACGCGAGCCCGCTGACGAGCGGGAGCTCCGCGCGCTGACGGCCTTTTTCTTAGGGGCGCTCGAGGGCGCTTGCTTCTTACACGACAGGCAAACTTTCGGCTGCCAGCCGGGGTATTTGGCCAGCGTTGCATCCGGAACGGTGAACTCTTTGCCGCAAGTCTGGCACGCGAAACTAGGCACGAGGGCGGGTGTAGCACAGCGCCGGGCACGCCAGAATCAGCAGGATTTCCAGACGCGAACCAGCTCTTCAATCAGGAAATCACGAAACACGGTCACGGCCGCGGACTGAAAACGCACCGGGGGTGAGACGACATGCAGCCCCGCCCCCCCTGCCGAATATTCGGGCAAAATACGGATCAGCGACGGCGACCCGAGCCGCCTTGCGCCAAGCGTTGCTCCAGCCACCGGAAGCAACCCGATGCCCATGCCTTGCGCCACGGCCTGTTGCGCAAATGCCATTTCATCGACGCTGAGTGGCCCGCGCACAGTGACGCTTTCTTCCCCTTTGGGTCCGTGTAACTTCCAGTCAGCCTTGCCGTTCTTACCGCGAAACAGCACGCATTCGCGGCGCGCGAGCTCGCCAAACGTCTTCTGTTGACCGTTCTGTTTCAGGTAACCGGCCGACGCGAACAGACCCAAAGAATCACTGCCGATCTTGCGAGCCACGAGCGTGGAGTCCGTCAGCTTGCCTGCGCGCACGGCCAGATCGAAGCCTTCAGCGACCAGATCCACGAAGCGCGACGACAGCGATAGCTCCACGTGCACGAGTGGGTACTTGCGCGCGAAACGCAGCACGATATCAGCGAGGTTCAGCACACCGAGATCATTGGGCGCGGCGGCGCGCACGACACCGCGGGGCTCCGAGCTCATGTTGCTCGCAGCCGACGCGGCTTCCTCCAAACCCTTGAGCGCGGCGCGGGCGCGTTCATAGTAGGCGTGCCCGGTGTCGGTCAGATGCAATTTGCGTGTGGTGCGTTGCAAGAGCCTCACGCCCAGCTCCTCTTCCAACCGAGACACCGTGCGGCTGACCGAGGACTTGGGCAAACCCAGGTCATTCGCCGCGGCGGTGAAGCTCTCCAGCTCGACGACGCGCGTAAAAATCGCCACGTGATTCAGATCCATTGTTGCCCTATTAGCAATAATTTGTTTCCTGCGCCACGTCTACCCATCCCCACAGCAACAATTATGTTTGCCTCACCCACGAGGAAAACATCATGTCCACCATCCAAAGCAAGCTACCCACCGTCGCCCGTTACCTGCTTGGCCTGACCTTTTTCGTATTCGGTCTGAATGGCTTCTTGCACTTCATTCCGCAACCGCCAATGAGCGGGCCGCCCGCCAACTTCCTTGGAGCGATGCTAGCAACCGGCTACCTGTTTCCGCTCGTGAAGGGCACTGAGGTACTAGCGGGGCTGCTCTTTCTGTCGAACCGCTACGTGCCGCTGGCGCTGGCAGTGCTCGCGCCGGTGTTGATCAACATCGTGGCTTTCCACGTGTTCTTGGAGCCCGCCGCGTTGGCGTTGCCGCTCGTGCTGTTGGCAGCCGAGGTGTACCTGGCCGCAAGCTTCCGGGACGCATTCGCGCCCATGCTTCAGGCCCGGAACACGCCGCATGCGAACCCGCCAGCCTCCGGTCGGCCGCGTGTGCCCGTGACCGCGAGCTGAGCTCACGAGCGGCTTCTGTCACGGATCCACTGAAGGCAGCGTCGTCCGAGGACGGCGCGTCGCAAAATGCGGCACACCCGTTCGGGCTCGCTTGAGCGGGTGCGCGGCATTTTGCGGACCTAGTACTCAGAGCCTACTGGATAGGCGCTTAGATCGCGATGCGCAGAGCCAAACCCAGATCGAACAAGGCAGGCGGCAGATTGAAGTCCAGCCCGCCGAGATTGAGGTGGCTGACCCCGAAGCGAAACTCCCCGTTTGCGTTGCCGTAGTGCGCGGAGGCGAAGGCCTCGAAGCGCAGATGAGTGAGCGCGATCAGCGAGTAGTCGAAGCGGGTGATGAACGAGCGGTCCGACAGATTGCCCAACGTCGACAGCGTGAAGGTGTGATTGTCGAGCGAATACGGCGCCGGAAACGTGATGTACAGCGCCGCATACTGCCGGCCGAGGTAGAAAAAATTCGCCGAGTCATTCAGGCTCGTCGAGTGCGGCAGCACCAAGCCCGGGTATGCCGTCGGGCTCGCATAGCCGAGCCCGTTGTAGAAGTATTCGGCGCCGACGGTGAACATGTCATTGTCGTTGTACTTGCGCGAGTAGCTCGCGCCGCCAACGACCTGCGCCTTGTAGCCCTCCGAGCGATACACCGGATAGTACGCGTCCACGACTTGTTCGAGCGCCGCCCGCGCCGCGTCATCCGGGTTCTCGTACGCGGGGGGTGTTGCGGCGACGGGCGCGACGGCGTTCGGGTCGTAGCTGACGCGGTCGATCTCGCCGCCCGAGCGCAGGCCGGCCTCGCCGTAGAAATCGAAATCCCCCACCCCGAATGACAAATCAGCCGCTAGTTTGGCCTTGTGGTCACGCTGCGCGACAACGCCCAAGCCAAGCTCCGAGGGTCCGAGCACGAACTCGGCGCGCCCGGCTGCTGCGATGCTGCCGACCGTCGGCGTCGGCGTACTGTTCTCCGTGAGCACGTAGCCGTAGAAGTTCCAAGCCTGCGACTCAATCGGCAGATGCAGCTTGAGCATCGTGGTGCCGGTGCGCGCGTCGAATACGTCTAGTGGGTTACGCGGGCGCAAATGCAGGAAATCGGTCGGCGCCCAAAAGTGCCCCGTGCCCCAGCGCACGTGTTGCTTGCCCGCAGTGACGAAGACCGTGTGCGCAATATCGAAATTCAGCCACGCTTGGTCGAGGAACACCGTGGGACCGCTGGTTGCCTGCTGGAACAACGACGACAAGGGCTGACTACCCGAGGTCGAACCGGTCGCGCTCATCGTGCCAATCGACTCGGAGCCCGACGCGCTCGTGGGCAACGTCGGATCGTAGATCATGCGACCCAAGACGAAGCCGCGCACGCGGTCGTTCGGGCGCGCATCCAAATACACGTCGAGCAGCGACGGCGAGCTGAACGCCCAATTGCTCGGGCTCTGACCCTTGGACGCCGTGGTCTGCGCGCGCAGGTAGATCTGGCCGCCAATTTTCAGCGGATCCTCGGGTGCAGTTTCCTCGGTAAACATCGGGGTTTCGCCGTTGCCGAGGATCTGACTGTCACGCGTGGGCGCACCGCTCGCGCTCGGCGCCGAAGACTCGGCCGCCGCAGCTGGGGGCGCTGGTGGGGCTACGACGGGCGCAGGAGCGGAGCCGGCGGGCGCAACGGTGACCGGCGCAGTGCCCGCGTTCGCGGTGCCCGCGGGCGGTGCCGCGCTCGGAGGGCCTGCGGGCGCACCGCCGCCGAACAGATCCGACTCGCTCGGGCGGTCCTGCGCACTCGCGGCCGCGCTAAGCAAAAAACAGGACAGCGCGGCGCCTGAGCGCAAGATGACCGGTGACCGAATCATGAGTCCTCAGTGAAATCCAAGATCAGCGTGATCAGCGTGATTTGCTCTCGAGCCAAGCCTTCGTGAACAGGTTCGCCTCGAGCGGTTTCAGATCGACCGTCTTGATCAGGATCAACGTAGAGTTCTGCTTCTCCACTTCGTCATAGAAGCGAATTTCTTGCGGATACCAGATGTCCGCCTGGCGCGACTCACTGTAGATCTTCTGCCACTTCGGATAATACGACGTCCGGAGCAGCTTGCCGGAGAGCGCGAATTCCTGGCGTTTCAGCTCATTCTTGGTGGCCTTGTCCACCCACAGCTTGATCACCGGGAACGCTAAGTCGAGCCCGGGCTTGCCCTTCAAGGTCATGACCTGCGCGGTGTACACGCCGAGCTTTTCTTCACCGTTGTCTTCCGGATCGTACTCTTCGGCCAAGCGTGACTCGTCGAAATCGGAGCGCCGCGAGTTCGTGCCACCGATGCGCTCGCGCTCGGTGCGCCGCTCCCATTTACCGACCGCCGGGTCATAGAACCACAAATTCTGATCGATGCGCAGGTAACCCTGCCCTTGAGAGGACTTGGGCTTCGTGAACAGGATCATGAATTTTTGATCGGCGCTGCGCCGGAACACCAGCGCCTCGTACACGACCGCTACCTTGTCCTTCTCCTTTTGCTCGATGTACACGTTCGAGCGCCAGTCTCCTTGATTGCGCTGACGGTCATCCACACCCTTCAGGAGCGCGACTAGATCCGCCTGGGAAATAGCCG
>Ga0210388_10005123_pt1 | contig 10239 bp, 10 predicted proteins | sample IncBWC19OmetaG_FD_155485 | JGI IMG/M metagenome (GOLD analysis project Ga0210388, IMG submission 155485) | Forest soil microbial communities from Barre Woods Harvard Forest LTER site, Petersham, Massachusetts, United States - Inc-BW-C-19-O ...
CACCGCGCTCCATCCAATTAATCAGCCCATCATAGCTGTTATAACTCCTTTGGCCGTCTCATCGCCCACACCCATTGCCACAGCGATTAGCTTTGCCACCACTACTGAGCCAGCTCCCAAAAAACCTAGTTCTCATTGGCCCTTGATTATCGCCGGACTTGCCTTGGCAGCCGCTTTAGGATTTTATTTCTGGACTAAAAAGGCTCCTCCCCACAATGACTTCCCCCTGCCTCCGATGGGTGGTCTTTCCCCGGTGGGCGGCTTTACGGGAATGAAGAGCAAGGTTAAACAAGAAACCAAAAAACAATCCCTCTGGAATAAAAAGCTGTTCTAAAAAATTAGGCGTCGAAAAGTCTTTCGACGCCTAATTCCTTTTATTTAACGTGAAATTTTTCCCGTTTCTTCTCTCGACTTCAACCAACAAAACAATTATTAAAAGATTTGAATGAATTCTGTCTCGAACCAGCTTATCATCGTTCCCACGACTTTCATTGGTTGTTTGGATCTGTGCCGTTTGATGAATTCTCGGCAAAAGGGATGAATGAAACCCGTCATGGCTGAAACACAAAACTATAAAGACAATAAAGAGTGGGGCGTTACGGATTTCTACTTTATTGACCTGTGCGTCATGCTGGCCTCTTCCGCCAAAATCGACTTGGGCGAACTGCCTCACCCCTACTACAAAGATAAAGAGCTTAATCTCGCCAGAGCCCGGATCACCATCAATATGATTTCTTCCCTCATTAAAAAAACTTCGGGCAATCTCAATATCGAGGAAAGAAAAGTTTTAAAAGAGGTTTTAGAAGATATTCAAAAAACCTACGTTGAAAAAACGCGGGACAAAGCTAAAAATTCACCTGCGCCTACCGGTGCCTCACGGCCGTTAGTACCCATTCCCCCCGGAACCAATTTGCCGAAGACCGACGTGAAAGAATGGATCCGCATGGTTCAGGACGAAATCGCTAAAAAGAAACAAAATCCCCCGCCTAAAGCTTAGTCGGCGCTAACAGCTGTCTGCCTTTCCAATGTCCGTGTCCCCTCCAGTAAAACCATCGAAATGAGTTCAGCCCAATTAACGCGAAAAGTAAACAGCCCAGAGGATGGAAAAAAACTGAGACTTTACTCATTCCATAACATACCGCCTGTAAAAGTCTGACGCCCCACAAAATAAGACAAAGCACTAAAGCGGGCCAAAATAAAGGTGTGTGAATGCCCCAGGCTAAAACCATGAATGGCAAAGCTCCATTGATTAGCAGCGCGCCTAAAGCGTTTAAAAAGAAGAGTGGAGAATAGCCAACCGCGGGGAAAAAATTTTTGGAAAAACCCCGCCACACCTCTCCCGCGTTGACATACATGCGGCAGAATGAAAAATCACTGCCGTCACCTAATACCAACCTATAGCCCGCCTTCACCAGCTGTTTCCCAAAATTCAAATCTTCCACAATCTCATTTTTCACTTTTTGATGACCGCCAAAGGCTTGATATACCGCTCGACGAATGAAAATAAATTGACCGCTCACACCCGCGAACCGGCTAAATCGGCTTTTCGCGTTTAATGCCCAACGGGCGGGGAAAAAAGCAAGTAAGTGAAAAGCCATTACAGGTATGACCAGCGCTTCCATCCAGGTTTTGGTGATTTGCCGGGTCAAGAGTGAAAGCACATCGGCTTTTTGGCCTTCGGCCATTTGAACTGTTCGTTTGAGCGTCTCCGGTAAATGCCAGGTGTCAGCGTCGATATAAAAGAGCCATTCGCCTTTGGCTTTTTGAGAAAGCTGATAACAGGCCCAGGGTTTGCCCAGCCAGCCAGGCGGAAGTTCTTTACCCCGAAAGACCTTTAATAGACGCGGGACTTTCCCTGAATCGGTCGAAGGGTTGCGCTTGGCGTGAGCCTGCACTAAATTAAACGTGTTGTCCGTCGAGCGGTCATCCAAAACCAGAATCTCATAGTTGGGATAGTCGAGTTTAAGTAAGCTTTTTAAGCAAGGCCCGATCCGTTTGGATTCATTTCGAGCGGGAATCAGAATAGAAACCCTCGGCCATTTTTTGCGGGAAGAATCAACTGCGGACGGCTTGGCGAACAGTAAAGTGTTTTCAATGGCGCAGTAAATAAGAAAAGCTGAAAGAAACCACCACAAGCAAGCGAGAATAATCACTTATGAACCTACTTTCAGGCGTTGATCAAGATTTTCATCGCGCTCAAAAATCGCCTGGCGCTTATGAATGGTGGCATTTCGACGCAACCGACGGAAAAACCGGTGCTTCTTTCTCGCTTCAGTTCTTTGCCGGTAATATTTTCTCGCCCTACTATCAGGATAACTTAAAAACCTATTGGCAAAAAACGAAATCCCCTTTGACCAACGGCGCCTCTGTTGAGAATCTCGCCCCCAACCCCATGGACTATTGCGGGGTAGCCTTTCGCATCCTCCATCACGACCATTTAGCCGGTGAAGCATTAGAAGAATTTTCAGGAAAATTTTTGAAAGCTTCCGACCGCTATGGCGCGGTCAAACTGGGTCCCAGCCGCTTTAACTGGGATGAAGGCGGCGATCCAGCTTCTTATGTCATTACAGTGCAATCGCCTCTTCGGGGCACCAAAGGTTATCTCCGCGCCCGTTTGTTTTTTACGCCTTTATCAGGAGAAATACCTGCTTTACCCGCGCCTGAAATGCCCTCTACCCATACCTGGGTCCTGGCCGCGCCTTTATGCCACGTGGAGGGGACTCTGCAATGGTGCGACGCCGCGGGAGATGTGGTGAAAGAAGAGGGATTTGTCGGCAAGGGTTATCACGATCATCACTGGGGAACCGTACCACTGGATCGTTTTATCAAAGGCTGGCATTGGGGCAGAGCTGACGTGGGAGATAAGACTTTTATTTATTCCGTTCAAACACCCATGAATGAAAACGAAAAAACCGAAAGCGTTCTTTTCACTTTTAACAAAGGCAAGTTTGAGTCCGTCGACCGGGCGCCAAATACCTTATTAAGCGCGAATCGTCATAACTTTTTCTGGCTGCCTTATGAAAAGAATTTATCGCTTAACGACTCACTCAAGATTAAACACTCTGACATTTTGAGTGATGGGCCTGTTTCTCTCATTTTTAAAGACGAGGCCAAGCTGGGCGATTTAAAGGGCTCCGGAATGTCGCACTATCTCTACACTCCCCGGCTTTCCAGAGAGTTCTTTTTCCCCATGCTCAAAGCCAAAACCACAGTTTACGTCCAGCCTGACGAGACTCAAACTCCGACGTTGAACCAGCCCAGCGGGGACGTTTTTACGGATCGTTCACAACTGTAAAAAAAATAGGCCTAGGCGAGATTGCCCAGGCCCGGCCTACCACTACCATTCGCGGAGAACCTGGAAACTTCCTACTCTTTCAAGCAGTACCCGCTTATCCTTCTTCGGGCCGTACTCTCTTCCAGCTTCCCCATGTTTATCGTAAGAATCTTTAACCCACTTTCAACCCGGTTTTCTGATGATTTGAGCGCAAAAAAAGGGGCCTTCCTTTCGGAAAGCCCCTCGTTCAACAAACCTGCTTAGTTGATCGTCTTGTCGCCAGGATTCCAGCCGCAGCCCGTCAATTTGCCGGTTTCAAAAGCCGACAAGGTACGGAGCGTTTCTTCCACGTTACGGCCGACAGCCGTATCGTTCACGGTGGAGTGCTTCAAGTTGCCTTCCGGATCGATGATGAAAGTACCGCGAAGAGCGATACCCTTTTCTTCAATCAACACGCCATAGGCGCGGGAAGTCTGGTGGTTCGTGTCCGCCAAATGGGGGAACTTCAACTTACCCAAAGTACTTTCTTGCCAGGCTTTGTGGCTATAAACGCTATCAGTCGAGGCGGTGATGACTTCAGCACCGGACTTTTTGAATTCTTCGTATTTTTCATTGAAGGCTTTGATTTCAGTCGGGCAGACGAAAGTAAAGTCCAGGGGGTAGAAGAACAACACAACCCACTTGCCTTTGTAGTCTGACAACTTCACTTCTTTAAATTCACCGTTCGGCAACAACGCTTGGCCCTGAAAGTCAGGGGCTTTTTGTCCAACTTGAACTGACATAACTGCCTCCTTTTAATTAAACCACTGCCTCTTTAAGACAGTAGTATCCAAATCTCCGCCGCCGATTCAAGACCGGCAGGTACTTCCTTTTTCTACTTTTGAACTGTCTTCGAGTTTTTCTTCTTCGAAGAGCAGTCCGAACAATAACCTTTAAAATGAACCGAATAATCGGTTATTTCGAATTCTTTAGAAGAGGCCTTGGGCACTTTGATTTGATTCAAAACCTGGTCCTCTAAATCCACCACCTTGTGACAACTGATACAGGTTAAATGGTGATGGCGTTCTGTGTTCGGGTCATAGCGGGCAACTGACCCTAAATGCTGAGCCTTATGAATAACGCCCATTTGCACTAAGGTTTCCAGAACACGATAAACGGTGGTACGGGATAGGTCGGGTAAATGATGTGTTACATCGTCAAAGATTTGATCGGCCGTAGGATGATCCAACCGCCCCGCCAGGGTTTCCAAAACCACCCGGCGCTGTACGGTTAAGGGTACACCTTGCTCGCGGCAAAGCTTCTCGAAATGATTCATTTTGTCCGTAATGGACTGATCGGTCTTCATATTTGGTAAGTTATTGCGGTTGGTAATAATTGTCAACTAGGTAAATCTATTTTTTAGACAAATTTTACGCTGAGTGAAATAGGCCTGCGCGAGGTTTTAGGCCACTTTTTTTCAACCGGTTGCCCCAACCGAACCAAAAACACAGGTTCTTCTTTGGGAGAAGCTTTAAAAAAATCTAACAGCGGCATATGCGCGGTTTGAAGAGTGATAGGAAGATGAAGCGTCTGAGCTCCCAATTCAATTTCGCTTAAAGTCAAAGCCAACCGGGCATACCAACGACCCGCGTTGAGATAGCTTTCTTTATCAGACGTTTGAACCGTCATTAACATAAAAGCTGGCGCTTCCACTAAATGTCCTTGCCGCAGAAGAACTTGCCGAGACAGCTCTTTTACTTCTTTTTTATAAAACAAATAGCGCAAGACTGCGAACCGAGTTTTAACTGAAATCGGTAATCCCAAATGGTTCAGTGGAAGTCCATCACTCCCTTCGCTATCAGTTCTGATCCAACGGGCGCCTTCGTCAATCAGATCCTGACTCAACGCGCCTTCATGCGCCGCATCGTGCAAAAAAGGAATTAACTGTTTTTGAACCACATTTGAATTAAGCACATGCAGTTTTTCGTTCGGTGAAAAAGCGGGGACATTTAAAAGTCTTTCTAAATGGATAGGCTGAACAGAATTTTCTCGGTAAGCGCCCGCGTGAGTCTGCCTTATCAGCAAAGACGGAAAAAGATTTTCCGGCATGGTTTCACTCATCGGCTTCAACTTTAAGCTGACTGCCGTATCCGCCCGGGGAAATAGAGACAGTTCTATTTCATAACCCAGCGCTGGCGCGGCCAAAACCATGTTTTCGATGCAGGCACCCACCGCCAAATAAAGATCTCTTTGGTGGGGGTCAATCTCACTGGGTCTGACCCTCGACAGATCAGCTTGAACCTCAATGATGCCCCGCGCGCCATCCACTACAAACTTCCAGGGTTGAGAATTGTAAATCGACGGGGCTAAAACACCGTATTCTAAAAGCCGCTGGCAAATCCGCTCAAAACCCATGAACATTCCTGTGAAAAGTGTTTAAACTCGGCTCCATCATAGGAAAAAGTGGCTGTTTCTGTCTTTTTTAACCTGCTACAATGACAAAAATTTTGAGGGTGGTTGAAGCGTGTCAGAAGAAAAAGCTGAGATAAAAATGTTAACCCTAGAAGAAGCCAACGCTCTTCTTCCCCAGGTAAGGTCTATTTTGAAGTCCCTTCGGGATTTGCGCGACCGCGTTCTGAGAATTCAAGCTCAGATTGAGATTGAGGAAATGACCGGTTTGGGATCCGATGGCCGTTTGACCCCCGCCGCGCAAAACGCTGTCACGGTTCAAATGGATGAGTTTCAGGTTCATACTAATCAATTTGAAAACTTGCTGGAGGAGCTCTTTCAATTAGGGGCTCATTTGAAGGATTTAAACCGGGGTTTGATTGATTTTTACAGCCTTCGGGATGAAGAAGTCGTTTTTTTATGCTGGATTGAAGGAGAATCTGAGATCCAGCATTGGCACACCATCGAGGGGGGCTTTCAAAGCCGCCAGTCGCTGGATTAGACTCAATCTTCTAAAAGAACCCACCCACAACCAAGGAGAAGTCATGTCGAAACCCTTTGATGCCGCCGATCAATCCGCGATTAATACTATCCGTCTTTTAGCTGTCGATGCTACCAGTAAGGCCAACTCGGGCCACCCTGGCATGCCCATGGGTATGGCCCCGGTCGCTCATGTTCTTTGGAGCCGCCACCTCAAACATTCCCCCTCGAACCCCCATTGGACTGACCGCGACCGCTTTGTATTGTCCGCGGGCCATGGTTCCATGCTGATTTACTCGCTTCTCCATTTGCACGGTTACGGCTTACCTTTAGAAGAATTAAAAAACTTCCGCCAGTGGGGCAGCAAAACCCCGGGCCATCCCGAATACGGTCACACTGTCGGCGTGGAAACCACCACTGGTCCTCTTGGCCAGGGGATTGCTACTGCCGTTGGTTTTGCCATGGGTGAACGCATTTTGGCCGCCAACTTCGGAAACGATCTAATTAACCACAAAACCTGGGTCATCGCTTCCGATGGCGACTTAGAAGAAGGCGTGTCCCATGAAGCCGCCTCGATGGCAGGCCACTTGAAATTAGCCAACCTCAAGGTCATTTACGACGATAACCACATTTCCATTGAAGGCGATACCAATTTGGCTTTCAGCGAAGATGTTTTGAAACGCTATGAAGCTTATGGTTGGCATACTCTGCGCGTCACTGACGCCAATGATTTGGATGCTTTAGATAAAGCCATGACCGAAGCTAACGCTGAAACAACCCGCCCCACTATTATTGCCGTCCGTTCTCACATTGGTTTTGGCAGTCCCTTACAGGACAACGCTAAAGTTCACGGTTCCGCTCTTTCCGCCGAAAATGTTCAAAAGACAAAAGAGTTTTTCAAATGGCCTCAAGAGCCTACTTTTTATATTCCGGAAGACGCCAAGGCTCGTTGCTTAGAGTCAGTGGAAAAAGGAAAAAAAGTCGAAGCTGAATGGAACGCTAAACGCGACGCTTATGCGAAGACTAATCCCGACAAGTTCAAACAATTCAATCAAGCCTTAAACAAAGAATTGCCCGCGGACCTGGATAAAAAATTGCCAGTTTTCGCCGCTGATGAAAAAGGTCTGGCTACCCGTCAGGCTTCAGGAAAAGTGCTAAACGTTATCGCGAAGGAAGTTGCCTTCTTTGTCGGCGGCTCAGCGGACTTGGCTGGCTCCAATGACACCTTAATCGATAACGGCGGCGACTTTGCGGCCAGCAATTACACCGGAAAAATTTTCCACTTCGGTATTCGTGAACATGGCATGGCCGCGGCGCTTAACGGGATGGCCCTTCACGGCGGCACGATCGCTTTCGGCGGAACCTTTCTGATGTTTAACGACTATATGAAACCAGCCTACCGCCTAGCCCACCTCATGGGAATCCAGTCGATCTTTGTGTTTACTCATGACTCCATCGGCCAGGGTGAAGACGGCCCCACTCACCAGCCCGTGGAAACTTTAGCCGCCATGCGTGCCACGCCGAATGGCTGCGTTCTCCGCCCCGCGGACGCTAACGAGACTACTTACGCCTGGCTCATCGCCATGCAGCGTAAAAACGCTCCGACTGCTTTAGTATTAAGCCGTCAGGCTGTTCCGACTTTTGACCGCACCAAGATGAGCGCCGCTTCCGGCACTTTGAAAGGCGCTTATACTCTTTCGGAAGCTCAAGGCGGAAAACCCCAAGTCATTTTGATCGGCACAGGTTCTGAAGTTCAATTGGCCGTCAAAGCGCAAGAACTTTTAGCGAAGGACGGTATCGCGGCTCGCGTGGTAAGCGCTCCCTCATTAGAACTATTCGCCTCTCAAAGCAAAACCTATCAGGAGGAAGTTTTGCCGCCTGCGGTGAAAGCCCGTGTGGTGGTCGAAGCCGCTGCGTCTTTTGGCTGGCACCGTTGGGTAGGCGATAACGGTAAGTTTGTAACACTTGACCGCTTTGGCGCCAGCGCTCCTGGTAGCGTGGCCTTGAAAAACTTAGGCTTCACCGCTGAAAATGTGGCTGCTGCCGCGAAGGAAAGCCTCAAAGGTTAACCTGTTAACTATTCACCAGGCCGTTGGTTTAAGAACCAGCGGCCTTTTTTTTGCCTGTAAAGAAATTATATGATCACAACTACTCACGTTATCCTCAACACCGCTCTTTTGGGCTCAAAAAAACACCCAGAACGCAACTGGCCTCTCATCTTGGGATCCATTCTGCCGGACACACCCATGTTTTTTTATTTTTTGATACTGGTTTTTTTTAAGGGTCGTTGGGAATCCATGCATCATAGTCTTAACGAGTATCACTTTCGCCAGCTTTGGGTGGATTGGTTTCATTCCATCCCGCTGGCTGTTGCCGGCGTTCTGATTTTCGCGCTTTTAAAATATAAACCAGCGACTTACTTTTTTGCCGCAATGGCGCTTCATGACCTAGAAGACCTGCCATTACACTCCGCCATTGTCCATCGGCACTTTTTACCCTTAAGCAATTACGCTTATCATAGCCCTGTTTCTTACTGGGAACCCCAATATCACGCTGGTATCGTTGCTCCGCTGGAATGGCTAATGGTCATCATTTGTTCTTATTTTTTATGGAAACGCGGACTCAATACGACCGCCAAAATCTGTTTATTATTTGTCATTATCTTTCAAGGCACTTTGCTTCTCTACCTCGCTGGAGTTCATTGGTAGATTTTTCTTAAGATTTTCTACAGTTAATCGCCTAACCAGGGATAATAGAACGCTGGTGATACCATTTTTAACGTAATAGTCGCCTTAACTAATCGCTTTTCAGCTTTGTCATTATTTTTATATGATAGTCAAATAAAGATCGGTGCTAAAGTAGTCACTCGAATCTGGCAAAAATGTTGAATCCTAAGGACAAATTTTTGTTCCGATTAAAACAAAAAGGTTTCACTTTAATTGAACTCATGATTGTGGTGGCCATTCTTGCCACCCTAGCCGCTATTGCCATTCCTAAATTCACTTTGATTATCGAAAAATCCCGCGAGGGTTCTACCAAGGGAAACTTAGGCGCTATCCGATCCGCCGCGTCTCTTTATTACGGAAATACCAACGCACTATGGCCTACTACTCTGGGTTGCGACCCCAACTATTCTTTCAGCATTTATCTGGGAAATATGCCGCCTGTTGAAGTTACCGGCATTTTTATTTCTGGCGCTCCTAGTCCCGCAGGGACTAACGTAACTTATACGTCCTATCAAATAGCTCCTACCAGCGCTGGTAATGGCTGGCTTTATGACAGTTCAGCCGGACATGTTTATGTCAACAGTACCGTTCAGGATTCCAAAGGAATTTCTTTTTCTTACTACGGATTTGAATAACTTCATAAAGAATTTATCTTGAGACTCTGGTCACTCCACCCACAATATCTCGACACCAAAGGACTTTTGGCGCTATGGCGTGAAAGTCTTTTAGCCCAAAAAGTCCTTCAGGGCAAAACCAAAGGCTACCGCAACCACCCTCAGTTAGATCGATTCAAAAAACACTCTTTTCCCCAAAAAGCGATTGGCCGTTATTTATTCGCTATATGGGAAGAGGCTAATCAACGCGGATATTCTTTTGATAAGAGCAAAGTAAAAAACGCCAGGAAACCGGTTACCACGATCAAAGTGGCTTCAGGACAAATCAAGCACGAGTGGAAACACTTGAGAAAAAAGTTGATGAGTCGAGATCCCCAACGGCTGAAACTTTACGATAAAGTACGCTCTCCTAAGACACACTCTTCTTTTCGAAAAGTGCCCGGCCCCATCGCTCTATGGGAAAAAGTTTAATTTATTTTTTTAATTTAGCGGCGGCGGCGGCGTCCAGCGCGAAAATCAGCCGACCAGACTCTGGCCGTAAATACTGAATGGGATAACGGGGCGGTTCAGACGGCCCATTGACCACTTCTTTTAAACGGTCCGCTTTTTTCGCGCCTTCCATTAAAGCCACCAACAGACGGGAATTGTTTAAAACGGGAAAAGTAAGGGAAACTCTGTCCTTCTTTTCAGGGTCCACAAAATAACCCACGACCCATTT
>Ga0210388_10005124_pt1 | contig 10238 bp, 10 predicted proteins | sample IncBWC19OmetaG_FD_155485 | JGI IMG/M metagenome (GOLD analysis project Ga0210388, IMG submission 155485) | Forest soil microbial communities from Barre Woods Harvard Forest LTER site, Petersham, Massachusetts, United States - Inc-BW-C-19-O ...
GAGGAGTAGCCGATGCAGCTGGACGGCAAGGTCGCGGTGATCACCGGTGGCACCGGGGGCATCGGCCGCGCGATCGCGGAGGGCTTTCTCGCCGAGGGAGCGCGGGTGGTGGTCAGCGGCCGTAACGCCGACCGCGGCGAGCAGGTGGTGAGCGAACTCGGTGCGGACCGCGCGCTCTTCAGCCAGGGTGACGCGACGACCAAGGAGGGCGTGGAACAGGCCGTCGAGGCGGCCGTGGAGCACTTCGGGCACATCGACATCATGGTCAACAACGCCGGCGGCGCCGAGCGGCTCGCGCCCCTGGTCGATCTCTATGACGAGGACTGGGACCTGGTGATGAAGTGGAACCTGTACTCCACGTTCTGGGGCACCCGCGCCGCGTTGCGTCATATGCTGCCGCGGAACTACGGGCGCATCATCAACATCTCCTCGGTCGAGGGCAAGCACGGCAAGCCGGTCCTCACCGCCTACGTCGCCGCCAAGCACGCGATCAACGGGCTCACCAAGGCCGCCGCCAAGGAGGTCGGCACCCAGGGCGTCACCGTGAACGCGATCTGCCCGGGCCTGGTCATCACCGACATCATCAAGCGCAACGGCCCGCTGACCGCGCAGGCGATGGGCATCACCTTCGATGAGATGGTCGGGCTGTTCGCCGCCGAGTCCGCGATCAAGCGCCCGAACACGGTGGACGAGGTGGCCGCCGTGGCGGTGCTGCTCGCGTCGGATGTCGGGGCTGGCATCACCGGCGCCATCTACAGCGTCGACGGCGGAACGGCGGCGTACTAAGCCGTGGTCGGCACCCACTTCCCCGACGACCGCGACGTCCTAGAGTCCGCGCTGCAGCGGATGCGCGAGGCGTTCGAGGCGCTGCGGGACGGCCGGATGGCGCCGGGCCGGGCCGAGGAGGAGTTCCTGTCCGGGTACGACACGGCGAGGGAGCTGGTCAGTGCCTTCTTCCTGGCCCAGCGGATATCCCCGGCCCGCCGTGACGCGGCCGAACCCGACTAAACGGGAGTACCTGTGGCGGACAACCCGTTCGACCTGGTGGTTCTGGGCGGCGGCAGCGGGGGCTACGCCGCCGCGCTGCGGGCGGCCGAACTGGGCCGGTCCGTGGTGCTGGTGGAGAAGGACAAGGTCGGCGGGACGTGCCTGCACCGGGGCTGCATTCCGACCAAGGCGCTGCTGCACGCCGGGGAGATCGCCGACCAGGCGCGGGAGAGCGCGGCGTTCGGGGTGAAGACCACCTTCGACGGCATCGACATGCCCGGGGTCCACAAGTACAAAGACTCGGTGATCGCCAAGAACCACAAGGGCCTGACCGGGCTGATCAAGGGCCGCGGCATCCAGATCGTGGCGGGCGAGGGCCGGCTGACCGGGCCGAAGACGGTCCAGGTCGGCGCGGACTTTTTTACCGGAACGAACGTGGTCCTGGCCACCGGCTCGCATTCGCGCACCCTGCCCGGGCTGGACCTGGACGGCGACCGGATCATGGCCAGCGAGCACGCGCTCGAACTCGACCGGGTGCCAGCCACCGCGATCGTGCTCGGCGGCGGGGTGATCGGGTGCGAGTTCGCCTCGGCGTGGACATCGTTCGGCAGCCGGGTGACCATTGTCGAGGCGCTGCCGCACCTGGTGCCGCTGGAGGAGGAGGCCAGCTCCAAGCTGCTCGAACGGGAGTTCCGCCGACGGGGTATCGGGCTCTTGCTCGGAGCGCGGTTCGAGCGCACCGAGGCTACCGAGGACGGCATCCGGGTCTACCTGGAGGGCGGCCAGACGCTGGACGCGGAACTGCTGCTGGTCGCGGTGGGCCGCGGCGCGGCCTCGGCCGGGCTGGGCTACGAATCGCACAGGATCGGCGTGGATCGCGGCTTCGTGACCGTCGATGAGTACTGCCGCACCGCGGTGCCGGGCGTCTACGCGGTCGGCGACCTGGTCAGCGTGAACGGCGACGCGCACCCGCAACTGGCCCACGTGGGCTTCGCGGAGGGCATCCTGGCCGCCGAGCACATGGCCGGGCTGCCGGTGGCGCCCATCGACTACGCGGGCGTACCCCGCATCACCTACAGCCGCCCCGAGGTGGCGTCGGTGGGTTACACCTACGCTGCGGCAGCCGCGATGCACGGGCCGGAGGCCATCACCTCGGTCACGTACGACCTGTCCGGCAACGGCCGCAGTGCCATCTTGTCCACCAAGGGGGCGGTCACGGTGATCGCCGCGGTCGACGGCCCGGTCCTGGGCGTGCACATCGTGGGCGACCGAGTCGGCGAGCTGATCGCCGAGGCGCAGCTGATCTACAACTGGGAAGCCCGCCCGGATGAGGTGGCAGCGCTCATCCACCCCCATCCCACCCAGTCTGAGGCCATCGGCGAAGCTCACCTGCTGCTGGCCGGCAAGCCGCTGCACGTCCACGGCTGAGCGATGGGACCTTTCGACTGCGCTCCGGTCACTCTGGCGGCCTGCCAAGCCGTGCTGCGGCGGCTCACCGAGGACGACCTGGCCCGCCCGACCCCGTGCGCCGAGTACACGGTCGGCGAGGTCGGCCAACACGTGGTGCGGTCCATGGCGCTGCTGGCCTCGGTGGCCGGCGCCGCGGACGGGTCCACGATGGCGGGCTCCCTGGAGGAGCAGGTGACGGTGAGCGCCGAGGCGGCACTGGCGACCTGGCGGCGGCGCGGGCTGGGCGGTTCGGTCGCTGTGGGGCGCAGCACGCTGCCGGCCAGCCTGGCCGTGGAGATCATCCCGCTGGAACTGCTCGTGCACGGCTGGGACATCGCCCGGGCGACCGGGTCCGGGATCGACGTCCCGCCGGAGGTGGCGGGTTACGTGCTGGGCCGGGCGCGGGAGCTTGTCACCCCGGACAAGCGCGGTCGCAGTTTCGCCGCCGAGGTGCCGGCCGGGCCGCAGGCTACCGTCCTGGAGCGGCTGATCGCGTTCACCGGCCGCGAGCCGTAAACCCGGAGTCAGCGGCCGGTCACCCTGATCGAGACGGTCGGCTGGGCCAGCTCGGCCGGATCGACGAACAACCCGGCGCGGCGGGCGGCGGCGGCGGCCAGGTTGACCACCGTCCCCGCGGCCGGTTCTGTCCCCACGGCCGGTTCCGTCCCCGCGGCCGGTTCCGTCCCCGCGGCCGGTTCCGTCCCCGCGGCCGGTTCTGTCCCCACGGCCGGTTCCGTCCCCGCGGCCGGTTCGGTCCCGCGCGCGGAGGCCGCGGGAAGCTGCCGGAAGAAGCTGTCGGCCGCGGCGCCGGCCGTGACCGCGTCCGCGCCCGGCGCCGGAACCGCCTGCCACACCAGGATCGACGTGTTCGCCTTCCACCGCGCCAGCGACGTGCTGACCGTCGTCCACGGGCGCCACGCGCCCAGCTCCCCCAGCAGGTGCCCCAGCTCGGCGAGGCCCGGCCGGCTCGCGGCCGGCTCGGCCAGCATGACGAGCGCGTCGGCGTCGGCCGGGGCGGACGCCCGGCCCGAGTCCGGGGGCACCGCCATGGTGAGCGCGCAGTCGAACCCGAGCGCCACCTGCTCGCCGTCGTGCAGCGCGTGGAAGACCGCGTCGAACAGCTCGGCCGACGAGGTGCCGGAGCTCGCATCCGGCCGGTCATCGTCGTGGCGGCGCCCGGCCCAGCGCGTGCGCCCGCCCGGCAGGGATCCCGTCTCCATCGTGATGACCAGCATCGGGTACCTCCTGATCCGCCGCGCGGCCCCGCGGTTTACGTGTCGTTCCCGGCGTCGGGCCGGTACGCCGGAAGCTCGGCGGGGGCCGGCGCCCGGTGCGGCCAGCGCTTGCGCAGCCGCCAGGCCAGCCCCCCGGACGCGAGCTCGGCGTGGGTCATCGCGTACAGGGTCCGCACCTGGCGGGAGGCGAAACGCCACCGTCCGTCCAGCCGGACGTACTCGTCGGAATACCGGAACGACGTGATGACGGTATGCCGGGCGGACGCCTGCTCGGAGAAACCCAGCACCTGGCCGCGGACGTGGGAGTCATCGAGGAAGTCCAGGACGGAACCGCGCGCCTCGTGCAGCGTGATGGGATACAGGTCGCCGAGGGCCCGGTAGTTCGCGACGATGGCCTCGCGGCCCACGTGCGTACTGCCCGGCGAGCCGAACTGAGCGTCGGGCGTGAACAACTCCCCCAGCGCGTCGAACTCGTGGTCATCGATCAGGAAGGCGTACCGCGCGAGCAGCTCGGCGATCTCAGCCCGGGACTCCAGGCGGGCGATCCGCCGTTCCAGGGATTCCTCCGCCATATCGCCGCTCCTCGGACCAGGGACCCACCCGCATGCGGATGCCGCCCCGGGCGGGGGCGGCATCCGCATGCGGTACCGGCTAACAGCGCTAGCCCACGAGCCAGAGCTGCTTGAACTCGGTGCGGTAGTCGGCCACGCCGACGTAGTTGCCCGCCGAGTCCACAACTAGCGAGCTGACGTTCTGCGGCGTGATCAGCTGCGTGGGCAGGGCCGCGCTGAGGATCGGCATGCCCTCGAACTTGCGGGCCATCGAGTCGACCTGGCGGTAGGCGACGATCGGCAGCGAATAGGCGGTCCAGACGGTCTCGGCCCCGGATTTCAGCCCCGCGATGTTCGGGGTGTCGGCGGTCAGGCCGCCGATGGACAGGCCGGTAAGGCCGGCCGCCTTCACCGCCGCGTCGACGCCGATCTCCAGGTCACCAAGGTCGAAGATCAGCCAGTTGGTGTCCGGATTCCGGGTCACGACGGAGGTGACCTGGCTGGTCAGAGCGCTGGTGCCGAGGCTGGCCGCCGGCACCGCGTTCGTGGTGACCTTGCAAGTCGAGCACCACTGGCGGACCCAGGTCACGAAGGAGGCGTCGAAGTCCAGCAGGATCGGGAAGGCGGTCAGCTGGAAGTCCTGGACGACGGCCTTGCCCTTGGACTGGGTGACCACGTACGCGGCGACCATCTTGCCCCACTGGGCGAGCTGAGAGGGGGCCGCGATCGAGGTGTCGAACATGGCGCCGGACGGCGAGCTGGTGTCCGCGCTGCTGTTGACCCAGATGCCCTTCTGCGCGGCCAGGACGAGCTGCGCCTGGATCGTGGAGTTGGGGATCCCGCTGGTGAGGATGCCCGCCGGGTTCAGCTGGATGGCCGAGTTCATGGCCGCCTGCTGGGCGGCCGGCGTCGACCCTGAGATCAGGTCCTTGTACTTCCACCCGATATCCGCGGCGGCTTGCGCCCAGTACTGGGCGAGGACCTTGGCGCTGCCGAGGCCGGAGTCCAAGCCGACGAGCAGCTTCCCGGGCGTGGGCTTGGTCTTGAGCGGCGTGCTGATGCCGATCGAGGTCGGCGTGTTCAGGAACTGCTGCTGGTAGGCCGCCGCCGCCGCCATGCCGGCGCTCGTAGCACTGCCGGTGGCGCTGGCACTGGTGCCGTCGCTGGTACTGCTACTGCTACTGCTGCTGCATGCGGCGATGGCCAGCGCTGAGGTAGCAACCGCGATGACAGCCGCGAGTGTTCTCCTCATCCTCGCCTCCTTCTGGCAGGCGCCCGGAAGTCCGGGCAGCCGAGGGTCTTCCGTGTCAAGTTAACAACAGGTTACTGAGTTGACTCTCAACCTAGGATTCCGGAGGACTAACTGTCTACACTCCGTGCACACCGAAGCGAAGTTGTTATGCGTGGGGCCTCTGCGTCGGCTAATCGGCCCGCTTACTGTGGGTTCTCTGATCGTCGGCTGAATCGGACCGGCCGTTCCGACCCTCTTTTGTAACCGGAGCCCGACCCGTTGACCAAGCCGTTCACAGGGCAGTAACTTTGTATCGCCTACGGTAAGCATAACCTCGCTCGAGGCGAGGTCTGGTGCTTCCACAGGGCGAAGCCTAAGCTCCAGATAGAAAGTTCCAACTGGTCTTTCGTTCAATCTCGCGCCACGAGTTACACTCGCCGCCCCAGGTCGCAGGAGGCAGCATGACGGCCGCGCTCACCGTGACCAACATGTCGAAGAGCTTTGCCGGGCCGCGGGTCCTGGACAGCGTGAGCCTGTCGCTCGAGCCGGGCGAGATTCGCGCGCTCGTAGGCGAGAACGGGTCAGGTAAGTCCACCCTGATAAAGATTCTGGCCGGGTTCCACCTGCCCGACGAGGGATCGGCCGAAGTGGAGGGTGAGCCGCTGCTGCTCGGCCGCGGCGAGGCGAGCGAGGCGCTCGGGCTGCGGTTCGTCCACCAGGATCTCGGCCTGGTCAACAACCTCGATGCGGTGGACAACATCGCCCTGGGTGTCGGGTATCCCAGTTTCCGCGGCCGGATCCGCTGGCGGCAGGAGCGCAAGCGCACCCGGGCGGCGCTGCGTGACCTCGGCTACGAATTCGATGTCCGCCGCCCGGCCGGCAGCCTGGCCATGAGCGAGCGCACGGCGCTCGCGGTGGCCCGCGCGCTGGCGCCCCGGCAGAACACCGCCAAGGTGCTCATCCTGGACGAGCCGACGGCCAACCTGCCCGCGGCGGAGGCCGAGCGGTTGTTCCAGCTGGCCCGGCGGGTCGCGGACTCCGGCATGGCGGTCATGTTCGTATCGCACCACTTTGACGAGGTATTCGGGCTCGCGCACAGCGTCACGGTGCTGCGGGACGGCAAGCACGTCATCACCCGGCCGGTGGCGGGACTGAACGAAGACCAGCTCATCGAGCTGGTCATCGGGCGCCAGCTCGAGCAAGTCACGCACGACGCCAAGGCCGCCGAGCGGCGCGATGTCGTCCTGCAGGTCAGCGGCCTGGGCTGCGACGTGCTGAACAACGTGGACATGGTCGTGCACGCCGGCGAGATCATAGGCATCGCCGGCATCACCGGCTCCGGGCGGGACGAGGTGGCCACGGCGCTGTTCGGCGGCATCGACCGGGCGGGCGAGGTCACGATCAACGGAGCCGCGGTGCCGAAGCTGCGGCCGGACCGGGCCATGGCGATGGGCATGGGACTCGTCCCGGCCGAGCGCCACGCCAACGCCGCGTTCATGACGTCAACCCTGCGCGAGAACATCACGGTGGTCGGAACCTCCCTGCACTGGCGTAACGGGATCTTGAGCAAGGGCCGGGAGCGCTCCGATGTCGCGGTGTGGCTGGAGCGCCTGGACGTACGGCCACGGAACAGCGAGTTCACGATGTCCGACCTGTCCGGCGGGAACCAGCAGAAGGTGGTGCTGGCCCGCTGGCTGCGAATGGGCCCCAAGGTGCTCGTCCTCAACGAGCCCACCCAGGGCGTCGACGTCGGCGCCAAGTCCGACATCCACAAGCTCATCGACGAGGCGGCCGCCGACGGCACCGCCGTGCTCGTCATCTCCACCGACCACGAGGAACTCGTCCGGCTGTGCCATCGGGTGCTGGTCCTGCGGCGCGGGAAGATCGCCGACGAGATCTCCGGTGGCCGGATGGACCACGATCTGATCACCGCGGCCACGATCGGCCGTGATCGGTCCGATGCCGCGTGAACGAGCCGTCAACGAGCCGGACCCGCCAGCCGATGAGCTCCCGGGACGCGATCGGGAGAAGGGAACCGGGATGACCGTCAACGAGCAGACGCCTCTCGAACGGGAATTCGACCCCAAGCCTGGCGGCCACCGCGCGCCGGGGCGGCGGAGCCTCGCCGCCACCCTCGGCCTGGACCGATTCAGCGGCCTGTACGTGCTGGCGGCGCTGATCCTCATCTTCGCGCTGTGGGTGCCGAGCCTGTTCCTTACGGCTACCAACTTCCGCATCATCGCCGGGTCGCAGGCCATCACGGCCATGCTGGCCCTGGGCCTGATCGTGCCGGTGGCCTGCGGCGCGTTCGACCTGTCCATCGGCGGCACCCTGGGCATGGGGTGCTGCATCGTCGTCTGGTTCCAGGCCAACGGCCACGGCTTCATCCTGGGCATCTTCGCCGCCGTGGCCTTCGGGCTGCTGGTCGGGCTGGTCAACGCGTTCATCGTGGTCAAGCTGAGCGTCGACTCGTTCATCGCCACGCTCGGGATGGGCAGCATCCTGTCGGCCGGCACGGTCTGGGTCACCGGCGGGTTCCAGGTGGCCAACGGCATCTCCCCGCACTTCACCGCCATCGGCCAGAAGCAGGTCCTCGGCCTGCCGCTGCCGGTCTACTACATGGTGATCCTCGCCATCATCCTGTGGTGGCTGCTCGAATACACGCCGGCCGGGCGGTACCTGTACAGCGTCGGCGGCAACCCGCAGGCCGCCCGGCTGGCGGGCATCCGGGTCGGCCGCATCACGACCGGCGCGTTCGTGGTCTCCGGTGTGGTGGCGGCGTTCGCCGGTGTCATGCTGGCCGCCGAGCTCGGCTCCTCGAGCCCGGATGTCGGGGTCCCCTACCTGCTGCCGGCCTTCTCCGCCGTCTTCCTGGGCGCGACGCAGATAATACCCGGCCGGGTGAACGTGCTCGGCACGCTCATCGCGATCTTCCTGCTCGCGACGGGCGTGAAGGGGCTCCAACTGGCCGGCGCGCCCGGTTACATCAACCCCCTGTTCAACGGTCTCGCCCTGATCATCGCGGTGGCCCTGGCGGTCCGCGCCACGCGGCGCAAGGCGTAGCGCGAGTGGCTGCGAACGGCGATCCCGCGCTGGCCGCACGGCGGATCGAGGTCGCCACCGCGCTGTTCGGCGCGTGGTCAGGCACCGACCTGGACGGGCCGCAGCGCTACTTCGCCGACGACGGCGTGCTCTACGACATCATCGGCGGCGAGCACCGCGGCTGGCCCGCGATCCGCGCCTACTTCGGCCGCGGCCGGCAGCGCTACCCCGACCTGGTACTGGAGCCGACCGGGGATTTCTGGTCGCGCCCGGACGGGCTGGCCATGTTGTGGACGATGAGCGCCACCCAGGCCACGGACGACCTGGGCCCGGAGCTGGTCGGCCGGCGCTGGACCGTCGAGGGCATGTCTTACCTGATCTTCGACGAGCTGACCGTCATCCGTGAGGCGGACTACCACGACGGCGGGTCGCGGGAGCGCTCACTGCGGGCGCCCGGTTAGGGTGCGCTCGGTCAGGCGGTCGCGGTCAGGCCGTCAGGCGGTCAGCTCCACGGCGCGGCTGAGGAAGCGCAGGTGCACGGCCACGCCGATGGCCAGCAGGTCCGGGGTGGGACGGGAGGCGCGGCCGAACACGTCCAGGGCGGTCAGGTTGACACAGGCGCCCTTGACCGAGTTGAACGCCTCCCAGGCGCGCCAGGTCGGCTCGTCGTACTCCACGCCCACGATCGCGGCCAGGCGGGCCTTCCAGGACTGCGGGGAGCCGAGCCGACGACCGCGGATCAGGGCGAGGTAAGCCCAGTCCTCGGCCGCGTCACCGGCGTGGGCGAGCTCCCAGTCGATGACCGCGGCCACCCCGGTGGCGTCCTGCAGCGCGTTCCCCGGCCCGGGGTCGCCGTGCACGATGACCGACGGCCCGGTGGCGCGCAGGTTGGAACGCAGCCACGCGAAGCCCCGGTCGAGCAGCGGAATCGGATAGGGCACGGCCGAACGGTACATGTCGTGCCAGTGCCGCAGCTGGGCATCGATCGCCTGCTCCGGCCCGCGGCCGGGCGGGAGGCCGTCCAGGGCCGCGACCTCGTCCACCGCTTCCGGCTCGAGACGGTGCAGCCAGGCGAGCGCCCGGAGCATGTCATCGAGGCCCTCGTCATCGGTCCGGGCGCGGCCGTCGACGAACTCCATCACGAAGAACGGATGGCCGAGAACGCCCGGGTCCGGCTCCTCCCACATGATGGCGGGCACGGGGTATCCGCGTGCGCGGAGGATCCGCATGACGGACGCCTCGCGGCGGCCCTCGGTGCCGAACATGCCGTCCTGCTCGATCCGCACCACTCCGTGTCCGCCGGCCGAGCGCCCGCCGGTCCAGCGCACGTCGAGCATGAGCCGACTGAATCCGCCGGAGATGACCGTTGCGTCTTGCAGCCGGGCGCCGGGGCCGGCCCGCTGGGCCAGCCACTGGCCGAGCCGGCCTACGAGTTCCTGGTCGGCCGGCGGCGGGCCGCCCTCCGGATCCCGGTGATGGCCGGTGAACAGCTCGAGCAGCGGAGCGGCCGCCTTGACGTCCTCGTCGAACCATTGCAGGCACCGCGCGTACACCTGCCCGGCCAGCGCGGAGGACCCGGCGTTGCCGGTCACCGCGTTGCCGGTCACGGCGTTGCCGGTCACGGCGTTGCCGGTCACGGCGTCGCTGAGCAGCCGCCCGGCGGCGTCCAGCACCTGCCGGTCGTCAGCGCCGGGCAGGCCGAGCAGATCGCGCAGCACCGCCGCGCGCCCCCGGTTCGGGTCG
>Ga0210388_10005126_pt1 | contig 10236 bp, 9 predicted proteins | sample IncBWC19OmetaG_FD_155485 | JGI IMG/M metagenome (GOLD analysis project Ga0210388, IMG submission 155485) | Forest soil microbial communities from Barre Woods Harvard Forest LTER site, Petersham, Massachusetts, United States - Inc-BW-C-19-O ...
GGTCGAAAAACTTACAAGAATGGGTGAGCAAAATTCTGGCGCACCTGCGAGGGAAAGAACCGCATCTTGATTTGCCGACCGACGTACAAGCTACGGCCTTCCGCCGGCATGTTTGGGAAGAACTGAAGCGAATTCCATACGGGGCCACTCGCACGTACACAGAAATCGCGCGAGCCATCGGGCAACCACGCGCAATCCGCGCGGTCGCACGAGCGTGCGCCACCAATCCCGTTTCAATTGTTGTGCCGTGCCATCGCGTGGTGCGCGCCGACGGAAATCTGGCAGGCTACCGCTGGGGACTCAACCGCAAACGTGCGTTGCTTGAATACGAATCCGGCAAACTTGGTGACAAGAAGGTCGAGACAGCGCGGGCTTGATTACAACAGCGGGCGATTTTCCCCGGAGCTAGCCTTGGGGTCGCGACTTTTCCGTGTTCTTCGGCCAATGAGGCTTGAACTGGGACTCGCCAATGGACGGATTGCGTACAATCTTCGAATAGCGCACGGTGAAATAGTCGCCTGAACCAGTTTCATTAAATTGCTGCTGGATGGGAAGCCACGACGACTCATCGAACCAGATCTGGATTTTTGAAATCTGGTTGCGAACGTCTCCGGACTTGGGAGTCAATTCCAATTCGACAGTTTTCTTATCATCCAACATGGGTTCGCCTAACAGCGTAATAAGATAACTTTTCTGAAGCTCTTTTCCGGAGGTCCCGAAACCAAGCAGCAGAAATTGATCGACCATCGTGCGGTTCTTCCCCAGATTGTATTCCTCCACGCGATTCAATCCCGGCGTATATACGTAGAGATTGTCGCCCGTGCGCAAAATCGTACGCACGTCCGGAGCCTTCATTTGCAGCAGCATTTTGTCGCCGCGGACAAGCAAGCTGCCGGTTTCGGTGGAGTGGTCGTTCACCACTACGGTGACCTTGGTGCGCTCCACATCCGCTGAGAGGCTGCGGAAAGTTTTCGATTGCATGTCGAGCTGGCGCAATACGGTGTCCAACGTCCATGTGCCTTTGCCTTGGGCCCAACCGACCGCACAACTGATGAAGACGGATACCGAAACGAGCGCAATGATTCTGATTCGATTAGCGATCAAAGGTCCCCCACTGCTCCTCGACAGCCCCGTGAAAAATTCACGACATGATAGCACAAGGGTTTAGATGCGCCGGCCATTCGGCGGGTTCCGTGCTCAAGATCACTTCAAGGACCGGTTATCTGAAGTCAGGTTGAACGGTGATGTCGTAGTAGGCGATCGAGCCATCTCCCGCGCGAACGGGATCGATGCGCTTCACTTGAAACGCGCGGGTTCTGAGGTCACTAACGGTGCGGCTCAGAATGTCGTGGGTCTCGCGTTCAAGTTCGGGAGTGGGTTCCTTGGCGCGTTTCTGGGGCTGCAAGATGGTGGCGTCCAGCCTGTATGTACGCGTTTGAGTAGCGTCGTCTTCGGAGAGTAGCTGAACGTCAGAGCTGGCCTGGGCGGTTGTTTGGGGCTGATCGTGAAACAGGCTGCGGGGAGTGAAAAGCACAAAAATAACGATGGCGATGACCATCAAGTCGTACGGCCAACTTCCGCGCTCGAAGGACCAAAAAATCGTTCGGACGATTCCTCGCCACAATGTGCGCATGTTAGTGAACTGTGGAGCCGTCGACGACTTGGCCGTCGCGCATGTGCAGCACGCGATGTCCGTAGGCGGCCGCATCGGGGTTGTGCGTGATCATCACGATGGTTTGGCCCAGGTCTCTGTTCAGCTGCCGCAGCAGCCCCAGGACGGCGTCCGAGCTTTTTGTGTCGAGGTTTCCGGTAGGTTCATCGGCCAGCACGATTTTCGGCTCGCTGACAATGGCGCGCGCGAGCGCCACGCGCTGCTGTTCGCCGCCGGAAAGTTCCGAGGGCTTGTGCGTCAGCCGCTCGGTGAGGCCGAGAAGTTTGGCGACCACTTCGAAGCGATGGGGATCGAAGCCGTTGCCGTGAATGTGTTGCGCCAGCGCGATGTTGTGATATGCATCGAGTGTGGGCAGGAGATTAAATTTTTGAAAAACAAATCCGACCTTATGGCGGCGCAATAGGGTGCGGGCCGCGTCGGTCATGGTGGTAAGGTCGTTTCCATCCAACAGAACTCGCCCGCGTGACGCCTGAGCCAAGCCGCCGATCACGTGGAGCATGGTGGATTTCCCGCAGCCGGAAGGCCCCATGATGGAAACAAACTCACCGGGGTAAACGTCCATGTTTACACCGCGAAGGGCGGGCACTTCCATCTTGCCGGAACGATAAACCTTCCACAAATCTTCTGTTTTGAGAATCGGTTCCAACGCTCGCTCCCGTGCGAGTGGCAACACTTCCGGGGACGCAAATATTCTAGTCGCGTTGCCCATTTCTTCCTAGTAAGTATGTCGGTTTGGCGAAAGTCATGTGGGTGGAGTTATTCGTAGGCAAGCGCTTCGACCGGATCTTTGCGGCTGGCGATCCAGGCCGGATAGCAAGCACCGAGGAGCCCGCCGACGATCGCAATCGCAGAAGCGCGCAGAATCCAACCGTATGTCATCTGGATCGGCAACGATGGATGGAGATTGTGGATTGTCGCCCGTAGGGCAAAGCTCAAACCTATCCCTACAACCGACCCGACGAGACAGAGGAGAGTTGTCTCACTGAGAATAATCCTAACGATATAACTCTTCGAGGCACCCAGTGATTTCAAGACGCCAATTTCGCGCGTTCGCTCGATGACGGTGGTATACATCGACAGGAAAGTAACCAAGAATCCCACAACGACGGCAATACTTATCATGACGTTGATGAAGGTGCCTAGATAAGGCACGTTCGACGAAGTCATCAATGCCATAAGGTCTTTGGGCTGGCGGACTTCGTACCCCGGCAGGAGTTGCTTGGCTTCCTCCGCCACAGCCGCTGAGTGGTTGGAGCGATCGGCCTTAATCAAGAAAATTGACGCCTTGTCATGTGCTCCGGCCATTTCCTGAAGAGTGGGAAGGAGGACAAAGAGCCTCGCGGACTTGCCGTGCTCAACGATACCAACGACACGGAAGTCGTGGGCGAGGATGTGCAGTGTCTGGCCTACCTTTATGTTTTTACCCTTGGCGTAAATGTCGTCCACCAAAATGTCATTGGGGTCTTTCAGATCCCGGCCTGCATAAAAGACAAATCCGCCGGATACCGCGCGGAAAGTTTCGGGGTCGATTCCGAAAATATTCTCCAATGCAGCGACGGAATTCAGCGAAATTAGCACGGGAGAAACGGCCTGGACGTAATCGAGGCGCTGCAACTTATCAGCAATGCTGATCGGCATGGGCGCGCCGCCGAAGTTCATGAACAAAGACGAGGAGGGAGGCTGGACCATAACGTCCGCCCCGATGCCTTCCGTGCGCTTGGCATAATCCTGGAGCAAACCCGTGGTTAGACCAACGACCATGATTACCATGGTGACTTCGACCGCGACGGCAATGGCAGTCAGCAAAGTACGGAGAGGCCGGTGCAGCACGTTTTGCACGATCATGTAGCGGATCATGGCTTGGGCGCCTCTGTGGTGTTTTCGTCCGGATGTATCAACTTAGTTCCCGGTGGCTGAGCCAACACGAAGCGCTCGGCGGAGATGGTCTCGTTGATGGTGAGCTTTTTGATTTCAATTTGGAGTTGATAATCATCGCTGGGGCGGCTAATCGCAATTTGGCGCGGATACATCATCCCGCCGCCGGCGGGCTCTGCGGCCGCGGCCATATTCGATGTACCTGGCAACGCTGCGCTTGCGAGCCAGTTCGAGTAGTGAACGTCGGAAGCCACTTTTCCGCCCGAGGCAAAATTTTCCACTCTTGATGTTTGCAAGTTGGTGCGGTCGAACCAGATCTTACGCGATATTTCCCACTCGGATGAACCCGTCGAGCTCTCTTTTGTTGCGTTTTCGCCAGATGTGGCGCGGATTACCGTCAGGATGTAATAGCGGCCAGCGCCTTCGCTGGCTTCTTCAAATAGCACGGGTGATCGATTCTCAATCGGTTCCCAAAGCAGGGCGTCCACCAGATGCTGCGGACGAAGATTCTCGATGGGCTTGGATGCTTGTCGCGTCAAATTGTCCGGGCCTTCAATAAATTCATTCTTCGACGGGATGTAGATGTGAAATGACTGCCCGTCGCTGACCATGTCGAAAATATTCTTAGCCACTACGGGTACTTGGCCGATCACCCGTATATTCGCAGGCTTGGCCGCTAGCAAGAACCCGTTTACTTCATGATATTGCTCGATTACGCCGGAGTAAGCCGAGCCCGCCGTCAGTTTCATGCTGACTGTGGCGTTCAGCGAGGTGACGGCCTGAGCCTGCTGATTATAGCGCCCGATGAGGGCATCTTTGCTAGCGGTGAGAAGGGGCGCGGGAGCGTTTCTCGGATTGACGACTGTTTTCTGGCTGACGGCGCAGCCCCCGGCAAAAGCTGCAAAAGTCGCCAGCGCCATTAGCGCAATTATGCACGCAAGGCCGGAGGCTTTTAGTTTTGCGCGACCCCTCAAAAGTTGGAGAGACAATTTAGCGGGGTCCTTGGTGGGAGTGGACGAAACTGTGAGGTTGAAAGGCATCAATTTGGACGGAAAGCGCTTGCGAGGGATTCTGCATTTTTTGGCGATTTAGCGAGTTCGCCAGCGTTTGTTTTCTATAAGTTACAGGGCGCTTTAATTCGCGAATTTGGCGATTTAATTCTGATGGCCGGGAATTTGAAACCGACACCTGGGGAAAGCATTCACGATTTTGTTGTGTAGAATTTTGTTGTGTGGATATGATCAGGAGATCAGCACCAGAAACAGCCAAGGAAATTCGAGGCCTTCTTACGCCTTGGTACCTTGTCCGAACGCTTTCTAATTTAGCCACGGGGAACGCTAGCATGCAGTTGGGCGGAATTCAAGGAGTCGTGTGTGTAAGGTACCAGTACCGAGTTCACGTCTACTGAGTTTCATCTAGAAATCGAATTTGCGGACAGAACAAAGGCGTTAGTTCCAGACATAGCTAACCGGATGGGACTGGGGTTGGCGGTTGAGGCCAAAGTAGCGAAGCCAATGGAGGATATCTCTGGGCGAAAAAATAAATAGAGTAGGCCGGAAAAAACACGATAACCGGCACGGATATCAATGAGAAAACGAACAGAAGAACCACCAGGACAATGCACCCCAGAACCACTGCCAGCGCAATGGTGTAGAAGTTCCAACTCCATCCAGCCGCTTTGCCCGCAAGCACCGCAACGATTCCAATTCCCCCGACTGGAATCAGAAGCACGAACAGCGCGATTATCTCGACGATAAACAATGCAATTCCGGCCCCGATAGCGAGTACGATTTTCATTCCTATGTATCCGGCGTAGCCACCCTTGTCCGCTTTGAGCAAACGCCATAACCTCCGCCAACCCTCGATGGCGCTGATATCCTGCAATGCCATTTGCGGCACGACAAAGTCTTTGGTCATCACGTGAATTACAGCAAAAAAGGCCAGGAGGGCGAACAACACAAACAGCAGCGCGATTCCTCCGAGCACTAACCCGAGAACATGATCGCGAGGGTGCGAGAACCAGCCCAGGGTCCAGACGCAGGCCAGCGGAATGCCAATAGCGATCAGGAGCGCCGTGAAACTTGTCAGCATCAACAAAAGCTGCCACCAGAAAAGGCGGAGACCGGGGCGCGTTCGCCGAGTCCAGCCCTCGCGAATGTGGCATTCCTTGGCAACGATGCTATCGAACAGGATGAATCGCATCACGCTGTTGATGTAGGTGAAGATCACCAGCAACACCAGCGAGATCGCAATCACGGCCGCCACCACTCCGGCCAGTAACGCTGGGTGATTCGTCAGTTGCGATGGCCAGTTTCCCGCCAAGAAAGCTTGCTGCGATCCGCGATGCTGAGTGTTCAATGGATAATTAACGTTGCAGCTTGGGCTAGAACCTAGCTCACCCGCGAGAAGACCGATCAGTGCCAGGCGCCACCATTGGCCGAAGCGGAATGGCCGCAGGAGTTGTTCCTTGGCGTGGCGGAAGGCGGGATTTATGGCGTCAGCGGCAGAGATCGGCAAGCAGGCACCTCAGTTTTGCGGATTGCTCGACGGACAGTACTGCGAAGGCGGTAAGAGATCAATCAATTCCGGTTGAAAATGAGCCGTGAATGGTCACGAATATTCGGTGCGGGTCATCTGCCGCGCAGCAAGAGGATTACGTCGAGCAGGACGAGGACTGCTACCACCACTTCCAGGGCGAACATGCGGCGCTCGTTGAATTGAGCGACCATGAATTCGTAGAGCTCGCCGGCCGTCTTTAGCTTTTCTGACACCAGAGTTTTGTAATCGTTGACTCCGATTTTTGCAGAGCTGACACCGTACACCCGCGCGTAGTAGGTGTCGCTGATGAATTTCACCGCGTATTCAGTGCGCTCCGCGAGATCCATGATGTCCAGGCGGATGCGATTCAAGCGGCCAGCGCGACGAGCCAATCGCCAGCGGGACCAAAAGCTTTCGTGGCCTTCAAGCGAGCTGTAGACATTGGAGAGCAAGTTGGTGAGCAGCTCGTCGTAATAACGAAATTCCAGCAATTGGGTGTTGGCGTATTCCAGGAGGTCGATTACGGCGGGGGTGGCCTCGGGCTTGTCGTATACGAGCGCGGCGGCCCAGCCGACTACAACCAGATCGTTGGGATAGTAAGACAACGCAGAGCGCACGATTTCGTCACGCTCAGAAGCCGACAGCGGAACGAGTTCGCCGCGAACGAGTTGGGTGATCAGGTCGGCGTGATGCTGGAGCATTTCGACGGAGGTGGCCGGACGACCGTCGGTGTGCCGCGCCGATTCAATGTCGATGACCAGATAATCTTCATCCAGCCATTTTGGCGACGGCTTAATCAGGGCAGGGCGGCAACGATCCAGACGGCTGCGCAGCAACTGCTCCGCGGCTTCTTCGACTTCCGGCGCGTTCATCCAGCGATAGGATTGCGGGGAAAGAGAATCGAAGTCACATTCAAAACCGGTGGTGAGTTCAAGGCTTACTACGCCGAACCAGTAATACTTGATGCGCGCGTCGAGCTTCTCGCCGGTGGGAAGCGCCACCGGACCCGCCGATTCAACGATCGGGGCGCGCTGTGCCTGCGCATATTCCGGGCTGCGGTGAGCGAAGCTGGGCGGCTGCGGCGCTGCTTCCGGGCCTAGAACGCCTCGCAAATTTTCCATTTCAATGGCTTCGGCGATGTCAAAGAAGCTGAGGATGCGAAAGTAGCCTTGGACGATCATGGGCGGGACGCGTGACCCTCTCAAAAATCAATCGCAAAAAGATGCGCGACCATCGTACACCACGGCACCCCGGCAAACGAACACCGGCGGCTGGGACGGGCGTGTAGCATCTACAACAGGCGTCAAATGGAGAGATGCTGGCGCGCGGACTTAATGGAGATGATGACATCGCCCTACCCTGGCCCCGGTTCGCTCGAATTAGAACAGCACTATGGGGGACAGTACTGACCGGCAAGGAGAATCCGAGACAGCCAACCAGCGTGCGGAAGGCCCGAGCGCAAGAGTTCCGCTGCTTCACACTCGACGTCGTAATCGACTCGATGAATGGTGATGGTCCCTCCATCAATCACGAGATACGATGAGCGGCGATCTCCGTCGTAAGATTGGCTGATGCTCCCGGAATTTGCCACGGTCATCCGTGGAAGCCGCCGAATGTATGAGCGATGAATATGTCCGTAGACTGCGATTTGCGCGCCAAGGGACGCGTAGGTAGTCTCCAATTCGTGGTCGTCAGCATCCGGCAGCGGAGCCCGCCACAAATCGTTGGGACTAGCATGAACCAGGCTAAAACCGTCTCCGGAGTACGAGGGCGGAAGTTCTTCCATCCACCGCAAGCGGTCCGGACCGATATTTGCGATTGTTGGGGGAATCAAGTCTCGCAAGATCGCGAGAAGCGGCGCCAGCTTCGGCGCTGTTCCCGCGAATCGAACCAGACTTTCCGGGGCCCAAAGCATCTCGTCGGTATTTCCGCGGACCCCGGGCCATCCGAGGGAACGGACTTGATCGATAATCTCTGCTCCATGCGTTCCACCGTAGGCCAGATCGCCGCCGTGAACAACGAGATCGGGCGCGATGTGTCGCAGGTCGGCGAGAACCGATTGGAACGCGCGCAGATTCCCGTGAATATCGGATACGATCGCGACTCGCATATTATGCAGTCGAATATTTCACGTGGGATTTGTCTTTGTGGGATGGGGTTACGTCCACTTCGGCGTTTAATATTGATACTAGGTAACTGGAAAAGCCGATGCCGACCAAGATGGTGCCAAATCTTTTTTCCGGCGTGAATGTGCGAATGACCGATTTGCCAAATTCGAGCTTGTAGGATTTTGTTTTATAACGGCGCGCGAAAAGCTGCTGCATGGCCTGCTGTAGATTCGCCTCCGCTTCTTCCACCGAGCCGTAGCCGGCATATTCGCAGGCAAAACTGCCCAGGTACCCGCCGTCTGAATTGCGAAAGACTTTGGCCAAAAGAACGCCGGCGGTGATGCACGTTCCGGGCTTATCGGTATGCTGAATGGCGATGATTCCTTCGAGCACGGACCCGTGGTGTATGTCAGGCAAGTGTGAAAGCTCGACCGCTTCAGGAGGCAGCACCGAGGTGTAAAGCATCACGTTGTAATTCTCGATGCCGGCCATATGCAGGGCGGCGTCGTACGATCCGGTCTCGATTCCTACGTCGCTTTCGCCCCAGCCAATCACCCAGAAATATTTTTTAGGAATGCGGCATCCAATTTCGGAGTAGCGAGAGGGAAGTTGCTTCGGCATTTGAGGCGTCCGGTTCAGCTTAATGCGGTTTCGCTGGAAGGTCAAACGGAGTGGTACGGATATGATCATCTCTAACGATAACTATGAAAATAATCGGAGTGTTAAATATAGCGCGCCGCGTAGGGTTGCTGAAGCAGGATGCCGGGCTGAAGACCCCGCCACGGCGGGCAGGTTGGCGCTACGTATAAATCTTAGGTGCGATCGGAGCTGGAGCGGGAAGATCTCGACAATCGCAGCCGAGTGCCCGGCTTGAACACACCTTTCCCTTTCACGGGTAAATTGGCGTTGCATGAACGTCTCAGAATCCTAATCGGGGGGGAGCAGGCCGGTGCGGGCGGGAGTTTCGGGGCCGCCAAGGTTGATGAGGAGGCGGCGGAGCTTTGCGCGGTCTTCGAGATTGATGCCCATCATTTCGAAACCGGCTTGTTGCGAGCGGACAAATCGCACCACCGCTTGCATGCTGATGGAGCGCAGGCCGGCGGGGATTTTCAAGGTGGCTTCGGTGCCGACTGGAATTTGTATGTCACCGCTGAGCAAACCGCCATCGAGGCTGAGCACGCTGATTGCCGAGGTGAACTTTCCGCGCGCGGAGGTGATGGTGGCCGGCACGGCGCGCGGCAGACGTACGCGTCGATAACGGCGGTGGCGCACGAAATCCCGCTCGGGGATGGCATCGAGCGGCGCAAGGGCAATGACTTTAGTATCCAGGCCGGATTGCGGGAGGAAGGCTTGCATCCATTCCGGGTCGAGCTTCATGAGAGCTTGCGCGGCTGCCATGCGAATTTCGTCGGGATAAGCCCAGCCAAAAGTTTTGCGCGCTTCGACGAACCTGCGCAAGTGGCCGGCAGCAGAAGGAGCGCGCATGCGGCCAAGAGCTTCGATGGCTTTCACGCGGAGATACTCGGAGCCCTGCGCCAGAAGTTCACCTTCGGCGATACGAAGAAGCTTGGGCGCGGTGTCGGTGTCGCCGCACATTCCGATTTCGTCGAGAGCGAGAGGGATGATCAAAGGGTCAAACAATTCCAGCGACTCGGTGAGTAGTTTGCCGCGCTCGGGCGCTCCGGCGATGGAGAGCTGGCGCACGACTGCGTCGTGGAAGCTGCGGACGTTCTCGCGAAGGCGCACGGGAAGCATGTCTTCCAGGGCTAGCGGATCCATGCGGCTCAAGAGGCCGACGGTGGTGGCCGCTTTAGCGGGCACTTCGTTTTTCAGAATTTCTTTCAGGTATCTGATGCAGGGCGAACCGACCGATTTTGCGAGCGACACGATGCTTTCGCGTTCGGTGCGGCGCCCCGAGCGCGCGAGACGAACGGCGAGATACTCGGAGGCCGATTGCGGCACGCGCATGAGAACGCCCACGAGCCCTTCGGGCATTTGGTCGGCGGCCAGCGCTTCTTCCACGAACTCGGGAACTCGATTATC
>Ga0210388_10005127_pt1 | contig 10236 bp, 9 predicted proteins | sample IncBWC19OmetaG_FD_155485 | JGI IMG/M metagenome (GOLD analysis project Ga0210388, IMG submission 155485) | Forest soil microbial communities from Barre Woods Harvard Forest LTER site, Petersham, Massachusetts, United States - Inc-BW-C-19-O ...
CCACGAATCCCGAGCCGATAGCCACGCCGTCAAACAGCGCATGCACACATAGCCCGGCCATCACCGAATTGCCGGTGTGCCGCGAAACAAACTCGCCGTGATGCGTCTCTTCTCCGAAGTGAAAATGCGCGTTGATGGTGTGCTCCAGCAGATGCACAACGCAGTATCCGGCCATGATCAGTATCGGTGCCAGCTTCGGATTCAGCTTCAGACTCTCCGGCGCCATTTCGATGACGGCCGTGGCCATCAGAAATCCCGCGCCCAGCGCCACGAAGTAGCGCAGGTAGCGCTCCACGCCGCGCGCCCGTACCAGCACCAGCCCGCCGGCCACATCGGCCAGTGCGGCAATTGTGCCTAGCAGCAGGGAGAGCTTCAGCATCGGATTCCTTTCGAGTCTGCCAGCTTGGATGAACGGTGGAGGGTACGGGTTTCGGTCCTTGCGTTGATTAGCTTGAAAAAGCGTTGGAATTAGCTCCTGAGGGGGCGCTCCCAATTCGCGTTCCCTCGGCGGCTAAAGCCTAAAATCAAAAATGAATCATCATATACGGGCTGAAGCCCGTACCCTTCGACCCGCTAACGCGCGTACGCTTCAACCGATGATTCTTCGGACGGACCTCTCAACCACTATGGCGGATGTGCATCACATCGCCATCCTGCACCACATATTCCTTGCCTTCCAGGCGCAGCGTGCCGCGGCTGCGCGCAGCGGCCTCGGAGCCCGCGTCGAGCAGCGCGTCCCAGCGAATCGTCTCGGCGCGAATGAAGTGGTGCTCCAGATCGGAGTGGATCGCTCCTGCGCCCTGCGGCGCCTTTGATCCCAGTGGGATGGTCCACGCGCGGCACTCGTCTTCGCCTGCGGTGAAGAAGCTGATCAGGCCTAGCAGCTCGTAGCTCTTGCGAATCAGCCGCACCAGCCCGCTCTCCCGCAGCCCGTAGCTGCCCAGGAACTCCGCGGCCTCTTCGTCGTCCATTTCGGCCAGTTCCGCTTCTACCTTGCCGCAAATCGCCGTGGCTCCAGCATTGGGGCGCGCCGCCACTTCATCTAGCTTGAACTGGCTCACGGCCGCTTCAAGATCGTCGCCCAGCGTTGTGCTCTCACCGATGTTAACCACATAAAGAATTGGCTTTTGCGAGAGAAACATAAAGCCCTTGATCAGCTTTTTCTCGTCTGCGGTCATTTCCAGCTCGCGCAGCGGCTGCTCTTTTTCCAGCGCTTCCTTCGAGCGCAGCAAGAGTGCCTGTTCACGCTCCAACTCACTGGTGCGGCCCTTCTTCAGATCTTTCTCCAATCGTTCCAGGCGCTTTTCAATCTGCGTCAAATCGCTGATCATCAGGTCGAATTCGACGCTCTTGATGTCGCGCAGCGGATCGATGGGGCCGACATGAGGAATCGCGTCGTTCTCGAATGCGCGCAGCACGTGAATCAGCGCGTCCACGTTGCGCAGGCTGGTCAGGAATGCGGTCTCCTTGAGTGCCTCCTGGCCGATGGCTGCCACGTCGACGTATTCAACGACGGCGTATGTGGTCTTCTTGGGCGAGTAGAGCGCAGACAGCTTGTCCAGCCGCTCGTCCGGTACGCGCGCCACGCCGATATGCTCCTCGCGCGGATTGGAGTAGCCCTTCTCTTCGAGCTTGGCCTTGGTGAGGATCTTGAACAGCGATGTCTTGCCCACCTGCGGCAGGCCGATAATGCCAGTCTTCATGCACGTCCCATCGGGGCCACTCGCCGGTTCAAATGCGCGGATCAGGGCCTCTTCGATGATACAAGAGCAGGGATCAGGGATCAGGGAATAGGGAATAGCAAGTTGAGCGGAATCGCATGGGTGCCCCATCCTCGCGACGTTCTTGATTTTTCGCCAGGGTAGGAGACCTCGAGCTTGATCGGGAGCTAGTCCCCGTGTCGCTAAATCTCTATGCCCGCACCGACTCCGCCCGCGCCACCAGCACCACCGTCGCGATTCCGAACAGCAGCACAGCTTCTTCCACAATCACGCTGCGGTTGTGGAGTTTGTTGAAGTCGATGGTGAGGGGGTTGGCGGTGTCAGTGGTGTCAATAGCTCCGCCGGCCGCGATGCGGTCGCGCTCCATGGCTGAAATGATGCCGAACTGCGCATACAACGTGCAGGCAAGCATTACTACCAGCAGCGCCATGGGCGCCAGCACGTTGCGCGGCTTGTAGATTCCAAAGGGCGCGGCCAGCGCAAGCAGCGCCAAGGCCACCATGCCGGAAACCAGCCCCATTCCATGCAGATCGCGCAGTAACTGTCCTACGATGGAGCCCGCAACGTGGGTATTCACGCCCGGCGTGCTGAAGGCTACGGCTGCCACCACGGGAAAGAAAATCTCCGCGCCCAGCCAGACGATGAGCGCCAGGTAGAGCAGCGTGCGAAGAAGGGTCTTCATGGGAAAAGAATACTAGGAGAGAGGGACCAGAGACCAGAGGCCAAAGGGCTCCTGGATGCTTTGTGAATCATGCCTAACCGGGAATCGTTCGCGCATGTCAAAGGAAGGGAAGGAAGTTCCCATGAAAGGCAGAATCATTCTTCACGTTTTTGTTCTTAGTTCCGTGCTTGTTTCATTGCCCGCTCTGGCGCAAAACAGCGCCGGCGCGGCGATTGGGCTCTCCGGTTGTGGCCCGGTGAACGTCAAATTCGAAGTGAAACCATCGAAGGGGAAGAATCCTGCTCAGCCCGATCCGGGTAAAGCCCTCGTCTATTTCGTCGAAGAAGATATCAACCTAAACTTCGTTACCCATACAACCAGGATTGATACCGATGGCCATCCAATAGGCGCCACCTACGGAACCTCCTATTTCTCTTTCTCGGTCGATCCCGGCGTTCATCATCTTTGCGCGACTACGCAGTTTGGTCCGTCCACAGACGACAGCGAGACGGCAGTGGCTCATTTCACGGCGGAAGCTGGAGGCGTTTACTACTTCGAGATGAAAAACCTCTCGCGGGTTCAAAGCGGAGAGCACGATACAACTCTGTTTCCGCTCGACAGCGATGAGGGAAAGTTTCTTACCGCGACTCTCCCGCTAGTCTCCTCGCGACTGAAGAAATGAATCAGCAGAGCCCGACACCCCATCGGCCGCGGCGGATCAGACTTGCGAGACCATGACACCGACACGGAATGCCAAAAACAATTCGATCTACTTGCCCTTCAACGCCCGCTTCAGCACCGTCTCCAGCGCGTCCTTTGCTTTGGCGAACTCTTCGGGAGTGATGGTTCCATTGATTTTTTCGCTCTCCAGAGAAAACAGTTCTTCCTTGAGCGCGTTGAGCAACTGCGATTGCTTTGCGGCGGGCGCGCTGGGAGCCGGGACAGGAGCAGGAACAGCGGATGCGATTGCAGGAGCTGCTTCAGCGCCAGCCGGCGCATTGGCGGGTTTGCGCAACAGGAAGCCTGCTGCTGCAACCAGCACGATGACCAGGCCGCTGAGGATCCACCATTTGTACTTGGTTAGCGGGTCGGGAGTGTTGATGGGCGTGCCGATGCCGCCGCCGGGCTGGCCGCCAGCTTCCGCGGCGGCTGCACTGTCCTGGCCGCCGGGCTGTTGTCCGGTCGCCCCGCCCTGGTCCTCGCGCGGCAATGAGCCGTTGCCGGATATGTTGAAGTCAAGCGGCTTGCCGGGTGCAACATTCTTGGCCAGGAAGGTGAGCACCGCGGGCCCCTGAGACGGTGGCTGCACCGGCTGGAAGTTGGCTCCCGAGCCAGGAGTAAAGGTCATGGCCTTGGGCAGTTGCACGGCGTAATTTTCTGCTGGCATCAAAAGCTTGGGGCTGAATTCAAATTTTCCGGAATACGGCAGGTGGTAGCGCAGCACGAAGAGCGTCTGGGCATCTCCCTCGTCCGGCTGAATGGGAACATTGAGGGTATAGTGGCCTTTCTGGCTCAACGGCAGCGGCACCGCAATGGTGGGCAGTCCGCTGGGCCGTGTGGCCTCCGCGCCGTCCAGTATCGCTCCGGTGGGAAGCACAAATTCAAACGTATTCTTGCTGAACTGCGTCACCCGCGGCGAGCTGGTGTTGTGGATGACAAATTGTTCGGCCACATCCAACTGTCCATTTTCCGACTCGATCTGCAGAACGTCGTCTTCGACGGAAACTCCGTTCACCCTGGGGGACGTGTCGAAGACCGAGATGTTTCCCTGACCGCTGCCCGGGGGCGCGGCGATAAAGTATCCGGCGCCCTGGTGTGTGGCCCTCACCAGGTAAGGCCCGCTGCCCGGCTCGTCGAGCGAATAGTGACCGTTGCCATTGGTGGTGGTGTGAGACGTTACTTTCATGCCGGCCTGCACGTCGACCAGCTCAACTGTGTCGCCGGCGGCGGGCCTGCTGCTGGTTTTGTTGGTCACCGTGCCGGTAACTGTGGAGGCCTGCGCGAAAGCGGCCGTGAGCATGAGGCTCATGGCAAAAAAGCGAAAGAAAAATCGTGTCGATCTCATAACAGTGAAAACGTCCTTCATCTTGTTGAACGCTGCGTTCAATCGCAATCCCTACTCAAGAACTCGTTGCTGCTTTGAAAGGGCACGGCTTTAGCCGTGCCGTCATGGGCAGAAAAAAACCTCGGGCTTTAGCCCCGCTGGCAATCCTTTGTCCACATCCCTTACTCCCTCCGCGGCTAAAGCCGAGTCGATCTCGGCTGCATTCGCGGCGCTGCTAAAGCCGCGCCCTTTCAAAACAAGCTTGCGTTTCATGCCTGCTCAAGCTGCTCGATCTCCGCCAGCAGCACGGCGGCTTCGTTTTCAAGCTGGGAGCGCTGCACTGCGAAATCTTCCTCGGGATACTTGCCGGCGCGGTACTCGAAGTTCAGGTCGCGCAGGTTCTCATAGAGCTGTTCCTTGCGCTCCAGCAGAAAGTCCAGGCGGGATTTCTCGCGCTGGCTGGCAAACACATTCTCCGGCCAGAAGATGTACACAAACAGCGCCAGAGCCAAAAACAACCCAGCCCACTCTCCCTGAACGTTAGTCATGGCTCAAATCCCTCCTTCGTCGGTTTCGCGGCGAATCTGTTCCCGGCGTTCGCGCTCCGCGGGGTCCATTGTGTTTGTGTCCGCAGCAACAGCAACCGGGGTGCCAATCGACCAGCGCCGCACCAGTAGTATGGTGCCCAGCAGCGCGGCGGCGAACACCGCGAAAGGCGCGATCCACGCCACCAGATCGAAGCCGTGCGTAGTGGGCGCGGCCAGCACAATCGCGCCGTACTTGCCGACGAACGTATCGAAAATCTCCTGGTCGCCTTTACCGGCGGCAATTCCGGCTCTCAGCAAGTCTTGCTCCTCGCCGCGGTTAGGGCAGCCGGCGTGGTCGCAGCCGCCCAGCAGTTGCACGCAGCCGCAGGTGCACATCAATTTGCGCCCTAAATCGTCGAAGCGCGAACTAGCATCGCTGGCGCCCAAAGAAAAGCACACCGCAACCGCCAGCAGCGCAGCCTGGGCGCTCTTGACCCAGAAAGGAAAGTGCTTGAAAGGCCTCAAGAGTGACCGCCCTTCAGCGCAGGTTCGCTCGGAGCCGCATGCGCTCCCACGCGCACCGACGCCGTGGCCGGGCTGAGGCTGGGTACAAGCGCCACCACCGTGCCGAATACCAGCACCACCAGCCCGGCCCAGATCCAGCCAACCAGCGGGTTCAGAAATGCTTTGATGATGGGCTGGCCGGTGTCGGGATTGATGCCTTCATACACCACGTACAAATCCCAGCTGGGAACGGAGTGGATGGCGACCATGGTCTGCGGCTGGCCCGACGCGAGGTAGAGTCGCTTCTCAGGAACCATCTGCAGCGGTTCGATCTTTGGAAGCAGGCCATCGAAGACAAGAGTCTTTACCTGTTCTCCGCCGCTGGTTACGTTGAGCAGCACATACTCGGAATTGAAATTGGCGTTCGAGTCCTGCGTCGCGCCCACCGACTCCAGCGTGTAGGGGCCGATATTTATTTTGTCGCGCAGCGCCATCTCCGTTTCGACATTGCGATTGAAAGCGGAGCCCGACAGGCCGATCACCACAATCACGACGCCGATGTGGATGATGTAACCGCCGTAGCGGCGGGTGTTGCGCCGTGTCAGCAACCAAGTAGACGCGAACAGGTTGCGGCCGGTCTGCTTGGTTATGACGCTGGCGCCGCGCAAAAACTCGCTGAGGATCGCCGTGAGCACAGCGGCCGATACGGAGAAAGCCACCAGCGCGTAGAAGTAGCCGCTATCGAATTCGCCGTCTTTCCATGGCCGCACTCCGACCACCATACAGCCGACGACCGCGACCCAGAAAACAACCACAGGGAGCACAAAGTTGCGGCGAATGCTTTTGAACGATGCCGCACGCCAGGGAAGCAGAGGGCCGACGCCGGTAAGCAGCACAAGAAAGATGCCGATGGGCACTGCCACGCGGTTATACCATGGCGCGCCGACGGTGACCTTGTTGCCCACAACGTATTCGCTCAGAACCGGAAACAGCGTACCCCACAAGATGACAAAGCATGCGGTGAGCAGGACCAGGTTGTTGAACAGGAAGCTGGATTCGCGGCTGACCAGTGACTCCAGATGATGCTCGCTCTTCAAGTGGCTGTGCTGCAGGATGTAAGTAAAAATGCAGACCGCCAACACGACACCCATGAAGATGACAAACCACGTCCCGATGGAAGACTGAGCAAATGCATGAACCGAGCTGACCAGGCCGGCGCGCGTGAGCAGCGTGCCCAGCAGCGTGAGCAGAAACGTGGCGAAGATGAGCCAGACGTTCCAGCTCTTCATCATGCCCTTCTTTTCCTGCATCATTACCGAGTGCAGAAAGGCTGTGCCGGTGAGCCAGGGCATGAAGCTGGCGTTCTCCACCGGGTCCCACCCCCAGTAGCCGCCCCAGCCCAGCACGGCGTAGGCCCAGTGCATGCCCAGAAAGATGCCGCAGGTCAGAAACAGCCAGGTGACCATGGTCCATATGCGAGTGACGCGAATCCATTTCTCGCCGGGATAGCGCATCATCAGCGCGCCAAGTGCGAAGCAGAAGGGCACTGAGAAGCCCACGTAACCCAGGTAAAGCATGGGCGGATGAATCACCATTTCGGGATATTGCAGCAACACATTCAGGCCGTTTCCATCTTCGGGAATGGCGCCCTGAGTGAGCGCGAACGGCGGCGCGGCAAAGCAGAGAATCGACAGGAAGAAGACCTGAATGCAGGCCAGAATGGTACCCGCGTATGCGTAAAGCTTCACGTCGGTCTTGTGGGTCAGGCGCAGCACGAAGCCATATGTTCCCAGCAGCCACGCCCACAGCAGCAGCGATCCCTCCTGCCCGCTCCACAGGGCGGCGAACTTGTACGCGCCGGGCAGCGCGCGGTTGGAGTGCTCCATGATGTAGGCGATTGAAAAATCGTTAGCAAAGACAGACCAGATCAGCGTAAAGGCCGCCGCGGTTACGGCCACGAAGCCGGCGATTCCGGCCCTTCGCGCGGTGTCGGCCAGGCGCTCAGGCGAGATAGCCGTTGACCGTCCGGTGGCGATCAGCCGCAGGGCCATCGCACCCACCAGCAGGTTATACGCGGCCAGCGCCAAAGCAAGAAGAAGGACAAAACTACCGAAGGCTGCCATGAATTGAGACTCCACGATGATTCTCGCACGCAGGCCGGGGCCCTGAACTCAGTATGCGAGGGTATCCTCAAGCCATGATAGGCCTTCCGCATGTGATCTGGCTCACCCCAAAGGTGGAGGCAGATGCTGTGGCGGGCGATTTTATTCGTAGGGGGCAGGGACATTTATGCCCTGGAAGAATAGCTGCTGGATTGGCCTTCAGCCCCGGACCAATCTCAGCGGGAAGCAGAACGCCCGAGGCTAAAGCCACCGTCGTTTCGCGGTTCGGAGCCGGGGCCTAAATGCCCCTGCTCCCTCCGAATGCGGGGAAGACAACATCTCGATGAAGAGGAAACCGTAATCAGGGGGGTCTTACGCATGTTGCGAAAGCATCTCGTTCGCGGCGGCCAGAATGGCTTCCCCTGCGAACGGCCGCGGAAGGAACCTTACCCACCTGGGATCGTAATCGGATGCCGTATCTGCGCCGCCGCCGAGCACCAGCACCGGCACCTTGGGCAGGCGCTCATGCAATTCCGCAACAAAGGCAGGCCCGCCGATTCCCGGCATGTTCAGATCGGTGATTACCAGTCCCAGGTGGCCGGCAAACTGCGGTTGCTCCACCAGGCAAAGGGCCTCCGCGGCATCGTTTACCCGCGCGACGTTGTCGAATTTGCGCTCCAGCATCGACTTGCGCAGAACTGCCTGAAGCGGATCGTCGTCCACTAAGAGGATCATCGTCATAAATTCGGAATTCTGCGCCGGCCCCAAAGGCAAACGCGGCATTACTTGAATTGCCTGATTAACTTCGATGTTACAAAGCGAAGTCCGGTTGTATCCAGGGAGTTAGAATCGCCCGCCAATCGGGGACTTGCGGTACAAGACTATCCAAACAGAAATTCCTTCTCCTTCAACTCCTTGATCGAATCGCGCAGCCGCGCCGCCTTCTCGAACTCGAACTTTTTGGCCGCCTCGCGCATCTCGGTCTCCATCTTGAAAATGAAGGCATCAAGCTCGGCCTGCGAAGCAAACTCCGGCAGGCTTGCCGCATCTTCCACTTCCACGTCGCCGTACTCGGCCTTCAGAATCTGCGCCAGCCCCATGTCCATGGTGTTGATGATCGATTGCGGCGTGATGCCGTGCTCTTCGTTGTAGGCGCTCTGAATGGTACGCCGCCGGTCCGTCTCGTCGATCGCCCGGCGCATCGAATCGGTCATCTTGTCGGCGTAGAGAATCGCTCTGCCCTCAAGATGACGCGCCGCGCGCCCCATGGTCTGGATCAGCGAGCCCGCCGAGCGCAGAAAGCCTTCTTTGTCCGCGTCGAGAATCGCCACGAGCGAAACCTCCGGCAGATCGAGGCCTTCGCGCAGAAGATTAATGCCGATCAGCACATCGAATTCGCCCTTGCGCAAGCCGGCCAGCAGCTTCACGCGTTCCAGCGTTTCAATCTCCGAATGCATGTAGCGGCAGCGCACGCCCACCTCGGTGTAATAGCCGGCCAGGTCCTCGGCCATGCGCTTGGTGAGCGTGGTCACGAGCACGCGCTCATTGCGCTTGGCCCGGTCGCGAATTTCGGCTAACAGGTCATCGATCTGGCCTTTTACGGGACGAATCTCAACCTCCGGATCAACTAATCCAGTCGGACGGATCACCTGCTCCACCACCACCCCCGCCGAGCGCGTCAGCTCATACGGTCCAGGCGTTGCCGAAACATAAATTGTCTGATGAATGCGGTTTTCGAATTCCTCGAACTTCAGCGGCCGGTTGTCGCGCGCTGAGGGCAACCGGAAGCCGTAATCGACGAGATTCTGCTTGCGGCTCTGATCGCCGTACCACATGCCGTGCACCTGGGGAATGGTGGCGTGGCTCTCGTCCACAAAGAGCAAAAAATCGCGCGGGAAATAATCCAGCAGCGTGGGCGGAGCCTCGCCCGGCAGGCGTCCCGAAAAATGCCGCGAGTAGTTCTCGATGCCGTGGCAATACCCCATCGACTTGATCATCTCCAGATCGAAGCGCGTGCGCTGATGAACCCGTTGCGCCTCCACCATTCGCCCTTCCGCTTCAAGCTGCGGTACCCACTCGTTCAGTTCCGCCACAATCGAGTCGATGGCCGAAGCCTTCCTCTCCGGCTGCACTACATAGTGGCTCTTGGGATAAATCGGCAGCCGCGAATATTTCTGCTTCACCGTTCCAAACAGCGGATCGATCTGCGAGAGCGATTCAATCTCGTCGCCAAAAAGCTCGATGCGGTAGGCCGACTCGTCGTAGGTGGGAAACACTTCGATCACGTCGCCGCGCACACGAAATGTGCCGCGCCGGAAGTCATGGTCGTTGCGTTCGTAGAGAATCTCCACGAGCCGTCGCGTAATGTCCTGGCGGCTAATGCGCTGACCTTTTTCCAGCAGCAGCAGCATGCCGTAGTAAGCCTCCGGCGAACCCAGGCCGTAAATGCAACTGACGGAACTCACAATGATCGAGTCGCGCCTTTCAAACAGCGAGCGCGTGGCGGAAAGCCGCAGCTTGTCCAGCTCCTCGTTGATCGTGGCTTCTTTTTCGATGTAGAGGTCGCCCGCTGGGATATAGGCTTCCGGCTGGTAGTAGTCGTAGTAGCTCACGAAGTATTCCACCGCGTTGCCGGGGAAGAACTGCTTGAACTCGTGATAGAGCTGCGCGGCCAGCG
>Ga0210388_10005129_pt1 | contig 10230 bp, 10 predicted proteins | sample IncBWC19OmetaG_FD_155485 | JGI IMG/M metagenome (GOLD analysis project Ga0210388, IMG submission 155485) | Forest soil microbial communities from Barre Woods Harvard Forest LTER site, Petersham, Massachusetts, United States - Inc-BW-C-19-O ...
GGTGGTCAGCTATGTGCGCTGAGTCTCGGGCCTCTCCCAACCAGCAGTCGGGAACGATCTCCCTCTCTCGGAAAGAAAACGAGAACAACCTCACCACCCAGCAACCAGAGGTTGTCCTATGAGCGCGACGCCGAAGCCCCAGCCGAGGGCCCGCCGGGCTACACGGCTGGAGCCGGTGACCCCGACGGCGGCCTCGTCCAGAGCGTCCACCGCGGCACGCGCACCCCCGCCAACTAGAATCCAGCCTATGGCCTCGGAACGCCAGATCCACGTCGGCCCTGTCGCGATCGGCGGCGGCGCGCCCGTCGCGGTGCAGACGATGACCAAGACCGAGACCGCCAACCTGAAGGCGACGATGGACCAGGTCCGCACGGTCGCGGAGGCCGGCGCGGACATCGTCCGCGTCGCGGTGCCGCGCGAGCAGGACGCCGAGGCGCTGAAGACGATCGTCGCGCAGTCGCCGATCCCGATCATCGCTGACATCCACTTCAACCACACGCTCGCGCTGAAGGCGATCGAAGCGGGCGCGCACTGCGTGCGCCTGAACCCCGGCAACATCGGCGGCCCCGAGAAGGTCGCCGAGGTGATCGCGCTGGCCAAGCAGCGCGGCACGCCGCTGCGCGTCGGCGTCAACTCCGGCTCGCTGCCCAAGCATCTGCGACAGCTCGAGTACGACAACCCCGTCGAGGCGCTCGTCACCGCCGCCCTGGAGACCGTCGAGCTGATGGAGAGCCTCGACTTCGAGAACTTCAAGGTCTCGATGAAGTCCACGTCGGTGCCCAACACGATCGCATCCAATCGCATGCTCGCCGAGAAAATCCCCTATCCACTGCACCTCGGGGTCACCGAGGCCGGGACCAAGTGGTCGGGCTCGCTGAAGTCCGCCGTCGGCCTCGGCACGCTGCTCGCCGACGGCGTCGGCGACACGATCCGGATCTCGCTCTCCACGTTCCACGCCGAGGAGGAGGTCAAGGTCGCGTGGGAGATCCTCAAGGCGCTGAAGCTGCGCCAGCGCGGCCCCGACCTGATCGCGTGCCCTACGTGCGGGCGCCTGCAGTTCGACATGGACTCCGTCGTCGCCGAGGTCGAGCGCCGGCTGGAAGCCTACGAGGACCCGATCGAGGTGTCGGTGCTCGGCTGCGCCGTCAACGGCATCGGCGAGGCCCGCCACGCGGACTTCGGCATCACCGGCGCCAAAGACATGGGGATGATCTACTCGAAGGGCGAGCCGCTCAAGAAGGTGCCCACCGAGCAGCTCGTCGAGGAGCTCTTCAAGGAGATCGACCGCTACTACGCGGCCGGCAAGACGGTTCAGCGCGACGAGGCCGCTGCCGCCGACGCGCGCCGGTGGCTCGCGGAGAACGAGGACGCCACAGCGATGACTCCGGAGCGGATCGCGGCGCTCGAAGCCGCGGCGGCGCAGGAGGACGCGAACGCGGGTGCAGTGCTCGAGTCGATGCTTGCCGCGCCCGGCCCCGAGTCTGCCGCCGAGGCCATCGACGAGGCCGTCTCGCCCGTCGCCGGGCGACGCTTCACGCGCACCTGAGGCAGATCGCGGCGCTCAGGCGGTCAGCGCGCTCGTGAGGATCTGCTTGAGCTCGCCGCTGTCGCGGAGCGTGCGCACCAGGTTGTGCGAGCCGCCGGCGTAACGACGCAGATGCACCGCCGGGATGCCTTCGAGCCGCTCGGCGTGGGCGCGATCGAGCTCCATGGTGTCGTCGAAGAAGACCTCGTAGCGCGTCGCGCCGCGCTGCTCGGCGTCGCCGAGGACCTTACGCACGTCGCTCCAGCGGCGGTCGAGACGCCCGTCGCGCAGCAGCGGCTCCACGTACTGGTCCCAGCGCTCGTCGTGCATCTGCGCGAGCGCCTCGGGCTCGATGATCGTCTGCGGCGAGAAGCTGAGGACCACGTCAGCCCCGAGCAGCCCGCCGAGCACGAGCACCGCGTAGCCGCCGGCGGAGGAGCCCGCGAGCACAAGCCGGCTGACGTGGTGGCGCTCGATCAGCCCGCGCAGGTCATCCGCGAGCGCGGGCAGGCTCTCACCGTGCCCCGGCACGCCCCGGTGATACCAGGCCTGCTCGAGATCGCGCAAGAACAGCCGTTTGACGGGCAGCTCCCGGGTCATGTTCAGGAACTCGAAGGGCGGGATGCCGATCCGCAATTTCATCCCGCCGAAGGCGATCAGCAGCGTGCGCGCCGGGTCGTCCATTCCGAGGGCGACCATCGGCTCGTCGCCGTCGACCTCGAACTGGCGAACCGCGCCCGCCCGCATGGCGGGCGGCGCGGCGGCGGTCGCACCCGCGCCGGCGCGCCGCAGCCCGCGCGCACGCTCGCGCCAGCCCACCTCCGCGGAGTCCTATGCCCGCGACGCGTCCGCGCCGGGATCAGCGGTGCTCGCCATACGGTCAGCCGGCAGCGCTGAAGCGCTCGGCGACCTTCGACCAGTCGACGACGTTCCACCACGCGTCGATGTAGTCGGGGCGGCGGTTCTGGTACTTGAGGTAGTACGCGTGCTCCCAGACGTCGACGCCGAGCAGCGGCGTCTTGCCGTCGGAGATCGGGTTGTCCTGGTTGGCACTGCCGACGATCGCGAGGTTGCCACCGTCGAGGATCAGCCACGACCAGCCTGAGCCGAACTGTTTGATGCCGGTTTCCTTGATCTTGGCCTGGAAGTCCGCGAAGGAGCCAAACGTCGAGCTGATCGCGTCACCGAGCGCGCCACTCGGCTCGCCGCCACCGTCGGGGCTCATGTTCTCCCAGAACATCGTGTGGTTGTAGTGGCCGCCGCCGTTGTTTTTGACGGCCGTCAGCTTGTCGGCCGGAACCTGGCTCAAGTCGCTCATGAGCTCCTCGATCGGCGTGTCCGCCAGCGGCGTGCCCTCGAGCGCGGCGTTCACGGCCGTGACGTAGGCCTGGTGGTGCTTGTCGTGGTGGAATTCCATCGTCGCCTTGTCGATGTGCGGTTCGAGCGCGTCATAGGCGTAGGGGAGCGGCGGAAGTGAATAGGCCATGTCGGGACTCCTTTTCGGTGTCGCTCGGAAGTTCGGTTCGGTCGCTGCTCGCTGTTCTATCAAAGGCGGGCATCAGCGCTGGGGATTAGGCTTGGCGGATGCCGCCGCTCGCCACCGGCCGTCCCGGCCGCCCCGCCGCCTCCACGCGCGAGGCTGCGCTGACGCTCGCCCGCAAGCGCTTTCTCGCCCGCGAACGCGTCGACGTGCAGGGCATCGCGCGTGAGCTAGGCCTCGCGCGGGCGACGATGCACCGCTGGTTTCAGACACGCGAGCTGCTCCTCGGCGAGGTGCTCGGCGCGCTCGGCGAAGAGCGCCTGCTGTCGATCCGCAGCGAGGTCGGCGGCAGCGGCGCGGCCGCCCTGCTCGAAACGCTCGACCGCTTCAACCGCGAGGTCGCCGCAACCCGCGGGATGCGCGCACTGTTCGCTCAGGAGCAGGAGCGCGCGCTGCGGATCCTCACCTCGAGCGCCGGGTCCGTCGAGCCGCGTGTCGTCAGCTGCATCGAGCGCCTGATCGACACCGAGGTGCAAAACGGGAGCTTCGTCGCGCCGACACCGCCTGCTGTGCTCGCCTACGCGATCGTGCGGCTGGGCGAGGCGTTCCTGTACAACGATGCCATCGCCGGGATCCGCGGCGACACCGCGCGTCTGCGCCAGGTCGAGGCCGCGCTGCTCGGCGTGCAGGTGCGCTAGGGACGTGGCGCGCACGAAGTGCGCAACACTCGTCGTGAGCCAGCCGGCGAGCGGTAGCATCCGCTGCCATGACCGGACGATCGGCCAAAGTGTTCGCCGCCGCCTGCGTCGCAGCACTGTCGCTGATCGCCGCTAGCGGTCCGCTGGCTAGCTCCGCGCTGTCACAGCCGGCGAAGACGGTGTGGCTGTGCAAGCCGGGCCTGGCAAGCAATCCCTGCACCTCGCCGCTGACCACGACCGTCGTCCAGACCAATGGCCAGACGAGCATCGAAAAAGCAGCGGTCAACGCCAAAGCACCGATCGACTGCTTCTACGTGTACCCGACGGTCAGCAAGCAGACGACCGAAAACGCGAACCTGCACATCGAAGCGCAGGAGACCTCGGTCGCGATCTCGCAGGCGTCACGCTTCTCCCAGGTCTGCAAGGTGTACGCGCCGATGTATCCCCAGGTGACGCTTGCTGCGCTCAACAGCGGCAAACGAGTCAGCACCGCCGCGAGCATCACCGCGTACATCGGCGTCGTCAAGGCGTTCGCCGAATATCTCGCGAAGTACAGCGACGGACGCGCCTTCGTGCTGCTCGGCCACTCCCAGGGCGCACTGATACTCGAGCAGCTGATCAAGGGCGTGATCGACCCCAACGCCGGACTGCGCCGCCGGCTGGTCTCCGCAGATCTGATGGGCGGCAACGTGCTCGTGCCCAAGGGACGGCTCGTGGGCGGCACCTTCGCGCACGTTCCCGTCTGCCAGGCGGCGATCCAGACGCGCTGCGTGATCGCCTATTCGAGCTTCCTCAAAGAACCGCCCAACCCTTCGTTCTTCGGGCGTCAGAACAGCCCGCTGCTGCAGCCGGGGGTCGTCAACGTCGGCAAAGAAGTCGTGTGTGTGAACCCGGCGCTGGCTACGCAGAGCGGCGCCAGCGGGGCGCTGCTGCCGTACGCACCCACGATCACATCCTCAGAAGGGCTGTTCGAACAGCCGCCCACCGCCGGCACGCCGTGGGTCGCGGCGCCAGGTGAGTACACGGGCCGGTGCCACAAAGAACACGGCGCGAGCTGGCTGCAGATCAACCCCGTCGGCCCAGCAATCGATCCCCCGGAATACGTCAAGGAAGGCCTCGGCCCGGAGTGGGGCCTGCACGTGTATGACGTCAACATCGCGCTGGGCAACCTCGTGCACACGACCGCGCTGCAGTCCGCCGCCTACGCCGCTAAACGCTGACAGCGCGGCCGCGAGGCGCGCGCGGCGTGCGACGCCGTACCGATGCCTCGTCGCGCACGTGTTTGAGACTTCGGCTTGGGGATGACTAAAATACCGCGCGACACGGCGGGGACACCGACCGGGCGCCCCGCATGAGGAGTGAGGAGATAGCCATGCAGCACGCAAGGATGTGGGGCTCGTGCTCGAGCTCGATGAAATGGCGGGCAGCTTTGCTCGCGGCGCTCAGCGTCAGCGCAATTGCAATCGCGGGGATCGCCACGAGCGCAGCCTCGGCTGAAACCACCTGGCTGTGCAAGCCGGGGCTCGCAAGCAACCCCTGTACGAGCAGCGAGGAAGCGACCGTCGAGCTGCCCAACGGCGCCAGCTTCATCGAACACGCCAAGCCGGCGAAGAAGCCGCCGATCGACTGCTTCTACGTGTATCCCACGGTCAGCAGCCAGTTCACGATGAACGCCAACCTCGAAATCGGCCCGGAAGAGAAGCAGATCGCGATCGATCAGGCCTCGCGCTTCTCGCAGACGTGCACCGTCTACGCGCCGATCTATCCGCAGTTGACAATCCCCGCGATCAACACGCCTGGCGGCGTCACGCCCGAAGGCTCGGCGATCGCCTACATCGGCGTGCTGACCGCGTTCGAGGAATACCTCGCGCGCTACAACAACGGGCGCGGCTTCGTGCTCGTCGGGCACTCACAGGGCTCGGCGATGCTCGAGCAGCTGATCAAGGAACAGATCGACCCGAACCCCGCGTTGCGCAAGCAGCTCGTCTCAGCGATCCTGCTCGGCGGCAACGTGACCGTGCCGAAGGGGAAGACCGAGGGCGCGATGTTCAAGAACATCCCGTCCTGCCAGAACGCGGCGCAGACGCACTGCGTGGTGGCGTACTCGAGCTTCCTCAAAGAACCACCGAACCCGTCGAACTTCGGACGCGTCGGTGGCCCGCTGCTCGGCGGCACCGCGACCGAAGAAGAAATCAAGAACGACGAAATCCTGTGCGTGAACCCGTCGCTTCTCGTCCAGGCCAACTACCCCGGACCGATGCTGCGCTACGAGTCGACCTCCCCCTTCCCGGGGCTGCTCGGCGAATTTGTCAAAGCGCCCAAAGCGTCGACCCCATGGGTGGCCTACCCCGGTCAGTACACCGGCCAGTGCGAGCGCGCCAATGGCGCCACGTGGCTGCAGCTGACCGACGTCGGCGGGCCGCAGGACACCCGCGAACAGATCGAGGAAGTGCTCGGTCCGCTGTGGGGCACGCATCTGGACGACGTCAACGTCGCCCTCGGCAACCTCGTCGGACTGACGGCGATCGAGGCCGGCGCCTACCAGCTCGAACACCTGTAGCACCAGCACCTGGCACCCGCCCCGGCTCGCCACGGACGGCGGTCGGGTCGGGGAGGCCAGGGGGACGCGCCGAGGTTCAAGCGTAAGCGCACAGACGGCTAGCATCGGTGCCCCCCACCCCGGCGCCGGCTGGCACACGCGCCAGGGCGACGCCGTATACGCTCATGCCTCCCCAGCGCGCGTCGACAGACGCGGGCGCAGCGCCATGACCCGCCTCTCCGAATATCTACTCCCCACCGAGAAGCAGCCGCCGGCGGACGCGGAGGCGATCTCGCACAAGCTGATGGTCAGAGCCGGCCTGATCCGCCAGATCGGCGCCGGGATGTGGACGTGGCTGCCAGCCGGCTGGCGCGTCCACCAGCACGCCGTGCAGATCATCCGCGAGGAGATGGACGCGATCGGCGCTCAGGAGATGCTGATGCCGGTGCTGCAGCCCGCGGAGCCGTGGCGCAAGACCGGGCGCTACGCGATCGAGGAGCTGTTCAAGCTCAACGACCGCAAGGGCTCGGAGCTGGTGCTCGCGCTGACGCACGAGGAGGCCGTGACCACGCACGTGGCGCAGGTCGTGCGCTCCTACCGCGATCTACCGCTGATCCTCTACCACGTCCAGGTCAAGGAGCGCGACGAGGCACGCCCGCGCGCCGGGGTGCTGCGCACCCGCGAGTTCATCATGAAGGACTCCTACAGCTTCGACCGCGACGCGGCCGGGCTCGACGAGCGCTACCGGCTGCACGTCGGCGCCTACGACCGCATCATGGAGCGGACAGGCCTGCGCTTCTACCGAGTGGAGTCCGACGTCGGCATGATGGGCGGCCTCGGCGCCCACGAGTACATGGCGCCGGGCGCGGCCGGCGAGAACGAGGTGGCGCTCGCGCCGGGCTACGCCGCCAACGTCGAGGTCGCGAGCGCCGACCCGCAGCCCGTCGAGCTGGCGCCGGCGCCGCCGACCCCGCAGCGGCACAGCACCCCCGGCCTGACGACAGTCTCCGAGGTTGCGGCCGCGCTCGGCGTGCCCGAGGCGGCGCTGATGAAGGCCTACCCGGTCGTCGTCTCGCGCGACGGCGGCGAGGAGGAGCTCGTGCTTGTGCTGGTGCGCGGCGACCATCGCGTCAACGAGATCAAGCTCGGCAAAGCACTCGGCGCGGCGAGCCGCCCTGCTCACCCCGAGGAGATCGCGCAGGCGCTCGGGCCGCCTGGCTTCCTCGGGCCGGTCGGCCTCGACGGCAAGATCGAGATCCTGCTCGACACGGCGCTCGCCGGCGGGGCCGACGAGGGCGGCTGGGTGACCGGCGCCAACGCACCCGACGAGCACCTCACCGGGGTCCTCCCCGGACGCGACTTCGCGTTCCGCGAGGTCGACGTGCGCAGCGTGAACGCGGGTGACACCGTCAACGGGCAGCCGATCACGATCGAGCGGGTGATCGAGGTCGGCAACATCTTCAAGCTCGGGACCCGCTACTCCGAGCCGCTCGGGGCGCGCTACCTGGACGAGAACGGGGAGGAGCAGCTGGTCTGGATGGGCTCCTACGGGATCGGCCCCGCGCGTATTGTCGCCGCCGCCGTAGAGCAGTTCGCCGACGAGCACGGCATCGCGTGGCCACGGGCGCTCGCGCCGTTCGCCGTGCACCTCGTCGCCCTCGGTAAGCCCGGCACGCCCGAGCGCGACGCTGCCGACGCGCTGTATGAGACGCTGCTCGCGGGTGGGGTGGACGTGCTCTACGACGACCGCGAAGCCGGCACCGGCGAGAAGTTCGCCGACGCCGAGCTGCTCGGCTGCCCGGTGCGGCTGACGGTTGGGCGTCGCTCGCTGGAGTCAGGCGTTGCCGAGGTCCAGTTGCGCCGCGGTCGCCAAGAGGCTCCCGGCCTGCCGCTGGCGGCCGAGCCCGCCGAGATCCTGCGGGCAGTGGACGAGCTGTGGCGAAGCGCCCCCTGAGGCTGCTCGGACTCGACCGCTCCGGGCCGCCCCCAACGCAGACGCAGGCCGGCCAGCCGCTGCGCCCATGGACGCTGCCCAACGCGATCGGGTTCGCGCGCCTGGCGCTGATCCCGGTGTTCCTGATCGTCGCGCTCAGCAGCAGCGACGGCATCGGCGCGCTGCAGGCGACGCTGTTCGCGCTGATCGGCTGGGGCGACTACGCCGACGGCATCGCCGCCCGCGTCACCGGGCAGTACAGCCGCCTCGGCGCGCTCATGGACCCCGTAACCGACCGGCTGCTCGTGATCTGCGGCGTCGTCGTCACATGGCACTTCCAGCTGCTGCCACGCTGGGCGCTGGCGGTGCTCGCCGTGCGCGAGCTGCTGATGCTCGCAGGCGGGCGCTACGCGCTCTCGCACGGCGTCGAGCTGCGCATCAACTGGCCCGGGCGGCTCGCTGTGGCGCCGGTGATGGGGTCGTTCTTCTTCGCCATGACCGGGCTGCGAACGTTCGCCGAGGTGCTGCTGTACGTGGGTCTCGCGCTCGCGCTCGGTGCGAGCGTCCTGTACGCGCGCACGGGCCTGCGCCAGCTGCGCGCGGCGGCCGAGGCGAATGCCCGGCGGTCGATTCCATAGCCTCAAGCTCAGCCTGACCTTTTGGGCTATACTGGTGGCCTGGCCGGCGTTGCCGGCGTGTCCGCAAACCCGGCGCAGGACGGCGTAAGCCCGGAGAGGAGAGCACCATGGACGAGACGTTCCCCGACCTTGGCTCGCTGTCGGATGTCGAACTCAAAGACGTCATTCGCCAGCTCACCGAGGAGGAGACCGAGATCTCCTACAAGCGGCGCATCCTGCACGGCAAGATCGACATCCTGCGGGCGGAGCTGGTCAACCGGCTGCGCCACAAGCACGAGGACGGCGACATCGCGATCACCGGCGAGGACGTCCAGAGGCTGACCGACATCCTGGCCAACCGCCAGCCGTAGATCCCCATGGCGCTGCACTGCACCGAGTGCGGATTCCTCAACGACGAGGGAGCCAACTACTGCCAGCGCTGCGGCGCGCTGCTCGCTCACGCGGAGGCCAGCGGCGAGTCGGTGACGGCGACGTATCGGATCGACGAGACGGGCGAGCTCGTCCCGGTCGAGATCGGCGAGGTCACCGCGCACGGGCCGGCGCTCGTGATCCGCGCCGGCGGCGGTCGCGTGGGGGAGAGCTTCGCGATCGAGGGCGAGCGGATGAGCATCGGGCGGCGTCCCGAATCCGAGGTGTTCCTCGACGACGTCACCGTCTCGCGCGACCACGCGCTGCTGATCCGCCGCGGCGACGCGTGGTACCTCGACGACTGCGGCTCGCTCAACGGCACCTACGTGAACCGCTCGCGGATCGAGTCCCATCGCCTGGAGGAGGGCGATGAGGTGCAGGTCGGCAAGTACAAGCTGACGTTCCACGCACGCTGATGGCTGCCCACACGACATCCAAGGACCAGCCACCGCTCGCCCCGGTCGAGCTCGAGCTCTCCGCCGGCGAGCTCGGCGAGCACGCTGAGCTCGGCAAGCGCCACAAGTCGTTGACGATCGGCGCCGTGTGCAAGGCCCTCGCACAGGAGTTCCCCGACATCTCGATCTCCAAGATCCGCTACCTGGAGGACCAGAAGCTGTTGACGCCGCGTCGCACCCCCGGCGGCTACAGGCTCTATACGCAGGGCGACGTAGCCCGCCTGCGCACGATCCTACGCATGCAGCGCGACGAGTTCCTGCCGCTGCGCGTGATCCGTCAGGAGCTCGCCGCCGGACGCGGGGGGGCGGGATCCGATCCCCCGCCCGTGCCGGGCCGGGTTGGGCGCGAGGGCGCGCGTGGCTGGCGTCCGAGCGTCAGCGTGGGCCAGGGCAGCGGCGCGCTGTACTCGATGGACGACGTGCTCGAGGAGACCAAGGCGGAGGCCAAGCTCGTGCGCGAGCTCGAAGAGTACGGCGTCGTCAAGGGCGAGATGCGCGGCGGCGTGCGCTACTTCGACGAGACCGAGCGCGAGATCATCGCCGCGGTCGCCGAG
>Ga0210388_10005130_pt1 | contig 10228 bp, 8 predicted proteins | sample IncBWC19OmetaG_FD_155485 | JGI IMG/M metagenome (GOLD analysis project Ga0210388, IMG submission 155485) | Forest soil microbial communities from Barre Woods Harvard Forest LTER site, Petersham, Massachusetts, United States - Inc-BW-C-19-O ...
GCGACCGAACTCGAACGCCGCGGCGCCGATTTACAGGATCCGCTGTGGTCCGCGAAATGCCTGATCGAGCGGCCCGAGCTGATCCGTGCAGTGCATCTCGACTATTTTCGCGCCGGTGCCGATGTCGCAACCACGGCGAACTATCAGGCGACCTTCGAGGCCTTTGCGCAGCGCGGCATCGAGGCTGGGGCGGCGGCGCAGCTGATGCGCGACGCCGTGGCGATGGCGGTCGGCGCACGCGACGAGTTTTGGGCCGAAGAATCGAACCGTGCCGGCCGGCTCAGGCCGCTGGTGGCGGCATCCGTCGGCCCGTATGGCGCCATGCTCGCGGACGGCTCCGAATATCGCGGCCGCTATGCGCTGTCGGACACTGCCCTCGCCGACTTTCATCGGCCGCGCCTGCGGGTATTGGCGGATGCCGGCGCCGACCTTTTGGCCTGCGAGACCCTGCCGTGTCTGCGCGAAGCGCTGGCATTGGCGCGCGTGCTGCAAGAGTTTCCGCACGCCTGCGCGTGGATCAGCTTTTCCTGCCAGGACGGCCGGCACAATTGCGAGGGCGAGGATATCGGCGAATGCGCCGCACGCTTGCAAGAGTTTCCGCAAGTCATCGCCGTGGGGGTCAATTGCACGCCGCCGCAGTACATCACGTCCCTGCTCCGGCAAATGCGCGCGCGGACCGCCAAGCCGCTGTTGGCTTACCCCAACTCGGGCGAGCGCTACGAGGCGTCGTCCAAGCGCTGGATGGGCGATTCCGGCGCACCGCAATTCGGCGAGCTGGCACGCCAATGGTTTGCCGCGGGAGCGCGCCTGATCGGCGGCTGCTGCCGCACCGGCCCGCAGGAAATCCGCAGCGTGAAGCAATGCCTGCACCCCGAACTCGCGGCTTAGCAGCGTCGGTCGTGGCGGCCGTGCTCGCGGCTGTCGCGGTGGGCGCAGCCGGCCACAGCGCGCCAGGCGGCCCAACCCCGGGCGGCGCCGGGGCGGCGAGCGCCGCCGCTGCGCCCGCTGCCGGCTGCACGGATCGGGCCGCCCTCGGCATCGAGGTGCAGGGCGCGACGCTGTGCGCCTCGATCGACGATCCGGCGCACTCCATTCGAACCGAACTGTTGCGCGATTGGATCGACCGCTCGGCGCGAATCGTGGCTGCGTATTACGCGCGTTTCCCGGCGCCTCTGGTCGTGCTGCGGATCCGGGTCGAGCCGGGAACCGGCGTGCGAGGCGGCCGCACGACCAACGATTCGGGTCTCATGATTCAAGTCAGCGTGGGCGCCGACACGACGGCGGGCGATTTGGCGGCGGACTGGGTGCTCGTGCACGAGATGGTGCACCTCGCGCTGCCGGAAATAGGGCGGCGGCACAACTGGCTGGCAGAGGGCTTGGCGGTGTACGTCGAAGGCATTGCGCGCGCGCAGTACGGCAATCGCGACGCCGCCGACGTCTGGGCGGAGGACCGGCGCTCCATGCCGATGGGGCTGCCGCGCGCCGGGGAAGGCGGCATGGATGAGTCGCCGAGTTGGGGACGCACTTACTGGGGTGGTGCGCTGTTTTGCCTGCAAGCGGACGTGAAGTTGCGCGAGCAGACCCTCAATCGAGCCGGCTTGCAGACGGCGCTGCGCGCCATCCTGAAGGAATCCGGCGGATACCGCGCTGAACGCAGCATCGACGACGTGCTGCGCATCGGCGACGCGGCGACCGGCACCCGCGTGCTGCAAGAACTTTATCAGGCGAACCGGGCGGCGCCGGTCACGCCTGATCTTACGCAGCTGTGGGAGCGGCTCGGCGTACCGGAGGACCCAAAATCACAGCCCTTCGATGATCATGCTCCGCTCGCCGCCATCCGCATTGCCATCACACGCAAGCCTTAGCCGATCCTTCGGGGATCGTTCCGGCTAGTGTTCCGAAAAATTCGGCTCGCGTTTCTCGAAGAAGGCGCGCACACCCTCGACGCAATCGTGCGTTTCCAAGGACATCTCCTGCGCGCTGCGCTCGGCGCGCAGCTGCTCCTGCAGCGAATTGTCGAACGTCGAGGCGTGCAGGGAACGAATCTGTCCGAGCACCGCACAGGGTCCGTTGGCCAGTCGATGCGCCACCGCCTGCGCGCGCAGCACGACCTCCGCAGCGGGCACCACTGCATAGGCAAGCCCCCAGTCGAGAGCCGTCTTGGCGTCGATGCGCTCGGCGAGCATCAACGAGGACAGGGAGCGGCCCGCTCCGATGCGGCGCGCCAGGTGAAACGTGATCCCCGCATCCGGCACCAGCCCTAAGCGCGCGAACGACGGCAGGAAGTACGCATTGTCGCCCGCGATGATGATGTCGCTCGCGAGCGCGAGACTCATGCCCGCGCCCACCGCTGCGCCGTTGACCGCCGCCACGATGGGAAAGCGGAAGCCCGCCAGGCGCAGGATCAGAGGATCCATGAAACGGCGCATCTCGAAATGCGCCCGCTGCCGCGCCTCCTGGGTTTTCAGATCGACGGAATGCAAATCCAAGCCGCTGCAAAAGACATCGTTGCTGCCGGTAATCACCACGGCCTTTGCGCCGCTCTCCCCTTTTTGTACTTGATCGAGCGCCAGATGCATCGCGCGGATGATGGTGATATCGATGGCGTTGCTGACCGCCGCGCGCTGTATGCTCAAGGTGGCCACGCCGTCGGAAACCGAGACCGATAAACTGTCCATGCGCTTATGCTCCTCACATGATCGCCAGCCTGCACCTTCGACGTCCCTACCCTGGGCACTCCTGATATGTTAAGCCGCCCGTGAGTCGAAGGCTCGTGTTGCGATCATGCCCCCGGCCAACCCCTGCTGCAAGGAGTGGGAAAACGCGCGCGCCGGCCTCATGCCGTCGCGCGCGTCCGCGGAGCCTTAAGCTTAGCGGTTGCCGCCTTCCTGATGCTTTTCCTCTTTCGGCGGATGCTGCTGCGCCTTCGGCGCAGGCGGCTTCCCGGCCTGCGGTTTCGCGGCCGGCGTCGGTGCCGCGCCCTGCGCATGCACTGCCGTGTTCGGCGGCACATGAGTCGCGCTGGGCTGAGCGCCCGGCGGCAGGCCGCCGTTGCCATTGTTGGCGTGCGGCGCATTGCCGTTGTTGAAGCGCGGCGCCCCGGGGGCCGCGGCACCCGCTGCGGGTCCGTTGGCCCGTGCCAGCTGCGGGCCCATCGGGGCCGCACCGCGCGCACCGACCACACCCGGCGCGTTGAACGCGGCTGGCTTGGGCGTCGCGGCGATCGCCGGATGACCGCCATTGGTCTTGGCGGCGAGCGCGGGATTTCGCGCCGCCTCCTGGATGTGCTGGCGCTGCAACGGCGTCGGTGCCACATGCGGCTCCTGCATCGCTGTTCTCTCTTGGGGAGTCGGCGCGGCTGCGATACCGCCGGCGCCGCCGTTATAGCTCACCTTGTTGACGGTGACGTTGTTGATCACCGTTTCGTTGTACGTGTTGTGCACATTGGTCACGTTCACGTTGTTGACGGTACGGTTGTAGGCGAATGAATTGCCTGCCCAGCGTCCGCCGGCGAAGCCCACGCCGCCGTAGCCGAACCCGTAATTCACGCCGCCGTAGAAGCCCACGTGCGGTCCCCAATAGCCGGCGTGGAAGGCATACACCCCGCCTACGAAGCCCCAGTAACCGGGGGTCCAAAGCACGCCGAATCGCGGCGGCTGCACCCAGGTTCCGGGCACCCAGTAATATCCACCGCCACCCCAGGCCCAATATCCCGGCGTCCACAGATAGCCATCTTCCGGGCACGGCGGCTGTTCGTAGTCCGGCAGCGGGGGCGGTGCTTCGGTCGCATGCACTTCGACGTCCGCGGCCGGTTCGACGTAGGCCTGCGGCGGAGGTGGCGGCGGCGGTGCATAGACGCGAGGAGGAGGTGGCGGCGGTGGCGCGGCGACGCGTACCACGCAACCACCGAGCAACGCAGCAGCCGACAACGCCAGCGCAACGCCCGCCAGCGGCAGGGTAGAAGAAAGATTTCGACGTGATTTGATCATGGTTACCCGCCCATTTTGAAATGTTGCACGTCAGCGTACGCCGCCGTCCGCTGTCCATAGAACATATAACGTCACACTCTGAGCATCGCCTACGTGGGTGAAGCGATTGTAACGGTCGAAGGGAAGGTCGCCGCCGTGGGGACGCCCCTGCAGGCGTCCCCAAATGGCGACAGTGGAACGCGGCGGCGTAGCCCCTCGGCCCCTAAGCGATGCCGCGTTTGAAGGTCTCGGGCAGAAAAAAGAGACCGATGATCAATGTCGCGCCCGCGACCACGATGGGGTACCACAGGCCGTAGTAGATATCCCCGGTCGCCGCCACCATCGCGAACGCCGTGGTCGGGAGAAATCCTCCGAACCAGCCGTTGCCGATATGATACGGCAGCGACATGGCGCTGTAGCGAATTCGCGCCGGGAACAATTCGACCAACAGCGCGGCGATGGGCCCGTACACCATGGTGACGTACACCACCAAGATGAACAGAATCAATACCACCATCGGCTTGTTGATGGCCGCCGGATCGGCCTTGTCCGGGTAACCGGCCGCCGCCAGAACCGCCTTGGTTTCTTTTTGGAACGCCGCAATCGCCGCCTTGCGCTCCTTGCCGGTCACCACCTTGGGATCGGGAGCGGTCAGAGTGCTCGCGCCGCTGCGGATTTGCGCAATGGTTCCCGGCGGCGCATCGATTCGCTGGTACGAAACTCCGGCTTTCGCGAGAAAGCTCTTGGCGATATCGCACGAGGTGGTATCGAATGGATTCTTGCCGATGGGATCGAACTGGAACGAGCACTGCTTCGGATCCGCGATCACCGTCACCGGAGCCGCGGATTGCGCGGCGTACAGCGCCGGATTCGCGTAGCGCGTGAGCGCACCGAAGAGCGGGAAATAGGTGAGCATCGCGAGCAGGCAGCCGGCCATGATGATTGGCTTGCGGCCGATCTTGTCCGACAGCCAGCCGAAGAAAATGAAGCCGGGGGTGGCGAGCACCAGCGCGATCGCCGTGAGAATGTTGGTGGTCGCACCATCCACGCGCAGCATTCTTTCCAGGAAGAACAAGGCGTAGAACTGTCCCGTGTACCACACGACGGCCTGCCCCATCACCGCGCCGAGCAGGCAGATGAGCACGATCTTGAGATTACCCCAACGAGCGAACGCTTCGGTGAGCGGTGCTTTCGAGGTAGTTCCGGTCCCCTTCATCTTGAGAAACACCGGACTCTCGGATAGCTGCATGCGGATCCACAAGGAGACGGCGAGCAGGATGACGGATACCAGAAAGGGGATGCGCCACCCCCAGGCTTTGAACGCGTCCTCGCCCACCAAGGTGCGCGTGCCGATCACGACCAGCAACGCCGCGAACAGCCCGAGCGTTGCGGTGGTTTGAATCCAGCTCGTGTACAGCCCGCGCTTGCCCTGCGGCGCGTGTTCGGCGACATAGGTGGCGGCTCCGCCGTATTCGCCGCCCAGCGCGAGCCCCTGCAGCAGACGCAGCAACACCAGCATGACGGGCGCGGCGACGCCGGCGGTCGCGTAGTTCGGCAGCAGACCGACTGCAAACGTGGCGCCGCCCATGATGCTCATGGTGACCAAGAAGGTGTATTTTCGACCGACCAGATCGCCGAGCCTGCCGAACACCAGCGCGCCGAAGGGCCGCACCGCGAAACCCGCGGCGAACGCCGCGAGGGCGAATATGAAGCCGGTGGTGTCATTCACTCCGGAAAAAAATTGAGCGCTGATGATGACCGCCAGCAGGCCGTAGAGATAAAAGTCGTACCATTCGAATACGGTGCCGAGCGATGAGGCGCCGATCACCAGCCATGCATCCTGCGGTGCCGCCAGGTCGTCGGGCAGCGCGGTGGTCGCGGACGTGCTAGCCATAGAATCCCCCCGTTTGAATGATTTTTTATTTCCGGATCGCAGTCTATCGCTTCGGCGGCGCGGCGGCGATGGCGGCGCGCAACTCCGTGAGTTTTGCCTTGATCGCGGCCGCATTCTCGGGGCCCATGCGGATCAACAATTTCTGGCCGGCGGGGCGCGACTCGAGCGCCGGATCGGCATATTGGTACATGACGTTCGGCCGGACCAGTTCGATCGGTCCGGTCGGCTGCGGCGTTGCCAACAGGCTGTCGATCACCTGCACCAGCCGGTCGTTGAAATAGCCGTTGGGATAACCCAAGTCTTGATAGGCGCGCTGAAACAATGGATAGAAATGCACGTACACGCCGGCAAGCCTCTGCATATCGAGCTTGCTGATCACCGTCACCATCGGCTGGTAGCGCGCGAAGTTCTGCGGATCGAGCGTCGCGTGCAGCTCATCGCCGACCACGACGAAGGAGCCCGGCACCGGGCCGGTGGGCCGCTTCTGCACCGCCACTTTTTGCCGCGGTAGATTGTCGATTGTGACAACCATGTGACGGACGATGTTCTCCGCAGCAAATACTCCTTGACCGCGGCGTTGCCGGCGACCTGCGACAGAGCATCGATGAGCGCCGGGTCGCTGTCCGCGAGCGCAGGCAGCGGCTCCGACGGCGTATTGGCCGCACCTTCCGGCAGCGGATGTTGAATCGCGGGTTCCGCCGGCTCCGGCGGAGCGGGCTGCTGTGCCGCTATCGGGGCAGGCGACGTCGCGTGACGGCTCTGCAGGAAATACCAAGTACCCGCGGCGACCACGACCACCGCGACCGCGACTCCAACTACCGGCCTATTGATCATCATCGCTCCTGAGCTAGCCCGCTCCGCCCCTCGACATCCGCATTTGCAATTCATGACGTCGGTAGTCGATGACCAGGGTGTCGAGCAACCCCAGTGCATCCATACCGATCAAGATCGCGGGCTCGTTCAGGAGCTTCCACTGTTTGAAAATATAGATGTCGGCGAACGTGACGCCGGAGTCGCGGATCTGGATGGAACCGAATTCGATGGCGGGCATGGGTATGACTTCGCCGAACTCGACGTCCTTGGTCGCCCCGATGATTTGGTCCGGCTTGCCCCTGAACATCGCGCTGCGCCGTGAGAGCGCACTGCGCAGGGCAAGATTTGCAATGGTGGTCTGGCCGCCGGTATCGATGATGGCCTTGACGCGCACGTCATCGATGACCGCATTGACGACCACCAGCGTGTCGCGAATGGCGTGAAACGGCACGTCGACGAAATCGCGGCTCGAGCGCTCGTTGCGCGAATAGGTGATGACGATTTTATCGTGACGGAAGTCGATGAATATCCGCTTGCCCGCCAAGCCTTCGGCGCCGAGAATCCCCTGCGCCCCGCCCAGGGCATCGGGCACGATGGGCAGGATGGGCGAGTCGACCGAGAGATCGCCGACGGTGAGGGTATCGACGCGAATGGTCGGCACCGTCGCGTACCCCGTCACCCCGCGCAGTATCACCGGCGGGGACTCATTCGTCGGGATACCAAGCGCCAATGCCACCAGCGAGGTGACGGCGCTATGGGTCGCACCGGTGTCGAGCACCAGGCGGAATGGCCCATGGCCATTGATCATGACCGGTGCCCAGATGCGTCCGATCTGGTCGTGCCGGGTGGGCGAGACGTAGCGCGGCTCCGGAGCTTCCACCATGATATCGGCGAGTTCTTCGATGGCCGCCGCGTTGGGAGCCGGTGCCGCCGGCGGCGACACCTCCGGGGCCGTGCCGCCTGCCCACTGCGGGCTGAGCGCCATCGCGCCGAAAAGCGCTGCGCAGGCGCCGTACCCGCGTCTCCGGTGAAGCCAAGCGTCGAGAGATCCGCGAACCGCCGTCATGGGTGCAACCGCCTTGGGCTGAGCATAGCACCGGGCTTGGCCGGTGCCCACCATGCGTCATAATCGGGCTGGGGTGTTGCCAGTCCGTACGAGGTCAGGGATGAATACGTATCACACATTGTCCGAATTGCAGGCGCTCATCGGCGCGAACCTGGGAACCAGCGACTGGTTCGATATCGATCAGGCGCGCATCGACAAGTTCGCGGCCGTCACCGGCGATGACCAGTGGATTCACATCGATCCCGTGCGCGCCGCAGCCGGGCCCTTCAAGGCGACCGTGGCGCATGGGCATTTGACGCTGAGTTTGGTGCCCGTCATGGTCAGAAGCGCGTTCAAGGTCGGCGACGTGCGCATGACCGTCAACTACGGCCTGAATCGGGTGCGTTTTCCCGCGCCGGTGCCCGTGGGAAGCCGTCTACGCGGGCATTTCAAACTGATGCGCTACGAGACCATTCCTGGCGGCGCCCAGCTCATCGTCGAGGTGACGATCGAACGCGAGGGTCATTCCAAACCGGTGTGCGTGGCGGAATCAGTGGCGCGGCATTTTCTGTAAAATGGCGCGGAGATGGCGCATCTCGGCGTAGATCGCCGCGCGCCCCCGGAAGTTTCATAGAGCGCACGAATCGCCTGGTTACTACAATCGATTGGACACTGACGCGAGCGGGGCACCATACTTATCGACCCATGTAGCGGAGTGCATATGTGAACAAGCAGGTCATCCCCCTCGCCCCCGTGGGCGCCTCCAAGCAGCGCAAGCGCCAAGGGCCCAAAGGGCGTCAAGTCGATGCGCAAGCGCTGGCCGAGGTCAAGGACCTGCTCAGCGGGCCGCTCCGCAAGGACCTGCTCATCGAATACCTGCACCGAATCAACGACCGCTACGGTCAGCTCGGCGCGCCTCATTTGGCGGCCCTGGCGGACCTCATGGGATTGGCGCAAACCGAGGTATATGAGGTCGCGACTTTCTACCACCACTTCGACGTGGTGAAGGAAAACCCGGACGGCAGCCTGCCGGCGCCTCCCGCGTTGACCGTCCGCGTCTGCGACGGGCTGAGCTGCGAGATGGCCGGGGCCGGGCCATTGCTCGAACGTTTACCCGCGCTGCTCGGGCGCCAGGTGCGCGTCATCCCCGCGCCCTGCGTCGGCCGCTGCGAGCAGGCTCCCGTGGCCGTGGTGCATCAGAATCCGGTGCCGCGCGCGACCCTCGAATCGGTACAAACCGTCGTGAAGGCTGCGCACACCCGCCACGAACCCGGTCCCTACGTCGATCTCGACGCCTATGTGGCGCAGGGCGGCTACGCGCTGCTCGACGACTGCATGGAGAACCGGCGCGATGTGGAAAGCGTTCTGAAGACCATGGAAGATTCCGGTCTGCGCGGTCTCGGCGGCGCGGGCTTTCCGGCGGGACGCAAGTGGCGCATCGTGCGCGGCGAGCGCGCGCCGCGGCTGATGGCCGTGAATATCGACGAGGGCGAGCCCGGCACTTTCAAGGACCGCTGGTATCTCGAGCGCGACCCGCATCGCTTTCTCGAGGGGATGCTGATTGCCGCCTGGGCGGTCGGCATTTCCGCGATCTATATCTACCTGCGCGACGAATATCACGGCTGCCGCGCAGTACTCGAAGCCGAGCTCGCGAAGCTCGACGCCCATCCGCCGGTCGCGCCGCTGCCCAAGATCGAACTGCGGCGCGGCGCCGGCGCCTACATCTGCGGCGAAGAATCCGCGATGATCGAATCCATCGAAGGCAAGCGCGGCATGCCGCGCCTGCGCCCGCCCTATGTCGCACAAGTCGGGCTGTTCGGACGGCCGACGCTCGAGCACAACTTCGAGACGCTGTATTGGGTACGCGAGCTGCTCGAAAAGGGCGGCGCATGGTTCGCCTCGCAGGGCCGCAATGGCCGCAAGGGGCTGCGCAGCTTTTCGGTGTCGGGGCGAGTCAAGGATCCCGGTGTGAAGCTCGCGCCGGCCGGCATCACCATTCGCCAGTTGATCGACGAGTACTGCGGCGGCATGCAGGATGGCCACGAGTTCTACGGGTACCTGCCCGGCGGCGCATCGGGCGGCATCCTCCCCGCGTCGATGGGCGACATTCCCCTCGACTTCGACACCTTGCAGCCGCATGGCTGCTTCATCGGTTCGGCCGCGGTGATCGTGCTGTCGAACCGCGACACGGCGAAGGCCGCGGCGCGCAACATGATGCGCTTTTTCGAACATGAGTCCTGCGGTCAGTGCACGCCGTGCCGCGTCGGCACCGCCAAGACGAATCTTTTGATTGCGCACGACAAGTGGGACAAACCGCTGCTCGCGGATCTCTCGCTGGTGATGCGTGACGCCTCGATCTGCGGCTTGGGCCAGGCGGCGCCCAACCCCGTGGATTGCGTCGTGAAATTCTTTCCGAACGAAATTGCCTGAAGGATAGAGATGAACGCCATTACCCGCATCGAACGCGCGCAATTCGAAGCACCGACGGTCACGTTCACGCTGAACGGG
>Ga0210388_10005131_pt1 | contig 10225 bp, 5 predicted proteins | sample IncBWC19OmetaG_FD_155485 | JGI IMG/M metagenome (GOLD analysis project Ga0210388, IMG submission 155485) | Forest soil microbial communities from Barre Woods Harvard Forest LTER site, Petersham, Massachusetts, United States - Inc-BW-C-19-O ...
TTGCTGATGACCGGTACAAGCTGGTGGGTGCGCCGGTGGGGACCAAGGATCTGACGGGTGCTTCCGCGCATAGAGAGATGGCGACCACACTGGGAGATGAACTGGTTTTGGCGACAGGCGGCCGTGCGCGTGTCTTTGGCGTTTCAATGAAGGACAGAGCTGCGATTTTGACCAGCGGCCATGCGACGAAGGGTGCGTTCTGGATTGACCACGATACTGGGACGTGGGTGACCTCGACCTACTGGATGACACAGCTTCCAGGCTGGGCTGTTGAATTTAATGCGAGTGGACGTGCGGAGATGGCACGTAAGGAGAGCGCTGTCGGTGAGGGAAGTTTCTATGAGAAGGTTGGGAAATCGGCGGCGAGCGTCGGGTATCAGTTGGATTTTGCTAAGGCGCTGATTGTTGGCGAAAAGCTCGGGCAAAATCCTGATGGTGTGACGGATATGATCACGATCTCGGTTTCGTCGACCGACATCAACGGGCATGCGTTTGGGCCCGATGATCCTTCACAACGTGAGTTGATTGTTCAGTCGGACGTGCTGCTAGACGCATTCTTTACCTTTCTTGATAAGACGATCGGATTGAAGAACGTTATGGTAGCGATGACTGGCGATCATGGCGTCGCAACGAGCCAGAAAGCCGGAGACGCAATGGGGATGCCCGTACTGGATTTTCCTGCAAAGCAGTTCACGGGGCCGCTCGAGTCCATGCTGGAGAAGAAATATCCGTTGCTCAAGGGACAAAAAGCTTTCGTTCTGCAGATGGACAATCCCTACCTCCTGCTGAATCAACAGGCGTTCAAAGCGGCTGGCGTCAGCGAGGAGGAAGCTGAAAATACGACGAGGGTGATGGTTGAAAAGATCTTTGATGGATTCGCAAGTAAAGAAGAGGTCAACGGTCGCTTCAACGAACCGGCGACGGTGACGCACATTTACACCAGCAAAGAGATGCGGGATGGGAGGCTCCCGGAAACGCAGTACGGCAGACTGGTCGCACATAGCTATTCACCAAACGTTGGCTGGGCTCTTCATATAAACTTTGGGCCATATCAATTTCCATGGAATGGATCCGGAACGACGCATTTTTCTGCGAACAGCTACGACCGGCATGTACCGCTGGATCTCTTTGGAGCCGCATTCGTGCCGGGCACCTATCACGGAGTGGTAGCGCCTGTAGACATTGCGGCGACGTTTGCATCGCTGCTTCGTATCAATCGTCCGAGCGCCGCGGTCGGGCGTGTACTGACGGAGGCGATGCGACCCGAGGGAGCTAACTCGACCTGGGTCCGCGACGCTCAACCAACGCAGGCAGTGTCGAAATAGCGCTGAACAATGCTGTCGTTAAGCGGTCGCTGGAGCTTCATCCACAAGATGAAAGACCAAGGTGCCTCCCTTTATCAGTTGCGCGTGATCGATTGCCAAGCAGTTTAGTGATGTTCCGTTCAAGCATCACCAATTACTGCTGAGGCTCGAGAAGGCTATCAACGCACCCTACGGGTTTGTTTACTGGGTTGCATCGCGCCACAAGGCCATCGGGCAAACCAACCGAATACTTCGTCCAAGGCGAAGGTTCTGACAAGGGATAGTCCGTGCTCAACATCTGCGCTCCACTGGACAGCGCCAGATCGCGTCGCGTGGTGTCGTTTGTTCGCGCCTGCTCGGTGCTTTCGTCCGTGCGTGTTCGAACGAGATATCCCTGTTTCACTAGAGCATTGATCGCTTCGACCGATCCGTCGTTCTGCTCAACAAATGCCGCGTCGGGCGCGCCGGCAATTGCATTGGTGAAGAGAATGCGCCCGCGCAGCGAAGGGTGCCCCTCCGCGTAGATGGGTCCTACGTGCTGCTGATCCATCAGAAAGATCACTCGGCCGCGAGCTTTGGCAAGTGTTGGCCATTTGCCGGCGTGTACAGCCTCTACCAGAGTTGAAGCATTACCGCGGACTTCATCCGGCGTGATCATCTCATTTGGTTTAAAGACGGAGCGGATCTCGGCATCGAGCGCATCGAAGACCGTTGCGGTAAACGGCAAAGCTTTCACCGCATTCGGCACGTCATGTGGCGAGTCTTCTTTGGTCTCCACGAGAATAAAGATTGGTAGATGACTAGGATGTCGCTGGGACCAGGTTCTGACGTCATTCAAACAGGCGACGAAGGTATGGCATGTGCTCCGCTCGTCGACACCCTGGATGTGCATCACCTTGAAGCCGGGCTTGTCCATCTCATGCTGAGGATCAAAATCCGGGTCTGCGGGCAGTCCCGCTGCCGCCACTTGTTGAACAATCGCGGGATGAGCATAGCGACCGCCCTCGGGGTCGGCGAAGACGTCGATTTCAATCTGTCTCACACCGCCGGAGAGTTGATCTGCCAGAGGAGCGTGGTGGTAATCCAGGCTCCGCAACCCTTTGGGATTTTTCATCTCCATGTACTTGCGCTCGCTGGCTGCAAATCCGGCGTGGTAGCTATTGTGTGAGCCGATGACCTGAATTTGATTCAGGTGCACGATCTTATCCTGTGCGGCCTGGGAGTTTTGCTGCGCCATCGCCATCTGGCCGATTGCGAGTAATGTGGTGCCTACCGCAACCTGCATCGCACTTCTAACAAACATCATCGGTTTAGCCCTGAAGACAATTGTATTGGTGGGCGGTGCCGTTCCTGAGGGAATGGCACCGCGGTTGTTGGGGATTGGTTCAGCGATTGCAGATTGCTAGAAGATTATCTTCGCCGCAAACTGGAACTGCCGCGCAGGATACGCAGAGGTGATAGAGCCAAACGTGGAGTCACTCACGTTTGGATCCGGTGCCTGGTAGTTGACTTTGTTGAGAACGTTGAAGGCCTCCGCACGGAAGTCGAAGCTCGATCCCTCCCGCCACAACGGGAAGGCCTTGTGGAGGCCGACGTCCGTCTGGAAGAAGGCATACGAGACAACCATGTTGCGCTGGGCATTGCCAAAAGGACTTCCGGTAAGCGGGATGAAAACATTTGCTTTGTTGAGGTAGCCGTTAAGCGCGCTGGATGTTTTTACGCGATTCGAAGCCGGGGCTACGGGATTACCGGAGACACTCGGACGGTAGGTATAGAGATCGGTAACGTTAGTTCCAGCTGATGTGGAAAGGCTGTAATTAAGGTTTACGGGCAAGCCACTGGACATGTAGTTGATGGTATTGAACTGCCAGCCACCAAGAAAGAATTTGACGAGGTAGGGGGCATTCCCTCCAAAACGGCGCCCCGCGCCAAAAGGAAGGTCGTAAAGGATTGACGTTGTATTGTTCAATGGCTGATCGTACCCCGATCTGCCGTAGTCGCCTCTTGGGTTGGCGAAGTTCACGCGGGAGTTATCACCATTGCTCGTCTCGAGATGTCCGGATGACTCGTCAAAGGCGCGTCCCCAAGTGAATGAGTTGAGAAGATAGATGCCGTTCGTGTAGCGCTTCTCGACTTTGAACTGGAACGAGTTATAGTTCGAGGGTCCGCTGCTGGAGGCGATCTCAATGTCGCCGAAGTTTTGAACAGGACGACGCGCGGCAAGAGTGCCGCCAGGGCAGTTGACGGCTAGAGCCGCTGTGCAGATTGCGGCTTGATTGTAGTCGGCGAGGATCTGAAGATGGGTTCCTTTGTTGCCCACGTAGGCCAGGTCCATCACCACGCTACCGGGAAGCTGCTGCTGTATTCCGAAGAAGTAGCTCTGGATATAGCCCGTCGGGCTGTGGGCAGGGATGTAACGCGACGTGACCAATGCGGGGTTGAATGCGGAGGGTGAGACAAGGCTCGCCGCGAACCCCTGTTGAGTCTGCCGGAAGCACGTCAATTGACTTTGTGTGTCGTTCGCGCAAAGGTTTGCTGTGGTTGGTGTTGGATTGTTGACGGTTGCGTTGACGACGTTTGGCCCGTTGTAGGTGAGGTTATTCTCTCCGCCTGCGCGATTGTATTGCGTATAGTTGATGCCGTAGCCGGAGCGAATCACAGTGTTGGGCGTGTAGCTGTAGGCGAAACCGAAACGAGGAGCAAGATCGTTCAATGGCATGTTGACAAGAGCGCGGTTGTAGATGGATCCACCACTCGCCTGGACAAGCGTGTTCGGACCGGGGTTGAAGTTGGCCAGCTTATTGTTGGCCTCATACTGCGGGGTAGCTAATTCGTAGCGAAGGCCAGCGTTGAGTGTGAGGTTTGGTCTCAGCTTGATATCGTCTTGAACGTACATAAAATTCATTCGTTGACGCACGCTGGCAATGAAGAAATTTGTCAGCGAATAGGAATTTTGGTTTCCGAAGATAAAGTCCGCCAAATCCTGGGCCTGCGAGATTTGTGCGGAAGCGTTATTGCCTGTGCCAGTATCGGTTGGGGTTCCGGCAGTCTTGGAATAATTGCCACCGTAGTTACTCTGACCGAAGCTCGGATTGTAGTCGTTGATTTGCGTGTTGATCGCCTGATACTCGTAGCCGACCTTGATCGAATGAATGCCGTGAACCAGGGTGTAATTTACCTTCGGGTTGATGACCGAAGGGTTCTGGAACTGCGGACTTGCCGGCTGGGTGCCGAACTGAGTAAATCCTGTGACCGCCTGTGCATTCAGGCTGCGCACGATAAGAGGGCTGGTGGGCAGGCCGTCAGTGATTCCGGCAGCAGCGAGCAAGCCCGGAGTCCCAACGCCGTAGGGTGCTTTCGCGCCCTGGTTTGTGCCAATCCCCATGCGGAAATCCAGCAGCGAGGTTGGCGTGATGACATAGGTTGTGCCAAAAGCGATCTGCCTGTTGTAGATGTGAACGTTGGTATTGGCATTGCCACCGGCTGGTCCTCCAAAGGGAGGGGGATCGAAGATGGTTTCCTGGTGCTCGCTGTAGACAAAAAACACACTGAGCTTGGAATTGAAGGTGTGATCCACACGTGCGTCGCCCTTGTCGTCCTGGATGGTGCCGCGGGGAAAGTTGGTGAAGTTGTTTGCGAAGGAGTTTGGCGTGCCGGGCAGAGCGCTGGTATTTGTTGCGGGGAGGGCAGCAAACACCGATTTCGCTAAGACAGATTGATCGGATGCAGGGATGACGCCGTTGGTGTAGACCTTGCCTGTAATTGGGTTCGTTAGAGGGATCGGGGCCGTAGTACCGTCTACACGATGGAGGAGGAAAGTACCGGTCCTTTGTTCCGCCGTCGGAAGAGTAGCCGTGGCGAAGCTCTTGAAGATCTGACGAACTCCCTCGTAATCCATGAAGAAGAATGTATGGTCTTTCCAGATGGGACCACCGAAGGTCCCGCCGAACTGGTTGCGGATGAAAGTGGGCTTTATGCCGCCACTCGGCGCAAAGGGCCCAATTGCATTCAGGTCCGTGTTGCGGATGTAGTCCCATGCCCGACCGTGAAACTGGTTCGTCCCACGACGAATGGAGGCGTTAATCACGCCACCCGAGGCGCGACCATATTCAGCGCTGTAGTTGTCCGTTTCCAAACGGAACTCGGAAACGGCGTCCGGCGAGGGCGGAATATTCTCGTTTGCAAATCCCTGGTTCGACGTGCCATAAGAGTTGTTGTCCAAGCCGTTCAACAAGAAGTTGTTGAACGCACTTCGCTGCCCGTTGATGTTGAACGAGGCTTCACGACTTGTCGTCGACTGGTTCTCCAGAAACGACTTGCGTACGCCGGGAACCAACAACGCCAGGTCGGCGTACGACCTTCCATTCAGGGGCAGATTTTCTATCTCCTGCGTCGCGATAACCTCGCCGCGCGAACTAGTCTCTGTCTCGAGTGCAGTCGGCAACGCCGATACCGTTACGGTTTCGTTTACCGAACCGGGTTTCATCGTTACGTCGACCCTTTGTCTCGAATCGGTCGTTAGCGTGAATGTTTGGGTCTTTGCCCGCTCAAACCCAGCCGCTTCCGTAGTGACGGTGTAGTTCCCAATCGGTACGCTGGAGAATTCGTAACGGCCTTCGGAGTCGGTTGTCGCCTTTTGGGTGATTCCAGTGGCAGTATTGGTCAGGGTGATGATGCTGTTTGGGATAGCTGCACCAGAGTTATCTCTCGCGTAACCGAGAACTGAAGCGGATTCGAATTGACCGAAGGCGTTCCACGAAGGCATCAGCATGACCAGTATTGCCAGAAACAACCATTTCGACACCTGCAACCGATTTGTCGTCTTGCTCCATACTTTGTTCGAATATGCTCTTTGTTTTTGAATGCGCATGATTTAAACCTCGTTTCGTCCAATTGGCCTCGGAGTTGTGGCGAACCGTAGCGGAAGTTCGCCGCGAAGATTTCTGACATTGAGGGACGGCCAGAACGTTACTTATATCGGGGACCGACTGTCAAGAAAAATAGCTTACGGTATCGATAACGTAACTTAATGTAAGTTGCCATGTAAGTTCAATGATATGTGCTAATTATCGATGAATTCCATAATGTGTACCGCAGAAAGCTCCTCTCGGGCTTCTCCACTGAAATGCCATGAGGGCATCTAGAGCTGCTCGTGGGTGGTTTTTGAAGGGCGTCGGCCTAGCCACCCCGAACCCGTTACAGGAACCAGCGAACGATTTCGACGGAGGACGAATCAAGCGTATCTGGTATCGACTTTTACAACGCCCCACTTGCGGTCGAGCACCTCGCGGTGTGCCGCCATGATCCACACAAAATTCAGCTTCGCACCGGGGATGGCGACGTTAGGGTGGTAGCCCTCCGGCAGAAGGACAGCGTCGCCGTCGCGAACCACCTCTACCTCTGCCGCGCTGATTCCATCGGTGTAGACCAATTGAAGCCCGAAAGCCGGCTGAGGCATGTCAACGAAGACATAGATCTCCTCAAGCATCGCAGCGTGTTCGTGAGGGGGCCAGCTTGTCCAGTTTCCAGGTAAAGATCGCGTAATGCCAGCGACCAACCTGCCCGCTTGAACATTGCTCCCGAGAAGGATATTAATCTCGCGATGCGCACTCGCCGTTCCAGAGACGAAGTGCAGCTTGTTGTCCTTTCGAACGGCTTCGGCGGAGACGAACTGCAAAGGATACTCGCCCTCCACCGGAGCAAAGCATTCCACCAAATCGACGCAAGAGGTCGTCTGAACGGCGATCGAAAGGCCTTTCGGAACATATAGTGCGTCATCGTTGGTCAGCGTGAAGCTGTTGTCCCCAACCGAGATTTCGCATGCCCCGCTGATACAAATTAGTCCAGTTTCCTGGCCCTCATTTTTGAACTTCACCTTCTTCTGATCGCCACTCAAGCGAATGCGGCCATAACTCACCTGCCGCATCGAACTGTTGCCGGGATGCACGAAGATATTGCGGCCCATGTGGCTCGCCGTTGCTCGCACTACTCGTTTCGACATCCTGAATCGTCCTTTCATTGCCAGAAGAAAGCCCTGAGAGGACGCGGGCGTCTCAGGGCTAGGTTTTAGACAATTGGTAGGTAACTACCACGCAATCTTCGCGGGGAAGAACTCCGCGAAGAGGTCGTCGTAATATGGCTTCAATTCTTTTACATTCGGCTTCGTATGCCCCTTGGAGTAGAGGTCATATACGTTGAATTTATTGACCCACTCCAACATTTCGATATCGTGCTTGCTCATCAAGTGCCGGTAGGCGCCATGCCTGTGCGCCGAGTAGAAGGAGTGATAGCGCAGCATATACAAAGACTCCTCCGGCATGTAATTCTTCATGACTTCGCCGATGTAGCCGTCGTGCCCAAATGACATGTGCACGTTTTTGAGGCCGCAATTCGGCTCGTAGATCCCGTATTCCGTCTGATAAAGGGGATTGTTGATGTCGGGATTTGCCTTGAAATATTCAGGGAATACGATGTCCTTCGAATAGGCGCAACCTACGGGGAAGGTATCGCCGACCACGCCCCACTGCGGTTCGCCCCACAGGCACAATACCTTTCCCAGATCGTGAATGAATCCGGTCAGCACAAACCACCGAGGGTGCCCGTCCTTCCGGATTGCTTCTGAGGTCTGAAGCAGATGCTCAATCTGCGTCAGGTCCGTGTCCGGATCGCTATCATCCACGAGCGTGTTCAAAAACTCGGCGGCCTCCCAGATGCTCTTCTGACCTTTGTCGAGGCCAAAGTATTCCTTCTCTTTCGCCATCACATAGTCGTACGTCTGGAATTGGTGATTCAGACGGTAGAACTCTGCCACACCAGGAGTTGCCTTCTCGTCATACTGGCGAAACTCGTCCTCGCTCTTGCCTTCCTGGTAGCGACCGGTAAGAAAGTCGTCCCATTCGTCCATGTCCTTGAGGGGAGCGTTTGTTGTAATCAAAGGGGTGGCCACAGGGTTCCTCCGTCGGGTCTGGAAATACGTTACCGCTAACTATAAGATTTACGGGAATGCTTGACAAGGAAAATTATTTCTTTCGGCGGAACGCCTCAGAAAGGGGTGGTGGGACCGCCTGTCGACGCCCGTATGACGAGTGTGGACGCCACTAAGATGCTCTTTGGGTCTTGTTCGGGTTTAGCTGACAGTTCTAAGGCAAACTCGCCCGCAATTCGTCCCAACTCGGCGGTCCCGTGGTCGATGGAACTGAGAGGCACTCGTAAGTAGTTGGCGTAGCGGAGGTTGCCGCAACCGATCACTGCAATATCTTCGGGAACTCGGAGGCCCGCCTGGAAGGTAGCTTCGATTGCGCCAATGGCTGTCAGATCGTTGTAACAGAACACGGCATCGGGCCTGGGGTCAAGCTTTAGAAGCTCCTGCATCGCCTGGAACCCGACCATATCGCCGGATTCTTCCATCCGTTCTCTCACGATAATGTAGTTCTCCGAAGCTGCGAGTCGACTCTGCGCTAACGCATTTCGATAGCCACGCAACCGATCGAACGACGGGCTCGTATTTTTGCCGCCAATATGAGCTATTCGCTTTCGTCCGATCTCGATCAGGTGCCTGGTCGCTATTTCGCCCACGTGTACGTCATCCGATCCCAAAAAATTTGCCGCCAGATGGGGAAAATTGCGATCAAAGAGAAGATAGGGCGTTCTCACGTCGCCCAACTCATAGAAATTTCGAAGGCTCGCCTGGCATGACGCGATCATCAAAACATCAACTCCGCGGCTCAGGAGGGTGCGAATCTCCTGCCGCTCGACGTCTGGATCCTCTTCGGAGGACGCAAGAATCAGTGCTCGCTTGCTTGTCCTGAGGACTCCACTCAACGACTTGGCGAACTCGGCAAAGAAGGGGTGAACCAAGTCTGGGACCACGAGGCCGACGGTGTAGGTTTGTCCGCTGGCCAGGCCGCGCGCCATCATGTTTGGCTGGTAGTTCAGCTCTTTCATGCGCTTTAGCACACGGCGTCGAGTCGCTTCGCTGATATCACTATTTCCGCGGAGCACCTTCGAAACGGTGACAACGGATACCCCTAGATCGCGTGCAATATCCTTCAGCCTGACAGCCATACGAACTCCTGATGGATCATGTCCTATCTTAGGGCGAAACCAGTCGAAATGTTGACAGAGGAGTTGTCTAGCAGAATCGGGTTCGACGCCAGAGACTCCATCCACCGGCGATCAAACTGGAGAGCAATACGACGACCAGTCCGGCGACCCATTTGAGGTTCATAGCCAACGGAGGCACAACGGCGCGAATCCCAAGCGCAATAAAGATTCCCGTTGCGGCCAGCACAATCGCATAGTCCCACCAGCGCCTCTTTTCCTCTCGCCCGCCAAACTCATCGCCTGCCTGCGCCATCATCGTCTTGTGGTAATCGAGTCCATAGCGGTTGCACTCACGCAGGACAGCTTCGTTTGTGGAACTATGCTCTTTGGCCGAAGCGACCGCGGTGCTGATGGCGAGCGCTCCTAGAATCATCATGATAGAGCCGCCGACTACCAGCAGCATGTGCTGCCGGTCTGCTGCCGCGAGCTCTCCGAAGACCAAAGCTCCCCACGCCAATCCCCAGAGCTGGTTGGTGTTTGATAATGGGATTCCTCGTCCGATACCAAGATATTTAGCGGCGAATTGCTGAAACAGATCGCCTACAACCCAGACAAATCCCCCGAGGAACAACCAGAACAAGACTCCCGGTACGCGGAATAGTTGGAACGCGGAAGAGTGGAGTCCGCCGTCCAACGCGAGGGTCAACGCCAACACCGTGCCCAACTCTCCGACGGTGAACGCTGTCACAAACGACAACGGATTCATCCCACTCAGATATGCCTTCCGATAGGGGACGTACATGGTTCCCCACATGAGGCTTGCGCCCAAGGCTGCAACAATGCCGCGAACGGCGTGCTTACCGATAGAGCCGCCATGC
>Ga0210388_10005134_pt1 | contig 10225 bp, 6 predicted proteins | sample IncBWC19OmetaG_FD_155485 | JGI IMG/M metagenome (GOLD analysis project Ga0210388, IMG submission 155485) | Forest soil microbial communities from Barre Woods Harvard Forest LTER site, Petersham, Massachusetts, United States - Inc-BW-C-19-O ...
CCAGCTCGGCGGCGCGATGGTGATTCAGAATGATATTGGTAAGCCCTGGTAGGGCAACATGCCCCGCAACGGACACCGTTGGCGCGGACGGAACCATCTCAAGATGCGTATCGATCGCCAGTATTCCCTCGACTCCCCGCGTCGCTAGAAGATGCGGATACTCCGCCACGAGGTCCTTACGATGTCTGTGATGTGCCGTAAAGAAAAAGTATCCTTCTTTCATGAAGACCTCGCCCGCGCCACTCAATACTTGAGAGTGGTATCCTTCGCCAAACTCCGGAAGAAGTATCCCGATCGTGCAGGTGTTCATACCTTGCAGGGAGCGCGCTATGATGTTGGGACGATAGCCGAACTTCCGTGCTGCGGCTCGTACGCGCTCTCGCGTGACATGCGGGATCGACCGATTTGGGGCGTTGTTGAGAACGAAGGATATGGTAGCCGGGCTCAGGTCGAGGTATTCGGCCAGCATCTTTAGGCTAACCGGACGGCGGCTTTCAGGATTTTCGATAGATTTCGGCATGGCTGTTTCGTGAACTCAGTGTAGCTGACGCCCGTTTGATGCGAACTCAAAACATGATGGCAGTCCCCGATAGAGTGACTTTAGCTCACCGCTGGCGCACTCATCGAACCGCAGCTGTCAAACATCCTGCTGCGCTACGGCTGAAACCCGGGGGGCGAGGATGTCTTCGCGGCGCCAGCCCGCCAAACCGAGGCAACCCATGACGACGGTTGCCACTAGCGGAACGCCCAATCCGATGCGTAGGGAGCCGCTCCATTTTGACACCAGGCCGGTTAGTAGTGGCAGCAGGGACGCACCACACCCCGCCACCACAAAAACTATGTTGCAGGCCTCGCCGTGACGCAGTGCCAGCGCCAGCAGTAGCGGATACATCGGGCCAATCGCAAGGCCCAGCAGCAATGCTCCCGCAAGCATCGACGCTCCGCCTGTCGATATGAGCAAGATACCGAGCGCTGTACTCATCAGCCACGGGGCGCCTACAAACAATGCGACCGCAGACGCGGTGGCGATGCTGCGATGCGACTGAAAAAAGCGGCTAACGAGCATGCCCCCCCAGAAACACGTCACCGCTCCGATCACCTCCCCAAGGGTCTGCCCAGACCGCTTTGAGTAGGTAGTCAGCCATCCCCCTGTCGCACTTTCGACTCCGGTTGCAAGTGGGACAAGGATTAGTAGCAGTGTCATGGGGTGTCGGCTGGGCAGCGCAGGTGATGTCTTTGTTGCGGCATCTACGTGAGGTACCACGAAGAGTGCGAGGCCGCCTGCGAGACCGAAGAATGCTGCCACTCCAAAAAGCACGACGAGTGTTCCCCACGCCGTTGCTCCGCGCAACACCAACGACGGTCCCAGGCATGCACCGATGGCCCACACCAGATTCAGACGAGCCAGCTGAGCAGCACGCTCGTCCCCGCAGCGTCGGGACTGGAGCAAGCTGATCGACGTCATGACGATTCCGAGGCCGAGCCCATAGGCCGCAATGGCTAAAAATATTGCGCCGTCCGAAGCCACTGCCAGCAATGTTGCGCCGATGACCACCGAAAGACAGCCGCGTGCGATCGACTTCGGTAGCGACCCTCGAGAAAGAACGGCGCCAGAAGCCGATCCTACGAAGAAAATAAACAAAAGAATACCGGCCTCCGCATCACTGAGGTGCCAGCGCGCCAACAACAGTGGCAGCATGGCCCCAGGCAGCACGACGCCGACGCCGGTGGCGAGAAAAGTTCCGTAAACGATCCACGTCGCCCACCGCAACGAGATCGGCACGTCATTCTGAATCACATCCTTTATTGGCATGCCATCCCCAGAAAAGTGTTACACACATGTGCCTCGCTAAATCCTGTAGCTCGCCAAAATTTGATCTGGACGCAAAATGGACCTGATTCTCGATCCTGAGGTTGTCAGGAGAGGGATTTTCAACTGGAGCGGTGCAATCCTCACTATCGGTTCCGGCGTAGGCATATTTGGCCTTCCCGAACTCTATCTTGTTGCGCCTGCAAGTTTGCTCTTGAGGACTTAGCGAAGCTTTTTATGTGGACTTGCCTTGAACAAGGTGGGTCCCGCCGATGACGTACCCGGCGACCTGAAATACAACGTCGATCATGTCCTGTGCGAAGGCGCGGTCGTCCCGTGCGTTGAGGGGTTGCGCCTGACAACGGATCACGGAAGGTGTTCGGCCCATAGCCCGAAGGTACGGTGCGATTGTGCGTACCTGGCGCTCCTGCTCATCACTGCTGCGGATTATTCTGCTGGTTCTGCTGCTGGTCGATCTTCTGCTGACGTTGCAGGATCTCCTGCATGAACTGCAGCGGGTCGCGTGGCGGCTCGCCATTGGCGAAGGGATTTTGATTCGGTTGCGGATGCGACGGCTCGGGAGGATAGTTGGGCCGCGGCTCGGGTTCGGGCTGCGAGCTACTGCGGTTCTGATTGTTCGCGACCGTCTGCGGACTGGCGGGAGACCTGACGCTCAAAACGATCTCAAGAGGCGTGTTAGCGTCACGGCCGCCAATTATGAGCACGTTGTAGCCAGAGCCGTCGAGGAGCTTCAAGAGCACGTCGCTCCCCGGCCCGGGGCCGTAGCTGCCGAAGACGCGCTGATCCTGGGTGAGTCCTTCCAGTTTGGCACCTGTATCGGCGGCGATCTGATGCAGAATTTGGTTGAGGCTGGAATTGGACGCTTCGATTTCGAGGCCGCGGCTACCCCAGCTCACCTTGGCCTGGTTAGGAGGCTGGCTGGCGGGCCAGATTGGAGCCGGCGGGGCAGGTGGTCGAGCGGCTATCACTTCCGGAGCGGCGGCCTTTTGCTGCTGCTCCGGTTTGGTGGTCTGCGGGGCAGGGGTCTGCGCGGGAAGGTTCTTTCCGCCCAGGATTGCAGGCACGACCAAAAGCGCGACGACCGGAGGCACAAGTCCGAGAACCAACGTCTCAAGAAATCCTTGTCGGGGCAGGTGCGAAGGCGCTGGTTGGGGATTCATCGTCTTTAACCGTGGCTGCATCACCTGTTGCATTGCAATCTGCTGCCGAGCTACGGTCAAGAATGTCATCGTGTTGTCTTCCTGCATGAGCTTCTTCGCACATACGTGCTGCATAGGCCGGCACCAGACAAATACAAGCGCTGCGCGGCGCTTCAGGGCATCAACGAGTGCATCGCGAACAACGACTAATTCTTAGACGTCGACTGCGATTTATCAGCGGGCGCCTTGGCGCCCGCATCGCTATACGGCATCAAACCCAATACCCAGGAAAAGTCCTGCGTCGTGGAATTGGGGACCACTGGCGTGCAATTTCCGTTTTGGTTTTGGTTGCAGGCGTACCCAATGCTGGGCCAACCGTGCGGCGGTCTTCCAAAATTGTCTTCCGGCTCCCCTCGCGGAGGCTGCTTGCCATCGAAATTAGCATACTGGTGGCAGGTGATGCACGACGATTTGCCTGGCTGCACTCCCTGGTTGAACTCGACAAAAGAATTGCCCAGCTGAATCGGTTTCCCGTAGTTGTCAACGAATTGGGTCTGCACTCCCGTGAGGAAGTAATTGTTAAACGCCGGATTCAGGTGCGCCTCTGCCATGGCCTGATGCAACTCCGGACTCTGCTGCTGCGCCGTCTGTCCCTTTCCATAGGGTTGGCTCGACGTCGTTCCCCACGGATCTAAACAAGCGCCATAGAGTTTGGGGTCGCAGCGATTGGGATTGGTGACGTTGCTGTTGGGCTCAAACGTCGCCCACAGCCAATTGAGCATCACTTTGGAAGTAATGTGAATGGCCGCCAGCGCATAGCACGTGCCGTTGATCGTCTCCGTGTACAGACTGTTGGTTGGATCGGGACAGGCAAAGGTCGGGTTGCTGTAGGAAGTCACTGGCACCCAGTCGACCTTCACTTCCAGGGAGTCAAGATCAATTCGAGACTCGTTTTGCCCGGTTCCTGGGAAGTTGATTGTCCAGTTGCGCTCCTTGCCGTAGGTTTGCTGGCTGACGAGCGTAGTAAGACTCCTTTTTACGAAGGACGCTTCCACTGGGTTCATGAAGACCTCTTCGCAGAACATGGCGTCGCGTGTCAAATTGGAAGGAGGCGGATATCCGCCGAGCGGTGTCGTTGTCATTGCGCCGCAGTCACTGCCTGCGATCTTCTTGGCCCGGACCATTGCGCTTCCGTGCAGCATGCGCACCTTGCCATTGCCTCCGGCTTTCGCGGCGGCTGCCACACTTGCCGCGCTCGGGCAGCCAATCACATTGGGATTCAGTTCACATTGCTCCGTCCAGGTCTCAAAGGTCAGGGAACCGTTGGCAGGCGCCACGGCCTGCAGGAAGAGGCTCCATGCGAGGTAAGCGAAGCTGGGACCATACTGGCTCTCGGGCTCAGCCGAGGTTGGTTGGGCGCTCATGTTGATTGCCTGCTGCTGAGCGACCGCGGCAGATTTCTCGGGCTCCTGCGGCGGCCAGGTTGCCGCCTCCACGCGGTCTTTTGAGTAAATGGCGAAGCAAGCGGCCACAGTTAAGATCAAAAGCAGAGCCGCAGAAAACCTGGTGCGATTTTTCATCTAATATCCCCGTCTGCGCCAGCATGCGGCCCGTATACAGCTGATGAAGCGCGGCGGGTGCCGCGCCTCATCGTCGACCATAGCTTCGTTGTTCCGAGCGGCTAACGTACCCAGTTGCGGAGGTTCCTTTTAAATCCGGCCCGAGCAAGTCCGGCCATGCCCGTCAGTAGCAGCACAATGCTTGACGGCTCGGGAGTGGTGATAAGGTCGAAGCTGACCGTACCTAGCGAGGCGTCCGCGTTGCCGTTGGCTCCGCCCAGCAGCGTGAACGTGCCCAGGAAGTTCTCGAACGCCGTGTTGGGAGGTACTGTCAGCACAAACAGATCGCCGGTAAAGCTGGTCCCCGGCGCCAGAGACAGCGGAAAGTCGCTGAAGAAGTCGCTGTCGTCCAAGGTGATCGGAGCGGTGACGTTGAAGCTATCTCCGTTCAAAAACACCGGCGCGCCGTTGCTGGTCGGAGCGGATACGGTAGCGTCGAACGTCAGGCTGCCTCCCGTGTGCACAACATACCCAGTCGGATCTGTCAGGGTGAAAGTTATGGTGTCAGCGTACGCCGCTGCCGACGATAAACCTATCGTCAGCAGCGCCGCTACAGCCAGTGTCATTTTGAGTTTCATCATTCCTCCATATTGTTTTTTTGCTGGTTATGGTTACTAGCTGCAAGTTAGGGCAGTGTTGCGCGGAACGAGCCGCCAAAAGTTCCGCCGTCGTAAGTGCCAGACAACCTCTCTACGGTCCCTGATCCATCTGCTCCTGTCGAGGACGGGAAAGTGAGAGTGACCGATGCCGAGCCGCCGCTCGCAATGTCGCCAAGCGATGCTGGCATCGTTGCGCCGCTCGTCGAGCCCAGCGTCGCTGACGTCAGTTGAACGTTCGGTGCCGTAACGTTGCCGGTGTTCGTAACGGTGACGACCAGCTGGTATCCGCCGGCGGTCTTGCTCAGTACTCCGGTGCTCGTAACGGTCACTGTACCGACAAAGATCGGCACCGACGCAGTCGCGATAGTGTAGGTCTTGTAGGCGTTTGCGGCTGTTGTGCTTGACGTAACGACGTTGGTCGGCGTGAAGGTCGCCGTTAGCGTATTCATTCCTGAGGCCAGCAGCGATCCTGCCGCCGGCGTGAAGCTCCACGTGCCCGGGATCGACGCCGTTGTTAACAAGCCGGTGTTGCCGGCGCCGGTAAACCCTGAAAGCAGAGTGGACGACGCTGTTGCATTCAACTGATCGGAGCTCAGCGGCACACCATAAATCATGGTGCTTGGCGCCGGCCACGTGATGGTCGGCGTCAACGGGCATCCCGGAGGCGTGCACGAGTACGGGTTCAGGAGGTTTAAGGTGGTCTGTGGTGCCCATGTGCCACCCTGGCTGGTAGTGCTGTCAGCCAAGTTGAACGTCACATTGAGCGGGTCCGAGACCCCGGCTGACTGCTGGCCATCGGTCGTCGAGAAACCGGTTAATCCGGGGTTGCCGGCGCCGGGGTTTGATAGTCCCACGCCGAAGAAGTAGGTCCCCGTGGTATGACCAGGAGCCCCGTTACCGCAGCCAGGGTTCGTCGCCGAGTACACATTTGATGTGTGCGTGGAGTTGTCGTTGGCCGGGATCGCAAAGGCCTGGGTGTTTGTTTGATAGCCCGAGCTGTTCACGGGCGGAACCACGAGCGTATAGGAAGTGCCATCGGTGCAGGCGATATCAACTTCCGTATACGCGGTTGGCACCGTGACTGTCGCTGCCGCGTGGGGGCCGGGCATCGTCAAACCATAGCCTGTCGTAATGGTATCGCCGGTATTGACGGTTATATTCTGGTTCAATGGCAACATGACGTCTCCGCCGCTGTTCCAAACATCGGCGGCCGGAAATGCTGGAGGAGTGCCCGTTCCCCACCATGCAGTCCACATCTTGGGATCCCAGGTGGGTTGAGCGCCGGGCTGGAGAGCGTCGGCAAATTGCTCAGAGACCTTAACATTTGTAGCGACATTCTGACCGAACATGAATCTGTTGATAATCGGCTGCGTGGCGTTTTGCTGGTAGGCCGGCACTACGCAGTGGAAGTGAACGGTATCGATATAGTAGTTAAATCGGTCGTCTATGCCATAGTTGTCGTATATCGCCTGCGTTGCCAATGAATCGAAAGTGGCGGATCGATCTCCCAGCCAGTAATAGTTGCTGTCGCCCGTTTGCAGCAAAGCTCTGGGCGCGACCAAGGCCATCAACTCAAAATGATCCTCCGGCAGTTTGTAGACACCGGCGCCGGTATATGTCAACTGAGTTGAATCGAACCAGTCATAATCTGTGTCATTGACGTCCTCGACGCTGCCCTGGGTTTCGATCTCATGCGAAATACGCCATGATGGCGCGCCGCCTCCGCCGTTTTCCTGGGAAATGGTCAGGGCAATCCGCTCGTCAAGAGCGCCGCCCCACATCGCCATTTTCCCGGCATAGGAGCATCCGGTTACCGCAGAGTGTCCGGTATCGAGCGGGATCGGATTGGTGGCCGCTTGTGCAGCGATTTGGATGCCATCAATCAAGCGGCTGATTCCCCAGGACCACGCAGCGTATTCGCCCGAGTTACTCCCATTGGGGAAACCATTGGCGGCGTTGCATGCACCTGTTGTGCCAACCGTTGTTAATCCGGCGCACAGGTTGGGATAGAGCTTGTAGAACGGATCTGTATTATGAACCTTCAATTGACCCGCCGTATATGCCGCCACGCTATTCAGGTTGTATACGACGGTCGCGGCACAGCCGGTTGGCGTTACTGTAACTCCAGACGGGGATGCAACCGATGCATTGAACGCGGAGGCTGGCCAACTCCCGGTAGCCGATCCCATACCAATCACATACGGCCACCCACTGGCTGGTTGGACACACGTTGCTGACGCTGTCGGAAGGACAATTGCCGCGGGAAGCGTTAGCGTATTCGTCCCATTCGGCCCAACCACCGTCACAGTGATTGTCAAGGTGTAATGATTGGCCGACGTTAGGGTATAGGTCGCAGTTTCGCTGCAGACATATGGAACCCCCAAAACGGTATCTGCCGAAGTTCCTGTACAGGAGGGCTTTGGACCTTGCTCGGTTTGCAAAATCGCAGACATCCATTCGTTGCGGTGTTTCTCTTCGGAGGCCCAAGTGATATCGCGACTTCCGTTGGCGAACACAAACGGATCTGGCAATTGTCGAACGATGGGGGCATGGGCAAAATCGGGGAGGGCCAGAGCCGGGAAGCTTGCGCCCGTATTCTCAATGGTATAGACCAGTGGTGGCGGAGTCTGGGCCAACGAATTGGCAGCACAAGGAAGCAAGACCGCCACTAACCCAAAAGATATCCGGGTGGAATACAAATTCCTGAAAAACTTACGCATAGTGCTTCTCCTCTTCTGCGGTCGCAGTCGATCTGCTTTTATTCGCTATGGCAAATAAATTACAGATTCCAGGAGAATTATTCAGAACTTCCGCACTAAATGAAGTGATTCAGGTACTTTTGATGTTTATTTTGCAATGGAAACAAGAACGTCGCGAAGAGTAATCTTTGATTTCAAAGCTTGTCAAGAGCAAAATTCAAATTTTCATAAAGCGGTCGCACTTGCGCGACAAGTCTATTGCCTTCTTCTGTTTCGGCTTCGCGAACGCCGACAGGTCACACGATCTTCGCAGCCCGTCCGGTAAACTCCCGAATACGAGATAGAAATCGCGCTTTTGCTGTCCCTTTGCATATCCGCAATATTGCGCTGGCGCGCGGCCCTTTCCACATCCCGGAGACGTGCGCTCCCTCGGTCCGCTGTGAACGACAAAGCGCCCGGCACTTCCGCTTTTGCACTACGCGGATGTGCAACGGGGCACAACGCCGACGAACGTTGTGCCTTCCCCTTGATTCCCTACGGCGAGGTCGCATTCTCTGGCATCGTAAAGAGGTATTCGATCGACGTTGGTGAAGCGGGGTATTCGCAGTTCGATGAAACTGTTCTTTAAATGGTCGGGGCGAGAGGATTCGAACCTCCGACCCCCTGGTCCCGAACCAGGTGCGCTACCAGACTGCGCTACGCCCCGAACTTTGCGTTGATTAGATGCCAGTGGAGGATGCGATCCGTGTTGCTCAGGCTTCTGGGTGGCCTGCTGGTCCGCTATACCGACTTGGTTAGTTTAGCAGAGTTTGGCGAGAGGTAGTGAACCGGGGGTGCGAGAAAATGGTCTCAGCGGAGGGGAGTGTGATTGGGAGGTTAAAAAAGTCGGGAGGAGCCTCGCTGAGCTCCCCCCAAGTTGGTGCGATCGTTTGTTGTCAGTTCGCTTTGGTGCGAATCTTTTTTGTGGACTTGGGTGCGCCTGGCTTGGCATAGGGTTGGCCGGTACGCTTGACGGTAGAGCTGTCGAACGTAGCCGTGCTGGTCGTATCAAAGGTTGCGCCAGCAGGAACCAGGATGTCGTCGACGCTGCGGCCGGCGGGGCCTCCGGTGCGCAGTTCGATGCGTGATGGGTCAATACCCTTTTCGTCGATGAGGTACTGTTCGACGTTGAGGGTGCGTTGGGCGGCCGCGTCGGGTTGTTCATCTTCGCCGTGATGGCCGACGATGACGAGCCGTGCGGAGGACTCGCGATTGAGGGTGAGGGCGATGTCGTCGAGACAGCCCTTGGCTTCGTTGTCGACGCGGACCGGGCGCTTGCGGTCACGGTCGAAGGAGACCGAGCAGAGGCTGCGGGTCGAGGGAGCGGGTGGGACGGGCGGAGGCGGAGGTGCGGTGATTCCGACCGAGGTGGTTGCGGTGGCCTGCTTGCCGAGATCGTCGACCACGTTGCAGGTGACGGTTACGGTGCCCGGTGTATCACCAGCGGTGTTGAGCGTGGCGGTGGTGCCATTACCACTGATGGTGCCGGAGGATGCTGAATAGGAGTAGGTGAGGGGACGGTTCTGTGGGCTATGTCCGACCGCGGTGATGGTCGAGTTCTCGCCCGACAACACGGTGCTGGGATTGGCCGAGCACGAGAGGGTGGGTGGTTCGTAGGCGTGGATTCGGAAGCCGGCGGTGCAGTCGGCCTGCTGGCCGGGACGGATGCCCTGGGAGACGTGTCCCTTGACGGTGTAGTCTCCGGCGGCTAGACCGGCTGTGGCGATGGTTGCGGTTTCGTTGTTGCCGGCGACTTGACCTCCGGTGGCGGACCAGGTGTAGGTGGCCTTCTGTTTGGCATTGAGATTGGTTGCGGTTCCGGTGACCGTGACGGGATCGCCGGGGAAGACATCTACGGGTTGGATGGTGCATCCAAACTGAACTGGCGGAGGCACGGAGGTGGCGCCGAGGCGAAGGACGATACCGGCGGAGAGCCTGTAGGCGTAGATATCACCGGTTCCGCCGGAGACGCCGCCGGGCAGGACGAGCGGGCCGTACTGAACCTGGGAAAAGGCAAAGTCTGCCTGGATGGGGCGTATGGCGAGATGATTGTTGAATGCGGGCACGATGTAGTCGAAGCCGACGCCGCTGGTGACTCCCCAGCCCCAGGTGCAGGGTTGGAAGACGGGACCGCCGACTTTTGCTCCGCCGACGAGGAAGTGCGCGAAGGGCACGAAGCGGTTCTTGGGATAGCGGATGACAGGACCGGCCTGGGCGCCGAATACGCAGTCGTTGGGGCCGTGGGGGAAGAAGTTGCCCTCAGCCTGCAGGCCGAGATAGCGGTTGAAGTATCCGGTGG
>Ga0210388_10005135_pt1 | contig 10222 bp, 8 predicted proteins | sample IncBWC19OmetaG_FD_155485 | JGI IMG/M metagenome (GOLD analysis project Ga0210388, IMG submission 155485) | Forest soil microbial communities from Barre Woods Harvard Forest LTER site, Petersham, Massachusetts, United States - Inc-BW-C-19-O ...
CTTCAACGCGGCGATATAGCGCCCGCGCACATCGCCAATAGTCTGCAGATTGGCGCTTCCCCACGAAAACCGCTCCCAGCCTAGCCTCATCACCATCAAATCAGCCATCAGCCGGGAATGGCGGCCGTTGCCGTTCGGGAAAGGATGGATCTGTACCAGTCGGTGATGAAAGCGCACCGCGACCTCGTCGGGCGGATAGGACTTGTGTTCGATCCAGGCCTTCGCGTCGTCAAGCAACTGCCGCAGCGCCGTGGGGATTTCATAGAACGGTATCCCGAGATTACGTTCGCTAGTCCGGAACTTACCGGCCCACCGCCATACGTCACCGAGCATCTGCTTGTGCAGATCCATAATAAATTTCTCGCTCAGCAGATCACGCCGACTTCTGAGCGCCCAGTCCTGCGCGCGCGCGATGTTTTCCTGCTCGGCTTCGTTCAGCTCACTGCGATAAGCAACATAGGCCGGAATCAGCTCGCTCATTTCCTCGGGCGTTACCGGCGTCGCATCAGCGGGCTCCTCGAAAGGATCGTTCACCGTCTAGTCCCAGAACAGTCGCGGATTTGTCTCGCGCACCATCTCATCGAGGCGAATTTCGGCGTCCTTCCCGGTGACTGCCTGGTCTTCCAGTAGCATCGAGTGCTCCACTGGCGCTCTGCGCCGGCGTATGAACATCCGCGCCCGGTCGCGCACCATAGCTTCCAGAGGCTTGTTGGGCACCAAGGCGTACACTAGAGTGCAGTCGAGGGCTTCTGCAACACGGCGCAATGTCGCCAGTTCGATGGTCCCCTTCGCCTCGGATTGCTCCATGGCTACGACGGTGGGCTGCTTTACTCCGAGCCTCTTCGCGAGTTGCGCGGTTGTCATCCCCAGCGCTTGGCGGACAGCCTTAATCCAGCCGCGCACGGGGACGGCGAAGCGTCTGACCGCTCCAAGTTCGTGGAAGCGCTCATCGAGTTTGGAGCGTGAATGTGCCGCGAGTCTGGCTTTTCCATATGTCATAACCTATCGTTTTGCACCACAATTATAGATTATAAACTATGAAACATATTGCGTCAATAGACTATAGACTATCGGACAAAGCGCGGATTCGCCGACAGCGAAGGCGTCGAACACTCCATTCGAGCTCCTGCCGCGAGTCTCCACGAGCCCTTCCGGCGCGATGCTTCGCGAAAGTGACTCTTTGGGTCAGCAACAGAGTTTCCATGGGGATGAAGACACGGAATTGTAACCCCGCGCGTCAGCAAGGGGACCGGCGGCGAACGCCCGGGCGCGGAATGAACAATCTAAACCCGCGTCTTCAACGGAGTTGGTGCCAGCCTCCAGCTTCGCCGGGTCAGGGAGCGTCCCACCCCCTTCGGTCGCAGCCACCACCACCGTGGATTACGGAAAAGTGATCGCCGTCAGAAATTCAACCTGATCGGTAACCGTAGTTAGACCAAACATGGGAACATTTTGATCACGCGCCCAGCGCAGGTAGCGGAACTGAGGAGCGATCTTGAGCTTCCAGAGATGGGCCTCGATCCCTACCCCTACTGCGACTCCGTGATTCGACGGGTTCGTGTGGCTCAGGTTTCCCACGTCCCGAAACGCGGGGCCCGCATCGACAAACGGTTTCACCAGGGGTAGCTGGAAACGGTACTTCAGCAGCACCGGAAACTCCCAAGTCACGACGTGCTGCTGCAGGACGCCGACCCAGTCGGGCGGAGTTTGTCCGAACTGGACCGTCGTTTTGAACTGTAGCTCGTGGTAAAGCGCATCGGCTTCTACCGAGAGATGCAGCGGTAGCCGCACTTCCAGCGTCCCGCCGGCGATCCAGCGCTGCGGAGTTGAAGAGCCGACTATGCTGTATCCAGGGGCCACTTGAAAGGGGGGACAACACGGCGGGACGTTGTAGTTCTGGAAATCCTGCGTCAGACCTGCACCACCCATGAGGCCAAGCGAAAAGGGCTGCGCGTATATCGGCACAACCGGCGTTACGATGATCAAAAAGAAAAATGATGTGCGTATCACAATGTTCCGGACGCCGCGTTGCGCATAGCGGGTACGAACTTGTTTTGTCTTGTAGCCGGCACTTGGAAGCGCGTATGAGCGATCTGTCTACCCCGGCGGACGGCATACCTTGCGCGCCGTGTATCCCTTCGCCCTTGCATCCGGGATAAAGCTGCGCAGTGCGGAGAGTGAGCGCCGCAACCAGGCGTCGCTTGAGGCGGTAAGGAGATCGCGGCTCGCCCATCCCTGATTCTTCAGCCAAGGCCGTGGAGTCGAGTTCGGCTGACCGCTCCCGAAAATAACCGGCGATCGTGCCCGAATTGTTGATTCCCAGTTCCATGTTAAAGGTTGAATCGCCAGGGTTGATGATCGGAACAAAAGTGCAGGTCTCCGCAAGAAAGCGTTCTCCCTCACGCTCACGCTGCAGCGTCGTGACTCAAAACGTTCTGAAGTTATATCGCCAGGTCGCGGCTTAGACGGGTGGCCTCTGACGGACCGGCTTTCCCATTTCACGCAGGGATCAAATACCTGCTCGGCGATGCATCGGAATTGGCGTCCGCTAGCTCGTTACCCTGTTCCACTGTTTCCCGCCAGATTCCGAGTTTTTGCATCCTGGAAATCAGGGTGGTCCGCTTCACGCCGAGCTTGGCCGCTGCCCCATTCCGCCCACCCACCCTCCAGTTGGTGTCACGTAGAGTGGCCTGGATATGGGCTCGATCAGCATCTGCCAACGTACGCACGCCGGTGGATGGCACCGCATGGCTGGGCAGTTCCACTAGCGGGGCTCGCAACTCGCTACCGCGCGACAGAATCACGGAGCGCTCCATGAAGTTTTGCAGCTCCCTGATATTGCCCGGCCAGCTATATCGCTCCATTGCTGTCATCACCTGGTGAGGGACGTGGTCGATTGATTTACCCTGGCGCTGGGCAAATATTCGCAGGAAATGAGCCGCCAGCAAACTGATATCTCCCACCCGTTCGCGCAGCGGAGGAAGCGTTATCGGAAAAACGTTCAGGCGATAGTACAAGTCTATTCGGAACCGCCGCTCATTGACCCGTTGTTCCAGATTCTGATTGCTTGCCGCTACAATCCGCACATTAACTCGAGTTGTTTCGGAACTCCCCAGCCGCTCGAATTCCTGTTCCTGAATAACGCGCAGCAGCTTGGGCTGAAGCTCCATCGGCAGTTCGCCAATCTCGTCCAGAAAAAGCGTGCCGCGATCGGCGGCCTGAAAGCGTCCCATTCTCTGAGCAACCGCTCCCGTAAAAGCCCCTCGCTCATGGCCGAAAAGTTCGCTCTCCAGTAGCGAGGCAGGGATCGCCGCGCAGTTGATGGCCACAAAACGGTGCTGCCGGCGAGGGCTGGCGTCATGAATCGCTCGGGCGATCATCTCCTTGCCGGTACCGGTTTCGCCTTGAACAAGAACGGCGCAGTCCGCCTGCGCAACCGTATTTACCAGGTCCAGTACCGCCCGGAATCTCGCACTAGAGCCGATCAATTCGGGATTTGGCATAATTACCTCCTCGTCCACATTCAACGGTGCTACCCATGCTCCACACACCAAGAATGCTAACAGCGTTTCGAATTGCGGTCTATTCTACTTAAGTCGAATGCGCCGACCGCAGGATTGTGAGCTTGCTTCCGTTACAAAATCGGCCTCCGAGTTACAGATGCTCACCGGCTGCAGAAACCTGAAACCTCTTCCAGCATGGCCACGCCTCTTAACTTGATAGACTTAGGCGCCATTTGCTATAAGAGATCCATCATGGGAGAGTACACAATGAAGAAGTCCCCACCCATTCCCTTTGCCGGCTCCCAACTCGGCGAAGAACGTCACGTCTGTGCTTTTTTCTCGAGTGACGACGAAGAGTATCGCGTGTTGCTCCCGTTTATCAAGGATGGTTTCGAGTGTGGCGACAAGGCTGTTCACGTTGTTAATCCGGGTCAACATTCCGACCATCTGCGGCGATTGGCCGAGGTTGGGATCGATCCACAAGCGGCGCGGCAGAGTGGGCAATTCGAGCTGCGGACCAACACCGAAACGTACCTTCGCGAGGGCCGTTTCGATCAGGACCGGATGCTGGAATCGTTTGAACAGTTGGCCAGTGCCAACGCCCAGGCTGGATTTCCGCTTAGCCGCATTGTTTGCCGCATGGACTGGGCGGCCAAAGGTCAATCGCACATTGACGATCTGGTGGAATTCGAGTCGCGCGTAAATAAAGTCTGGCAACATCACGAGGACGCCGTCATCTGCACGTATCATCTCGGGCAATTCGGAGGAGACACGGTCATCGACATCATGCGGACCCATCCGATGGTCGTTATCGGCGGCATTCTTCAGCAGAATCCGTTCTTTGTCCCGCCGGAAGAGTTCTTGCATGAGTTTCGCGGCCGGCGAGCCAGCCGCGCCGGATCAAGCTCCACCTCGGTCTAGGACGCCGGTGCAACCCGAACATCCCGCCGAGGAGATCAAGCAACTACGGCGTTGCATTAATAATCTGGTCAGTGTCCTTGCTCTTCCTGCCATGTGGAGCGGCGGTGGGTTATCGCAAATAGTGAACAGCTTGCTTGATACGCTGCTGCACATGCTCCACCTGGACCTTGTCTACATGCGATTGAGTGATCCAGCCGGCGAGGCGCCCATCCACGCGGTCCGTGTTGCGCCATCGGGAATATCGCTGCCCCAGCCGCCAGAGATCTGCGAAGTCCTCAACCAGCGCTTCGGATATGACCCGCGGAAATGGCCTCCGCAGGTACGAGTCCGTCTTTCAGACGTCGATATTACGGTGGTGCCATTCCGGCTCGGGCTCGAAGGTGAAATAGGCGTAATTGTTGCCGGGGCCAGCCGAGCGGAGTTTCCGGAAGAGACCGATAAACTTGTGCTGAACGTGGCCGCGAATCACGCGTCCATCGGGCTGCACGAGGCACGGATTCTGCATGAGCAGAAGAGGATTGCCGGCGAACTCGATCAACGGGTCGCGGATCGAACGAAAGAACTCGCCCAAGCCAATGAAGAACTTCGGCTCCAGGGTGGCCTGCTGCAACTTATTCCCGTAGCTGCCTGGACCCTCGAACCGGATGGCACGCCGCATTTCGTCAACCAAAACTGGCTGGAGTATACCGGTCAGTCTCTGGAGTTCGTCCAGTCAAATCCTGAAGCCTGGATGACTGCCATCCACCCCGACGATCGCGAAGCAGTGTCCAGCAGCTTTTGGGACGGCGTGCGCTCCGGCCAAGGCTTTACCATGGAGGCCCGGTTTCGCCGGGCGCATGATGGGAAATATCGCTGGCATCTCAATCGAGCCGTGGCCCTGCGCGGCACTGACGGGAAAATCCTTCGGTTTGTCGGTACATCAACCGACATTGAAGATTTGAAACAGTCTCAGGATGATCTCCGGAAAGCCGATGAACGCACCCGGTTGATCGTCGACACCGCCTTGGACGCGGTTGTCACCATGGATGCGCGGGGAACCATCACCAGCTGGAACAAGCAGGCCGAAATCATCTTCGGCTGGAGCCATGCGGAGGCCATCGGCCGGCATATGGCGGAATTAATCATCCCCAGGCAACACCAGATGTCGCATGAGCGCGGCTTACGTCACTTCTTAGATACCGGTCATGGCCCCATATTGCAAAGACGGATCGAAATTACCGCCGTCCGGCGCAGCGGCATTGAGTTCCCAGTGGAGCTGGAAGTAGCGCCCATGAAACTGGGGCAGGATTGGGTCTTCAGCGCCTTCATTCGTGATATTACCGAATCCAAGCGCGCCCAGGAAAAACTGCGCCAGAGCGAGCTCCACCTGCGCCAGATGACTGAAACCATTCCAGAGATGCTGTGGAGCGCTTCACCGGATGGGGCCATCGATTACTGCAATGCCCGCGTGTTGGATTACACCGGCCTCTCGGGAGAAGAAATAATGGGCAGCGGTTGGACCACTCTTCTTCATCCCGATGACGTTGAGCAGGCCAGCCGGCAGTGGATGTCTTCGGTCTCAACCGGAGCGCCGTACCGGGTGGAGGTTCGCACCCTCCGCGCCGCCGATCGCATGTACCGCTGGTGTGTAACCAGCGCGCTGCCGCTGCTCGACGAACAAGGGCGTATTCTAAAGTGGTACGGAACCATTGTGGACATGCACGATTGGAGGGCGGCGCAGGAAGATCTTCGCGCTACGCAGGCGGAGCTTGCCCATATCACGCGCATGATGACCATGGGTGAGCTGACCGCCTCTATCGCGCACGAAGTAAATCAGCCCCTGGCGGCCATTATCGCCAGCAGCGACAGTTGTACCGCGTGGCTCGAAAGCGATCCGCCCAACCTCGACAAAGCTCGCGCGGCTACCGCCCGAACGGTTCAAGCTGCCACCCAGGCCAGCGAGATCGTTCAGCGCACTCGCGCTTTTTTCAAGAAAACATCGTCCCCGAAAGTTGCGCTGGGAATCAATGAGGCCATTGAAGAGGTGGTTCAATTGATTCACGCTGAAATTGTGAGAAAAGAGGTCTCCTTGCATACCAGGCTCGAGCGGTATTTACCGAAAGTGTCAGGCGACCGCGTGCAATTGGAACAAGTGATTCTCAATCTCATGATGAACGGCATGGAGGCCATGGCCGCGGCGGATTGCCAGCCGAAACAGTTAGTGATTCAGTCGGCTTTGAAGCAGCCTGACGAGGTTCTTGTGTCCGTGTCCGATACCGGGCCTGGCATCCCGGCGGAACATATGAAGAAAATGTTCAATGCGTTTTTCACCACCAAGGCCGATGGGATGGGCATGGGGTTATCCATCAGCCGCTCGCTCATTGAAGCGCATGGCGGACGGCTCTGGGTCGCCCCCAATGAACCTCGCGGAGCCGTATTCCATTTCGCGCTGCCAGTCCATATAGCCGGCGAATGAATAGTCCGGATTCCATGGTGTTCCTGGTGGATGACGATCCGCTAGTGCGCGAATCTGTCGCCGACCTGTTGAGCTCTGCCGGCGTCGCGATGCGCGCCTACGCATCGGCAGGCGAGTTCATACGGTCCAACCGTCCCGATGTCCCGGCTTGTTTGATTCTGGATATTGAACTCCCGGACCTGAGCGGCCTCGATCTTCAACAGGAGCTCGCCAAGGCCGGCATTGAGATTCCCATCATCTTCATCACTGGTCACGGTGACATTCCGAAGACTGTCCGGGCCATGAAGGCGGGCGCCGCCGAATTTCTGACCAAACCCTTTCGCGGGCCGGACCTGATCCTGGCTGTCAAACAGGCGCTGGTCCGGAACAGCCAGCTCCGGGAAATCCAATCGGAAATAGGCGAGCTTCGCGGACGCCTTCAAACCTTGACTCCACGCGAACGCCAGGTTTTTGAATTAGTCGCCAAGGGCCTTCTGAACAAGCAGATTGCTGGAGAGTTGGGCACTACGGATATGACTATTAAGGTCCACCGCGGGCGCGTGATGCGCAAAATGCGCGCCGATTCTCTCGCCGATCTGGTCCGCATGGCCGAGAAGCTCAACATTAAACCAAGCAGCGGCACCACCACAAAATAGTTGTTTCTCTTCAACACCGGGGGTTGTCCCCTTGCTTACGAGTCAGTGTGAAAACTCGAAAACAACGTCGCGTAACCACGACCCATAGTAGTCGAGGCGTTCCCGACGCGCGATATGTGGACGCGATGAGGAGTTTTCACGCAGACTCTTACGCGCGGGGCTGCATTGTGCGGCAATGGCAAATACCGTCGCCGGTGATTGCCGCGGCACACCGCGGTGACGGCTTTTGCGGTTGTAGCCCCGCGCGTGAGCAAGGGGACAAATCAGGCGGCCAGCGCACGAACCCTAGCATCAAGATCCGATGCGTTCGCCGCGTAGCCGACGCCAGGCAGTAGTATAAGATTCGGAGCGACACTCCACTTCAGTGTTAGTACCTAGATATGTCACTGCGCATCCACAAACCGGCTTACCCGCTGTCACAGTATGTCGACTTCATCTGGCAGGCGGCCAACTCCGGGCTCCAGCCCTCACGCCAGCGTGTCTATCCGAACGGCGCTATGGCGCTGGTCATTCACCTGAAGAAACCCACGGTCACTTACTATATTGACAATCAGCCCTCTACCATCCGAGTGCCTCTCCTCGCCGGTCCCTTCTCCCGGTCATTTGAGGTCGATCCATCTCAATCCACCGCGGTCATTGGCATACTTTTTCGCCCCGGAGCCGCCCGAAAGTTCTTTCCCGTCGCGCCGCACGAACTTCACAACATCGATATCGCGCTCAGCGACCTCTGTCCGGCCGGGGCGGACCGCCTACTCAACGACCTGTGCTCTGCTCCCGGCGAGCAGGCTCAGCTCTTGGTCGTGGAACAGTATTTGACCCGCCAACTTTCGAACGCCGCTCCCATTCACCCCGCGGTCCGCTATGCGGTGGACCAGTTGTCGCGTGCAGGCGGAGTGCATAGCGTTCGCAAATTGCAGCTCGATACTGGTTTGAGCCACACCAGGTTCATTCACTTGTTCCGGGAGCACGTCGGTCTCACGCCTAAGCTCTTTTGCCGCGTTCGCCGGTTCAATGCTTTGCTCGATCAGATTAAGAAGGGCGTGCCTGTGAACTGGGCAGAGCTTGCGGCCGATTGCGGATACTTCGACCAGGCACATCTTATCCGCGATTTTCGCGCATTCGCCGGCATCACTCCGCTCGAATATAGCCGGAGTTGAATTTTTTCCAATACAGGCCCGTTGCTTCCTGGAAGAATGGACCCATGGCAACGCCACGCCTCACTCACTTGCTCGCTGCGACAGGGCTGTTACTGTCCGTCATGTACAGCGCCGAATCGGTCCAATACCCCGACAACTTTCGACGCTGGGTTCATGTGGGCACCGGAGTCATCCTGCCCGGCTCAACGTTGCCCGAGAGCGAACAAGGGATGCATCACATCTTTGCGAATCAAAAGGCAATCGACGGCTACGCATCGGGCGACTTCGCCGATGGCTCGATAATCGTCTACGAATTGCGCGAATCCCAACAAAAAAACGGGATCATCTTCGAAGGCGAACGCCGAAGAGTGGACGTGATGATCAAGAATTCAAGCCTCTACAAAAGCACCGGCGGATGGCGATTCGAACGGTTCATGGGTAACAGCCAGTCCGAGGATGCTGTTCACGATTCCGGCGCTTCTTGCTTTGAATGCCACACCAACGCCAAAGCCCACGGATTCGTTTTTACCCAGCTCCACTAAGCGCCACACCAGCGCCGCACCCCGGCTCCGTTGAAGACGCCGGGACCGTTCGGGGAGCCGACGTGGGGCAGGCGCTTTCGCCTGCCAACCTCAACTCTCCGCACCCCGTCTTCATCACCTTTGGTGGGCCGCAGGCCGATGGAAACTCCCTTACGGTCGCGGCCCGGAAAAACCGCTACCGAACCGCGACCGCAAGGGAGTCGGTGCCTTTTTGTCCCGCCTACGGGCATGTCAACTGTCGAACCCGTAGTATCACCTGCCGACACCGAATACACCCCAATTTCCCCCCTGAACCCTGTAATTGCATAGCCTACGGATTGGTAACTAAAATGCAATAAAGCTCGCCGGCGAGCAGATTCTCGATCATGAAAACCCGCAAGCAAGCCTTAGAACAAATCGCAAATAAAGAATTCGATGTCTGCGTAATCGGCGGAGGCGCCACCGGCGCAGGCTGCAGCCTGGACGCCCAGTTGCGAGGTCTCAAAACCGTTGTCATCGAGGCCGGCGACTTCGCGTCAGGCAGTTCTACCGCCTCTACCAAAATGGTTCACGGCGGTGTCCGATACCTGCAGGAAGCGGTGAACGATCTCGATATCAATCAATATCACTTGGTGGAGCACGCGCTGCGCGAACGCCTCACCATGCTGCGCAACGCGCCGCACCTCACCAGGACCGTCGAATTTCTGGTTCCCTGTTTCAGTAATTTTGAAAAAGTCTATTACGGCCTGGGAATGAAGATGTACGACTGGATCGCCGGCAAATCCAGCCTGCTTCCCAGCCGCCTATTGACGCGGGAAGAAGCGCTTTTCCGCATGCCCAACCTCCAGCCGGAAAATCTGGTCGGAGCCGTTGCCTATGCCGATGGCCAATTCGATGACGCACGATACGATCTGGCGCTCATGGAGACCTTCTCCAGGGCCGGCGGCGAAGCGTTGAATTATGCCCGCGTCACCGCCTTCACGAAAAACAACTCCGGCAAGCTGGCTTCGGCGACGGTCGTCGATCAGGCCGGTTCAGGATCGTTTGAAAT
>Ga0210388_10005139_pt1 | contig 10216 bp, 9 predicted proteins | sample IncBWC19OmetaG_FD_155485 | JGI IMG/M metagenome (GOLD analysis project Ga0210388, IMG submission 155485) | Forest soil microbial communities from Barre Woods Harvard Forest LTER site, Petersham, Massachusetts, United States - Inc-BW-C-19-O ...
CTTCGCCAGTTGGGTATCCGCTTGCTGAAGTATCATTGTTCGATTCCTCGAGTAAGGCCGGGTGTTCAGAACTTCGCCTTGACGCCGGCGAATGCGCCGAGCGTCGGTTGTTCGAAGGCATCCGGATTTTGGTAGTGCCGATTGAGCAAATTGGTCGCACGCGCGGTGAGCGCCCAGTGGGCGCTGAGATCATAGATCGCCGCCAGATCCACCGTGGTGTACCCAGGCGCATTGAGCCGCGGAATCGAGCCGTCCCTGTTGCTGTCCACCCAAGAACTGACCGATAGCACGGTTGCGTTTAGCGAGAGCCGGTCTGTCGCTTGCCAATTGGTATTCAGGCTCTCTTTGTTTTTCGGCCGGCGCAGCAATTCTTGCTGCGTCGCCTGGTCGGTCGCCTGCGTGTACGTGTAGTCCAACCTGAAAGCCAGTGTCTGTATCGGCCGGTAGGTTACGAAGCTTTCGACACCCTCCGTCACGGCACGGCCGATATTCAAATACGTCGTGGCGTTCGTATCGATCAGATTTTTAATGTCGTTATGAAAATAGGTGACGCCGAAGATCAGCGTATCGCTCAACAGAGACTGCTCGACCCCTAGATCCCACCCCAAACTGGTTTCCGGGCGTAGATTGGGATTTGCAAAGAACCCGAAATCCGGAAAACTCTGAAACATTTCAGACAAGGTCGGAGCCTTGAATCCCGTGCCGACGCTTCCTTTGAGTTTTGTTCCGGTTTCTTTGATGAGAAATGCGGGCGCAAAGCGATAGGTCACCTTGCTGCCAAACCGATCATTGTCGTCGTAGCGCAACGCCAAGGTATCGTAGAGACGTTCCGAGAAACTCGACTGCAATTCGGCATAGCCGGAGTCGATGTCCGTGCTGGCGGAAATCGGCACTGTGATCGAATCTCGCTGATGTTCGGCGCCGAGCACCAGTTTCTCGTCTTGCGCGAGTGCGACGATCCCTTGCCAGTCAAATTTGACTCTGGCGCCGAAATTATCGGTCGGTGGCCCATCGGGGCTGAAGTCGCGGGATTTGATATTGTCGTAGGCCGCACCCAGCGTCTGCTCCAGAAGGCCCTCGAAGCTTACGAGATGCGCGGTGGCGCGAGTGTAGTACTGCCGGGTGGTCGATTCGCTTTGCGAGGTGTCCGGCGTCGACGGAAAATTCGCGAAGTTGTCCCCGGTGAAATGTAGATGCGAGTCGGTGTAGCGCGCAACCAGGCCTAGGTCAAAGTGCTCCGTGACATCGAATCCGAGCTTGGTCGAGGTGGTTAGATTGTCATACGCGTCGTCGATGCGCTGTTGCCCGGGCGGCAAGTAGTCCAGCGGCGTCACCGCCGTGGCCCCGGAGTGCAAGTGGTCGATCGTGGCGGCATAGTGAAACTGATCGAGCGAACCGCTCACGTGTCCCACTTGATTGAACGTGTCGAACGATCCGCCTTCCAGACTGCCGCCGACTTGCGCAGGACCGGAACCGCCCTTGGTGATGATATTAATGACCCCGCCGATCGCATCGGAGCCGTATAGACCGCTTTGCGGGCCGCGCAGCACTTCCACCTTTTGGATGTCCTGGGTCAAAAGTTGGCCGAAATCAAACGAGGCGTTGGGGCTGCTCGGATCGCTGACGTCGATACCGTCGATCAGGACTTTGGTGTGATTCGAGTTCGTGCCGCGCATGAACACCGAAGTCTGGCCGCCCGGGCCGCCCGATTGGACGACATTCAATCCAGGAACTTCTTTGAGCAAATCCGGCAACGTGCGGATCTGCCGCGCAGCGATCTCCTCTGCCGTGACGACCGTTACGCTGCTCGCAATTTCAAGTTCGGGCGTCGGGATGCGGGTTGCAGTGACCACAACCGACTGCAACTCCGGCTCTTCGCCGGCGTTAGCGGTGGATGCACAGAATGGAATTAAAAACGCAACGCAAGTAACGGCTACGCAAGTAGCGGTGAATCGAGTGTTCAAGGCGGCTCCCCAGTGACGACAAACCAAGGACCGCGTCGACCTCAGGCGTGCGACAGCCCTGCGTCAGCGCAGTCCACTCCGTCGCCACTAGGTGTTTCCTCTCGCTCAGCACACCCCGGCTGGTCGATGGGCGACCACAATAAGTAGGTTTCCTGGCTCGCGGCTTGGAGTCCGTCATCACCTTCCCGGGTGATTCACCCAGTGGTCTTCGATGAGGGCACACCGCTTACAGTTGCGGGGGCAGCCCGGGCATTTCACCCGAGTTCCCTTAAATCCCCATGCAGGGGAACTTATCGTGTGAGCATACGTTGACGCAAAAAGCGCTGACGGTCAACATGCCGTGCATGAGAATCGTGTCGTTTCTGCCGGCAGCTACGGAGATGATTTATCTTTTGGGACTGGGAGACGATCTCGTCGGCCGCAGTCACGAATGCGATTTCCCGGAAGAGGCTAAGCTCAAACCCGTCATCGTGAACTGCGCGCTCGATTTGTCCAGCATGACCATGGGGCAAATCGACGCGGCCGTCAGCGCTCAGCTCGCTGGGGGCAAGAGTCTTTATACGGTCGACGCAGCCAAGCTTCGCGCAGCCGCTCCCGACCTGCTGGTGACACAGAATCTGTGTCAGGTTTGCGGTCCCGCCGGCAACGAAGTCTCTCAGGTCATCAAGGCCATGAGCGACGCACCGAAGATCGTTTGGCAGACGCCACGCAACTTCGAGGAGATGCTGGACGCGCTGCGCACGTTGGGTCGGGAAACGGGTACTGAAGACAAGGCCGTCGAATGGTCGGCCGCCACCGCCGCACGGATCGAGCGAATTTCAACGGCTACTCAGGCGCTGCGCAAGGTCCGTGTGTCGTTTTTAGAGTGGGTCGATCCGGTCTACTGCGGCGGACACTGGATTCCGCAAATGTTGAACTGGGCGGGAGCCGAGGACAGCAACTCCAGGGCCGGCGCCGACTCTGTGCGAATCGGCTGGAAACAGGTTCTCGACTATGCGCCTGAGGTGATCGTGGTATCGCCTTGCGGATTTAAAACCCGAGAGGCGCTGGCGCAAACCGCCTTGTTGAGGGCGCGGGCAGGGTGGAACGATCTGCCCGCAGTCAAGAATCGAAGGGTTTATGCGGTCGATGCCAACGCATACTTTGCCCGCCCGGGCCCGCGTCTAGTCGACGGCGTGGAGCTACTCGCTCATTTGGCACACCCCGAACACTTTTCATGGACGGGTCCGCCAGACGCCTACTCTCCAGCGACGTCCTAGCGAACCAGTACCTGCGGTTCGGAAGTGATGCGGCCGTCGAAATCCGTCCACACATGCTGGGCGAAATCGTACAGCTTGCAGCGGCGCACGGTGTTCCAGTAGTAGCGCCACGTAAAGACTTCGGAGTTCAGTCTTTCGTCCAGCGTCGCAGCGAGTTTCGCCTGGGCTTCCTTGAGACGATACAGTGGAATTCCCATATTCACGTGGTGCGCGCCGTGCTCGAGGATGTAATGGATCAAGCCGTCGAGCGGACGCATCAGCTTGATGTGGACGGTGGTGGTCGCGTACCCGGCATTGGCGGTCCACTGGTCGCGCCGTTCATACCAGGCAACACGCGGATGTGTGTGTTGCACATAGATCACGAACCCCATCAGGCAGTTCCAAATGCAGAACGGAATGACGAAGCCGAATATCAACAGCGACCAAATCGACCGGCCGCTATACACGCCCCATACGACCAAGCCGCCGACCCACAGAGCCCCGAACCCCGCCACCAACAGGCTGTCCCAGGTATAGCTCAGACGGCGCGTCGCGACGTGCTTGCGGCCGGGGAAAAACAATTTCTTCCACCACATTTCGATCATGTAGTAGACGCCTTGACCGAAGCCGCTGCGATAGATGCGTTCCAACAACCGCCGTATCCAGGGCAACTTGGCGAATTCGGCGGGCGAGTAGGGCGTCCAAACGTAGTCGCGCCCCTTCAAGTTGGTGAACCCATGGTGGGCGAGGTTGTGGCCGATCTCCCAGAGACTGAATGGGGTCAGCGAAGGCAAGAAAGCGATTCGGCCAATCCACTTATTCAGCGTCTTATTCGGCGTGTAGGAACCGTGACAGGCATCGTGACCGATGACGAACAATCGCGCGATCCACAGCGCCGCCACCAGTGAGGCAAAAACTTTGATCCACCAGGATTCAACGACGAGCAAGCTGGCAATGGCGACACCCAGCACCAGCCAGTCGAGTAAGAACCAAATGACCGGCGTGGCAACGCCGGGCTTTACCGCAAAGGGTTGCAGCAACTTCTGAAACCTAAAACGCGACTTGTCCGGAGGTAGGGGCGCCGCGGGCTCCACCTTGGGATTGGAAGGATCTGATTTAGGAACCGGCGATGTTTGCACTCAAAGCCCCGTCTGCACGTGGAAAGGTGAACTTCACATTATACGCCGAGAATGGTGATAAGCACGGACTTGCGTTAGGCCGTCTCCGCGTCCGGCCACAGCAAAACCCCTAAATGCTCGCACGCCTCGATTAGCGCAGTCGCCGCTTCCCGAGTACTGGCATCCAGCCGCCTGTCATGGGTCAGCAGCCATGTCAGCCTGGCCCGGCGCGAGCGGGCGGAGGGTTCGCTGTCGAACAATGCTGGAAACAGGCCCAAGGCATCGACAAATTCGCGCATTGCGGCCGTGGAAGGGGCATTCGGCGCCGGGGTAAGCAGCAATTTCAGCCAGGTCACGCAGCGTTTGGCGAGTCCGGCGCGTGTCAGGCCAAGTCCTGTGCGGCGCCGCGATTCACCGTCCGCCAGCGAATCGGCGAGGTTGCGGTAACGTTCGATGGCGGACTCTTCCGCGGCCACCGATGGGCTGGCGTCGGACAGAATGGCGCGTAGGACATCCCCCAACAGCAGCGAAAGTGATTCAGCCAGAAATCGCTGGCACTGTTCTGCGTCCGGGCGCGAAAGCTGATCCCAGGAGAGCGGTCCTCCTATTCGTCGGGCATTCGGCGACTTAGACATGACTCCCAGTGTAGCGTCTCTATAGCCCATCGCAACTACCTCAAAGTGCGACGAACATCACTGACACAGAAATTCTCAACGAAAATGCGTCCGCCTTGCCGCCAAAGCTTTCGGACAGGGAAAAATTTAATGATTGCAGATGTATGATGATCGTGATTGCACGCTCGATCTCAACTTGCTCCCGGTAAAGCTGTCTCCTTGGCACGAGGCGTGCGCCGCATCGTGGCCGGCAATGCCGGGATGATGACGGGGCCGGGAACCAATACCTACCTGCTGGGCGAGGATGAGATCGCTGTTCTCGATCCGGGGCCCGACGAGGCGCCGCACCTTGAATGCATTCTATCTGCGGCGGGCGCTCCGATTCGCTGGATCGTCGTCACGCATACCCATCGTGACCATTCCCCGCTCGCCGCGGATCTGGCGCGGCGCACCGGCGCCACCGTGATCGGGTTGCCGCCTCCACACGATGGCCGGCAGGACGAAAGCTTTGTGCCGCAACATCGGCCGGCGGATGGCGAGCGCCTCATCCTGGGTGACGTTGAATTGACCGCGATCCATACGCCGGGTCATGCGTCGAATTGCGTCTGTTATTTCCTGGCACGCGAGCGCCTGTTGATCACCGGCGATCACGTGCTCGAAGGGGTCTCTCCCGTGATTTTGCCGCCCGATGGGAATATGGGCGATTACCTGAACTCGATCGACAAATTGTTTGCCTACGACTTCGAGAAAATTGCTCCCGGTCACGGCGATCTCATGGACCAGGGCAAGAAGGTGCTCGAGGCGTTGCGCGCGCACCGCCTGGCGCGCGAAGACAAGGTCCTGCGCAACCTCGCCAAGCTGCGCGAAGCGAGCCTCGATGCCCTGATACCCGTGGTTTACGACGATGTGCCGGTAGACCGGCATCAATGGGCGCGGCTGACGCTGCAGGCGCACTTAATCAAGTTGGCGGGGCAAGGTCGCGTCAGCGAACTCAACGGAATCTGGCGCCTGCGTCCATGAGTCCGCGGCTGGCGGTATCGCTGCGCGCCGCCGGCGTGCGGCGCGGCGACAAATGGGTATTGCGCGGCATCACGTGGCAGATCAAGCCCGGCGAGCGCTGGGCACTGCTCGGCGAGAATGGCGCCGGCAAAACCCAGTTGCTCAAGCTCTTGAGCGGCGATATTTGGCCGACACCCACCGGTGCAAGCGGCGCCGTGCGCTCCTATCGGGCGGGGCGCCAGGCCGTGGACTTGCGGGACGCAAAGCCGCGCATCGCCTACCTGGGCGGCGAGCGGCAGGATAAATATGCCCGCTATGCGTGGAATCCGCGCGTGCGGGATGTGGTTGCCACGGGCCTGCACCGGACGGATCTGCTGCTCTCGCCGGTGACTCGCCGCGAAGCCGCGCAAGTGACTGCGATGCTGCACGCTTGCGGCATCCAGCGACTGGCTGCACGGAAATTCCTTTCCCTGTCCTACGGAGAGAAACGCCTGGCGTTGCTGGCGCGGGCCTTGGTGCAGCAGCCGGACTGGCTGTTGCTCGACGAACTGTACAACGGTTTGGATGGCGAGTACCGCCGGCGCATCGACGCGGTGCTGGCGGCGGCGCGCGCCGCAGGCCAGTCCTGGGTCGCGACGGCACATCGTGCGATGGACGTGCCGCCGGGAACGCGATCGCTGCTGGAGCTGTCGGAGGGCCGGATCGGACGGATGAAGCGGCTGTCTCCCGCGGATCTCGTGCGCTTGCGGGCGCATGCGGCTGAATCGGCATCGCGCCCCTCGCGCCGCCGGCCGGAGCCGCGAGGGACGACGGCGGCTTGCGGACCGGTGCTGCTGCGGCTCAGCAACGTCGATCTGTATGTCGGACACCGAGCGGTGCTGCGATCGGTGAATTGGCAGTTGCGGCAAGGCGAGCATTGGTCGGTGTCCGGCGCGAACGGTGCCGGAAAATCCAGCTTTCTGAAACTGCTGTACGGTGATTTGTCCCCTGCATTCGGCGGGAAAATCGAGCGTGTGGGATATCCTGCCGGCACGCCGATCTTCGAGTGGAAGCGGCGCGTGGGCTATGTCTCGCCGGAATTGCAAAGCCTCTATGGCAGGAGTGTCGATGTGACGGAGTTGGTCGCGAGCGGGCGTCATTCGAGCATCGGTCTCGCGGCGAAGATGACGGCGGCGGACTTGAAGGGCGCGCGCGCCTGGCTCGCGTTTTTTAAATTAGGCAAGGTTGCCAAACGCCGCGTGCGCGAACTGTCCTACGGGCAACTGCGTCGCGCGCTCATCGCGCGGGCCATGGCAGCGGATCCTAAAATACTCTTGCTGGACGAACCCTTGACGGGTCTGGATCCCATGCAGCGGGCGGCCATGAAACGCTTCCTGGAGCGCCTCATGCAGCGCCAAGTGACGCTAGTTGCCGCCGTGCATCATGCCGAGGATCTGCCGCGTGGGGTGACGCGGGGTTTGCATTTACATAAGCAGCAACTCTGCGTTGAAGATTCTTATTTTGCGACGTAAGCGAGGGCTGGCATAAGTGGGCGCGAGCGAGACTGCAGGCCCTCGGGCGTTGGACATGGAAGAAAGATTATGTTGCGTCTCACCACGGCGGCTTGGCTTTGCGGGGCGGTAGTTCTGGCTGGATGCAGCGGATCCGGTTACGTAGTGCGTCCCGTGCCGCGTATCGCCGCCGACACCGTGGGCAAACCGGTCAGCGTGCTGCAAGAAGCGTTCGGTGAACCGCGCAAGGTCGATAAGACCTCGACCAAACTGGTGTATGTCTGGTTTCTGCCGCAAAAGCCCAAAGAAGGCACGCCGTCCGGATTTCAGGGATGCGAGATGGAAGTCACTGTCGATGCGCGTTCGCAGCGCGTTCTCGGTTATTCGCTGTCGAACATCGGATTCTCGACCTGCGGCGATGTGCAACGGCGCATCCGCGTGGCGCAGCGCTAACACCCAAGCCGTTTCTCGCTACAATAGCGGGCTTGTGCCTGCCGGCGTTCGCTAACCTAAGGTTTTTCGCCGTTGTTACCAGTTTCAATCCTATCGCTGCTGATTCAGGCGGCGCTCATCGTGCATGTGATCAGGACCGGACGGAATACGCTCTGGATTCTGGCCATTGGGTTTTTGCCGGGGGTCGGCTCGCTCGCATATGTCGTGGCCGAGGTTTTACCGGATCTATTCCGCGGCCGCACCGCACGCCGGGCGAGAACGGGTATCGGCCGCATGATCGACCCGAACCGCGACTTGCGCCGCGCCGCCGCGGAGGTGCAGATTTCCGGCAATGTGGATGCTCGCCGACGGCTGGGAGAAGAGTTGTTCGAACGGGCCCAGTTCGACGAAGCCATCGAGGTATACCGCGGCGGCCTGAAGGGCATTTTTGAGTACGATCCGACGCTGCTGTTGGGCCTGGCAAAGTCGCAATTCGGCAAGCAGGATTTCACGGCGGCGCGCACCACGCTGGAACTGCTCGCCCAGCAGAACCCGGATTTCAAATCGGCCGACGCGCAGCTTCTGTACGCCCGCGCGCTCGAGGCGCGGGACGCGCTGGATGAGGCCGAGCGCGAATACGCACGCATCGCACCGGGCTATCCTGGCGCGGAGGCGCGCCTGCGCTACGGATTGCTGCTCAAAAAACGCGGCAAGCTTCAGGAAGCGCAGCGGGTTCTGAAGGACCTGTTGGACGGCGCTAAACTGGGTCCTGCTCACTATCGTCGGGCGCAAGCCGAATGGCTGGATCGCGCACGCCGGGAATTGAGCTAGAATCCCAACCCCGCGTTTTGATCTCTTCAGCGTCGAAATTTCTTCATTTGGAGTCTCCCATGCTTCGGAGCAATCGCCTCGGCCGTCTCAGCTTTGTGTCCCTGGCAGCCGTGCTCCTCGCGGCCTGCGCAGGGCAAAAGGAGCCGGCGGAGAAACTCATCGGCGATATCCAGGCGACCGTCACGGCGGCCTCCACGGAGGCCGCGAAATACATTCCGGATCAGCTTGCCGGTGTGCAGACTCAATTGAGCGCGCTCAAAGCATCTTTCGATAAACAGGATTACGCAGCCGTCGTCAGTGGCGCGCCGCCCGTACTGACCGCCGCCCAGTCGCTTGCGACCGACGCCGCCGCAAAAAAGGATGAAGTCCTCAAGGCGCTCAACGATACATGGACGGCACTCGCGGGGAGCGTGCCTGGGTATCTGACCGTCATCCAGAACCGCATCGATTTTCTTGGCAAGAAGGCCAACAAAAAGGCGGCTGCGGGAGTTGATCTTGACGGCGCAAAGTCAGCCCTGAGCGACGCCATGGCGACGTGGTCCAAGGCGCAGGCCGCGTTTGCCACCGGCAACATGGATGAGGCCGTAACCACCGCGCGGGACGTGAAGTCAAAGGTCGAAGCGGTTGCCTCCGGCCTGAAAGTCGATCTGTCGGCGCCACCCGCCAAGTCCTGAAGAGTGGGGCTGTCAAAGGGCGGCCTTTCAAAGTGCGTCCTTCCTAGGGACGGTCAAAGGGCCGGTCAAAGTGCCAGGGTGCCCTCGCTGATAATGGTCGCGGTGCCCGCAATGTGCGCCGCGACCATGCTGCCCTTGTCGATTTCAAGGCGCACTCTCACCTGTCCCGGCCGCTTCATCTGGTAGCCCTGGCGGCCGATGAAGGTCGTGGATTTTTTACCGAACTGACCCAAATCCCAGAGGTATGCCGCCAACATGGCGTGCGCATTGCCGCTCACGGGATCCTCAGGAATCCCCAGCGCGGGGCAGAACATGCGTGATTCGGTCCAGATCTCGTCTGAATCGCGATTCACGGCGAACAGGAAAAAGCCCTCGGTGTTAAGTTCGCTGCCCAATGCCATCAGGGTGTCGAAGTTCGGCGCGAGTTGCTCCAGATGGCGGTGATCCGCAATCGGCACGAGCAGGCGGCTGCTGCCCTTGCGCGCGATGCGCGCGGGCATGACGTCGTGCAATTGCGTGGCGGGCAGCTTGAGGGCTTCGGCAACGCGCAGCGTGGTCTTGAATGGCAGCGGCGCCTCGAGTTCCGGCGCCGTCTGGCGAAACTCGATCACCGATTCGGTGCCGGAGGCTCGCGGTTCGACTTGCGCGCTGACCTCGACGATGCCGACTCCGCAGTGTTGGCGGGAAACGCCGAGCGTGCGCCTGCCTAGAGCCAGCAGCACAGCATGGGCTGCCACGGTGGCGTGACCCACGAAGGGCGCTTCCTTGCGTGAATTGAAAAAACGCAGCCGCACATCGTGATCCGCTCCGCTGGCGGCGAACACGAACGCCACTTCGGCGTGCGAATACTCACGCG
>Ga0210388_10005140_pt1 | contig 10215 bp, 5 predicted proteins | sample IncBWC19OmetaG_FD_155485 | JGI IMG/M metagenome (GOLD analysis project Ga0210388, IMG submission 155485) | Forest soil microbial communities from Barre Woods Harvard Forest LTER site, Petersham, Massachusetts, United States - Inc-BW-C-19-O ...
CCTCTTGCAAATGAATATTTGTATATCTATTGGTTAAATTATTATTTTATCTGTCAATAGTTTTTATATCTTGAAAATTTATATTTAATATACTATAAAATGTTGGTCTTAAAAAATATAAATATTTATTACAAACAAAAAATTAAAAAAAAATAAGAAATATCATAGATTCTATTAGCTAAAGTAACAAAGGAAATAACCACAAATTATATTATTATTTACAACAGTATAGTTAATTTGTTAAGTGTATTTTCCATTTCCATTAGAGCTAAGAAGGAATCGAACCTAATTTGGAAAGACTTTGCAGGTCTTCTACAGTACCAACTGTACACTTAGCCCTTTAATTAGATATTTAAAGATAAATTAATTACTAGCTAAAGTTTACCCTTTTATTTTAGTAAATTAACCATAAGCTAGGCAACTAATTTAATAAAAATAATTTCTAAAAAGCAAAAAAAAAATATCAATTACTATGATTTATATTAATATCAAATTATATATTAAATTTATATTAGCTTCGCTATAAAAAAGCTAGTAAGTAATATTAGCTAGAGTATATTAAATATTACCAATAAAAATATGGTAGTTAACTAGCAAAGCAAGTAATAACAATCAAAATTAATATCAAAATTTATATTCACAAAGTAAAAAATAAATAACCATATAAAAAAAAATTTATATTTTTAATATTTATAATATTTTACTTGCAAATAATAAATAATTTACATAAAAAAAATATTTATTACAAACAAAAAATTAAAAAAAATTTTTTAACAACCTTTAACATCAAGTTTCTTTATAAATTAGTACAGCTAAACTAAATACTTTACAGTACGTACATTTGCAGCCTATCTAGAAATATTCTATTTCTTAATTTATGGTTTTATACTCTATTTGAAACCAATAAAAATAAAAAGTATTATCTTTATTGTAGAGATCCATCTTTGTTAGTATCTAGGGGTTAGATTCTTGCTTGATATACATTCAGCACTTATCTATTATGTTTGTGGCTACCCAACTATGCATTCAATTTTGTTACCTTTTTCTCTAGCAAAGCAAGAGTAAAAACTTTAAGCAAAAAGTTAAAAAGGATTTTCCCTTTATCTATATTATTATAGTATAAAAGTCCCTTACAATAAAGTAAACAATTGGTACACTATAGAAACACAGCCTATTGGTCCTTTCGTACTAGAAGGTCTGCCCCTTTTTACTAATTATCCCTCCAGAAGATAGGGACCATACTGACTCACGTCGTATTAAACCCAACTCACGTACCCTTTTAATCGGCGAACAGCCGAACCCTTCCAAGCTTTTTCCCCCGGAGGATAGGATGAGTCGACATCGCAATTATTACTTAATTTAATAAAAATTAATATATATCCTTAGTGAAGCTAAAGCTTAAAGCTAACCACCCAAAGAAAAATATAAAAAAAATAATATTAAAGTAATATTCTTAACTATAAAGTTAAGTTTAGACTATATCTTCAACCAGCATAAAGAATACAATTTATTTAGCTCCTGGTTGTTGGCGTGTAGTCGTTGAAGTGTTATAAATTATACAGTTGCTATATCCTTAATTTATAACTTACCTGCTGATTACCCATTCCTTAAAAAATTTTTTACTTTATATTTATATTTTGTTTCTAATATCAAGTATTGAAAGGTAAAAAAATAAAGGGGTTCCAGCATATAGCCAATTTCTAAATTAATATTGCTATTAAGATACCCCAATGTCAATTATAATTATATCCTTAATTTAAGTCCCATCATTTTTAAAATTTCATTTTCATTTTCATTTTTCGAAGAATCTTGTTTTATTTTAATATTAATATTAATATTTTCAGTTATATTTAATTTATATAACATTGATTCATGCTTATGTTCTAATAATTCAGGTTTAAATTTATATTTATAAAATTCTTCTTTCTTCTTTTTTAACATAAATTCTTTCATATATTGCTTCATTTTACCTTTTTTGTTATGAATAGTAGTATCTAGATTAAATTTATTTTTTAGTGCTTCCCTAAGAATATTGATTTCTTCATTTTTAAAACTATAAAACTATAAAACTATCTGTACATAAAGTTATACCTCCTTTTTTAACTTGTTGACCTTCATCCTTTATCCAAAAGGCTAAACTTCTAGCTGTTAAATATTCTGCAATATTAGTAGGTATTCTGTTTCTGTTTCTGTTTTTACCTGATTCATCTAAAAATAAATCTGCTATAAGTTTTAATTCTTCTAGTGGTTTAGTGTTAAAAGATAACGAATTATTTTTATTTATAGTTTGGTATCTTAGATCTTATCTGGAATACATTCTTAATTCATCTTGCGTTAATTCTAATCCACCTTCTTTAGTGAAATTTAAATTTTGCAAATAAGTTATATACTCTAAATTTTTACTGGACTGTTCAAAGGTAATAGAAGCTTTATTTTTATTTTTATTTAATCCACTTCTTCTTATAGAAGCATCTCCTAATAATACTCCTACTAACATATCTTTAAGTGTTTTATTCATTATAAAATTCTATATTTTTTTGTTTTTCTTTTCTTAATGCTCTTAATGCTCTTAATGCTCTTAATGCTCTAAATGTGTAAAGAGATATCTCTACTTACTTTATTAATTAATTATTAATTTAAGTTAAGCTTTTTAAAACTAAAACTAACTCTCACCCATTTTAAATATTAATGAGAATTAAAAGGTATCTTAAATCTTGACTTAAGAGTAAGATTAAAATTGGAATATGAAAATATTTATTATTAAATTAGATAAGAGAATATTCGGATTAAGGTGCCAAACAGCCGAGACAATGTGTACTCTCGTCGGCTATCAGCCTGTTATCCCTAGCGTAACTTTTATCAATTGATCCCCGTCTATTCCATACTATAGCGAGGGGTCACTATGCCCTACTTACGTATCTGTGCGACTTTTTAGTCTTTCAGTTAAGCATGCTTTCCGCCATTGAGCTCTACACAACCCTTCACTGGTTGATTGATCTCCATTCAATTTCTAGCCATACCTTATAAAAATAAAATTTAAAAAAAAAATAAATAATTAATTGACTAAGTCTTTACCTATATACTAAAAATAAAAAATTTTTAAATTAGTACCTGTCTATCTAATAAACATAACTATTAATGGAAAATCCAAAAAATAATTATAATTAATATTAGATAAACAGAAATAAGTAAACCCAAAGTTTTGTTTTAGTTAATTTTGTTACGATTACTTAAAAAAGCAATCTGTTATTTGTTATAACATCTTAAAATTTGTTTTAATTAATTATAAGATATTAAAATTTCAATATAAATTGAAAAGAAAATATTTGGATGTACTTTGCTACTCTATTAAAGACGACCGCCCCAGTCAAACTGCCAATTAGTCAACTCTCCCTTACTATTTTATAAAAATAATTGAGGTAAACACAAACCCAACTTTAATTATAAGGTTTCCACTTGCAAAAGCAATTGTCTATCGACTTACCTATTTACTAGTAATTAAAATTGTTCTAGATTCATGTGATAACTAACTACAGTAAAGCTGCATAGGGTCTTCCCGTCCCACTGGAGGTAACGCGCATCTGCACGCGTAATTCAATTTCACTGAGCAAGTTGTAGAGACAGTGAGGCCATCGTTACATTATTGATACCGGACCACATTTAATGGCCAATCTATTTTGCTACCTTAGGATCCTCATGGTTAAGACCGCTATTAACCAGATTTTCAATTAGTCACACTCTAATATGACCGCTTTTATATTAATGGCATTGGGCAAATTTCACACAGTATACTATCACATTTATGATTGCACTGTGTTGTGTTTTTAGTAAACAGTCGGGGCCTCCGATTTTGTGCCACCATCTAATTTTAAAAGTTTTTAGTTAAGCAATAAGTTTAAAAAATAAACTTAAATATTAAACTTTAAACTTAAACAAAAAGATGGTACCTCTTATCGTCTAACTTATGAGGTGAACTTGCCGAGTTCCTTAACAACTTTTAGCTCTACGCCTTAGTATACTCTACCTACGAACCTGTGTCGGTTTAGGGTACGGTAGTTTATAGTTAAAACTTAAAATTTTTTATTTTTTCGTTTGTAGGGATTTTTTTATTATTTATAATTTTAACAAAATATTATTTTCCTGCCCTAAATAAATAAATATTAGGGTTTCTATTTTGTACTCATCAGCCAAAACTTTGGTTTTGGTCCTTAGAGGCCGCATTCACACAAAGTGGTTTAACCTTGCTTTGCAACCCTTTCGTATTCGGCGAGAAGTATTTTAACTTCTTTTTACGTTACTCATGTCAGCATTCTCTCTTCAGTAACCTAAAAATAATGAAACACTATTTTATATGAGGTTTGACTGATTGTTCTACTACCTAGATTAAGAACAAAATTAAATTAAATTTAAAAAATTTTATTATTAACCAACATGATATCGGTTGATTGTTTAGACCCGTTAAATTTTCGGCGCTACGATCTATAATTTGCTGATGCGTTGTTACATACGTTCTTAAAAAGTAGCGACTGCCAGGCTCACTTCACAGCTGTATTCGATCTTGCTACGTCCTTATTTTCACTTAACAATCATTTGGGACCTTGATCTATGTTCTCGGCTGTTTCCGTCTTGACTACCCAACTTAGCATGAGTAGTCTGAATATCTACCATCAATTTATGTAATTCCGAGATTCACTTCCAAAGGTAAGATTTTCGAGATCCCCGCAACCTGAACGTATATAATATTAATAATAATAATAATATTAGACTTGTTGGGAATTGCCTTGCTGTACCTCCATAAATTTGTTTATTTGTTAATTTTTTAATTTTAATTTTAATTAGTAGACGTCATACTTAAATATGTTTCGGTAGAAAACCAGCTATCACCAGGTCAGATTGGTATTTCACCGCTTACCAAAACTCATCGGAGAATTATGCAACATTCAACCGTTCGATCCATTATAATCTGGTCTTGGTAAGATCACCTGGCTTCGGGTCTAATAGAAGTAACTTATCCATCACTTAAAAATTGAATAATAATATTATATTATTATTTTTTTTGAAGTCCAGTCGCTTTCGCTAGGGCTTTTAACCTTGCTACTCCTATTAACTTGCTGACCCATTATGCAAAAGGTACGCCGTCATTCTATAAGAATTTCGACTGCTTATAGAGTTACTAATTCAAGATCTATTTCACCGATTCAGTATTAAACTTTTTAGATTTAATATTGAATGTTGTATTCCACTCGCTTTTCAAACTTTTCCTTTACAGTACTTTTGCACTATCGCTAAATTTATTATACTTAGCCTTAGAGGATGGTTCCCCTATGTTCCGACAAGTTATCTCTCATCGTACTTTAATTGATCTTTTTTTATAATTACAGGACTTTTGTTATAACCTTCTATGGTACAATAAATTTGTATTATTTTGAAATTTAATTTTTATTAAATTTTTAACTAATTAATTTTTTGCTAACTAATTTTACCAGATCTTATTTTTACTTAGCTCAACGTTGTTGCTGGCTGAAAACTTAAAAATTAGGTAGAATTGAAGTTTTTAATTATTTATTAAGATTTGTGGCTAATCCGATTTCACTCACCATTACTTTCGGAGTCTCGGTTGATTTCCTTTCCTTTCCTTAATAAAATGTTTTACTTCAGGAAGTATGTTTATAAAGGTTTACCTTAGGATCGCTTAAGTCTGTTGTAGACTTCATATTAGAAAGAATATTTGATATATTTTTTTTGAAGCTTTTAGTTTCCACCTCCTTTGAATAAATTTGCTGTAGTTTTCCTTAATAACCCCTTTGAATTACTTATTATATATTTTTGATGTTATACTATATTGTCATCGATACTTTTATTTTATATTTTTAAATTTTGTATATTATCTTTGGTTTAAACAAAACCAAAACCCAGTTATTTACTTTAGCGTTGTACAATAAAAAATAGTAAGCTAGCTAAATATCTTAAATTATATAATAAAGATAAAATTTTATAATTTAAACTTTAATTTTAAACTTATATATTTAAAAATATTAGATATAATTTTTAAACTTAGAATTTGTATATTTAAGTTTCTCTTATAATAAAATAGAAAAATTTAATTTTGAAAATTGAAAATTTGAAGGTAAACATATATTCTTGTTTAAATATAACTAGTAATCCAGACATTTACTATTGGTAAATAACTGAGTAAGTTAGCCATTTAATAACAAGCTTACTAGAAAAACCTCCTAGCATCATAAAATTATATTACCTAGAAAATTTTATTATTAGATTATATTCAATAAAAATTAATAATAGTATATATATATATAAAAATATAATTATAAATTAATAATATTTTAACTAGTAAATTTGTTAATACTAAGATTCATTAACAACTAAAAAATAAAGTTACTAAACTAGGGGGGTTATATATAAAAAATATATTTATAAATTAAATATAAATTAAAAAATTTAATTATATATTTATCAAATATTGCTAACCTACCAGTAGCCGGCTAATTAATAATTAGTAGTTGTAGATAGTAAGTGAAGCAACTAACAATTAATTTAGTGTAGTTTAAAAGTTAACTTACTTAGTTACTAAACTAAAATAAATTTAAAAATTTTTAACTAAATAAATCAATACACTAGATTTTTAACTAATCGGGAACTAAATAAATCAATACACTAGACTATAAAAATACAAATAAAAATATAAAATAAAAATAAAAAATTAAATAGTATTAATCTAGTAAATAATTAAATTAGTTAAAGCTAATAAGCAAAAATTATTTATTCACTTTTTTTAAGTTAATATTAGAAAGTTCTATAGCTCCAGATCCAATTTCTAATACAAAACCTATTGTTAATACAATAAAAAATATTAATGCTATACTGAAACCAAAAGTAGATACTTGATATAAAGTCACAGCAATAGGAAATAATAAAATAATTTCAAGATCGAAAATTAAGAATAACATACCTACCAAGTAGAAATGAATATGGAAAGTAGATCTAGTTTGTCCATAAACAGGACTAAATCCACATTCATAAGCAGAAACTTTAGCTTCATCCGGTCTATGCGGGGCTAATAAAACATTTAAAGCTAATAAAACCAAAGCTAAAATAGGAACAACAATAAATAAAACAAATAAATTACTCATTATAAATTAAATATAGATAAAGACAGCAACTGTGTACTATTTAAAATTAAATTTGGTTTTAAAATAAATAATAATATAGATAAAGTTAATAAAGAAATTAAATAACTATGGAAGTTTGTTAATTCAGTATTTGTACTTTCTACTTCTTGATATAAATTAGTTTTATTTTCAAGAGAAGTATTTGATATTATATTAGAACTATTTTCTAACGAAGAATTTGAATTTTTAGTTGTATTATCTTCATTTGGATAATTTAGCTCTTCGTTTTCTAGATTATTAGATGTATGAAGAATTTTAATAATTTTTAAATAATAAGAAGCACTCACTACACTAGCTAGTATAGCTACAATAGAGATAAAATAATATCCTTCTTGTACTGCTGAATATAATACAAACTGTTTAGAAAAAAATCCGATTAATGGTGGTATACCTGCCATAGAAAATAAACACACAGCTAAACAGAAACTAATTACAGGGTTAACAAAGAATAAACCTTTAAATTCAGATATAAATTTAATATCTTTCAAAGTAATATCTTTATTAAAAATATTATTCTGATTAATAATATAACTTAAGGCAATTATTATTAAGAATATATTTAAATTAGTTATTGAATACTGAATTATATAAAATAGAAGTGAATCTATTGATTGTTCTGTATTAATAGCTAAAGATAATAAGATAAAACCAATATGAGATATAGTACTATAAGCTAATAATCTTTTTATTTTTGTTTGAGCTAAACCTACTACTGTTCCTATTATTAAAGAGAATAATGAACTTAAAATTAATAATTTATTAGTTACATTAATAGAAGTATAACTTATTATATTATTTAGATTAATTGTATCTAAATTGATATTTATATTTGATATTTCACTTAAGGCGGAGAAATATTCTACATATCCATTAATATTTACTATTAAAGTTAAAGGTTCTCCGATTATTCCTATTTGAGTATATATTTCTAATATTAAAATTAAAATAGAAATTTTAGGTATAATAGTTAACCATATTGTTACTATAGTAGGAGTGTCATCATATACATCGGGAGACCAATTATGTAAAGGAGCAGCAGCTATTTTAAATAATAAACCTACAAATATAAAAATTAAACCTAAACTTAAACCTTGTATAATATAATTAAATTCATAAATAGAACATAAAGAATATAAAGATTCAAAATTAGTTATACCTGTATAAGCATATATTAAACCTGATCCAAATAATATAATACAAGATGAAAGACCACCTAATAAAAAATATTTTAAACCAGCTGAAGTAGATGATTCAGAATCTCTATATAATGTTGATAAGATATATAATCCAAAGGATTGTAATTCTATACTTAAATACATTGAGATTAAATCTGAACAAGATAATAATAAACATGATCCTAAGGTACTAAATAAAACTATTATGGAATAATCTGTGGAATAGTTACTACTTTTTGTGATTTTGAAGTTTAAGTTTGTACTCTTATTTTGAGTTTCTTTTGTGTTTATTATAGGCCAAGCTATTAATATGAAAAAACCTATTATTAATAGAAAGACTTCTATTATTTGAGAGATTTGAGTTATATGGAATAATCCGCTATATATACCTATACCTGATCCAATTGACTGAATGTATAGAGTATTAAAGGATAATGCTCCGGCATATATAAAAATTATAGCTGATATTCTAAGAAAATAAACGGGATAAATTTTCAAGTAAAAAGAAGGTAAGGATTTAGCCATTATTAAAGTTAATATAGACATAAAAATCATTACTTAGCCTCTTTTAAAAATGTTCTTAATTTTTGAATAATATTATTTATTTAATAATAATAATGTATATCATTAACTTATTTGTTGTTTGATTGTTGTTTGATTGATTGTCATTATCTTTGTCATTGGGATTATTATTGTGATTGTGTTTTTTACTTTTATTTTAGAATAGCTAGCTAGTTAATAAATTACTAGTGCTTTAACTAAGCGAAGCAACTTACAAATTACAACTTAGTTACTTCGGTACAGGCGACTGGTTAGCTAGCAAAATTTTTATCTTATTTAAACGCTAGATTATTTAAAATATTTATATTTTTTAACAATAAACCCAAAGGGGGGGTGGTAAATTTGAATTTTAGTTTATAAATTATAGATTTATAATTAGAAATAATATTATTAGAAAAATATTTATTTTAGTTTTTTTGTAAGTATTAAATAAAATAAATATTTTTTATCTAATTCCCAAACAAAGGTGCTACAACGTTATAGGTAGTGATGAAATGGTTTCACAAGCTACCTCCGTCTACTATTTGAGCTTGGCATAACAGATTTAAATGGTCTGAATTTTCGGCCGCTGCTTTAAGCATCTCACTTTTTACATGTAACACTCTCTCTACTGTATCTAAAGTATTTTGAACTACATTTTCGGTTTCTTGTAAATTAGACTGATTATTTAACTCCGAACATTGTTGCTTATTATCATCGAGTCTATGATTCATATCTTTCAAAGTGTTCTTAAAACTTTGCTTTGTATTTTCTTTTAAAGTATTTAAAATATTTAGATCGTAACCCATATCTGTTTCAATGCTTTTTTCTATTATTTCGCTTAGAATTTCGCTTTTAGATTTTAATTTTTCAGGGCATAAATTCACAGCTGCTTTAAAAAAAGAATTATGTTGCAATAAGGATGCTTTATAACTAGGCTCTAATAAATTAACTTTTACAAAAAATGTATTTTTTTCCATGTTGTTTTATTTTTTTTTTAATTTTGGTGATTAATTAAAAGTCTTTGTTTTTAAGGTATTATGATTTAGTAAACAAAAAATATTAAATAAAAAACTTAAACTAAAAACTAAAAACTAAAATTATTAATTTCAATTTTAAACTTATAACTTAAACTGTTTATATTTGAATATATCACTAGTCAAGGTGGGGTAATAATTTTAAGTTATAATAACTTCAATTAATATAAAAAAAAGTATATAAAAAAAAATCTAGCCAGCCTGCTTTAAGTAAGATAAACTTTAACTACTACAAAGCTAGTAATCTAATAAATATTTAATATTTTTTATCTT
>Ga0210388_10005141_pt1 | contig 10215 bp, 9 predicted proteins | sample IncBWC19OmetaG_FD_155485 | JGI IMG/M metagenome (GOLD analysis project Ga0210388, IMG submission 155485) | Forest soil microbial communities from Barre Woods Harvard Forest LTER site, Petersham, Massachusetts, United States - Inc-BW-C-19-O ...
TCCTCAGCGAGTGTTCTTTCCTCGATGTCGAAGCAGCGGCCTCGGCTGCGGGAGCCGTCGCCGTCCATGCAGAAGTAGAGTTCGCTGTTTTTGGGTTGGATCATGCCGAAAAATCACCCCCTCTTCAAATGCCGCCGGATAGGGGAGTCGCGCCTCACATTTCGATGGCCCGCCCGGTGCGGATGCTCTCGTCGGCCGCAAGCACGATCCGAAGGCTGTTGACTGCATCGCGCATATGATCGGCGAGATCGTGCTTGCCATGGATAGCGTCCAGCAAGAAGCGCTGCTTGCGCACGCTCATCTCGTCATGGTTGGGCTGATCAGCGATTTGGAACTCTTCGTCGGATTCGGCGAGCGACTGATCAGGCAGCAACCTGGCGTGATGCATGCGGATCGCCCCCGACTTCGAATGCGTGTGGATGTCGGACGATACCGCGGAAGTCGCCCCTGCGACCAGCATGTCTTGAGGGTCCTCGACGACAATATGCACGCCCCCCTTGGGTCCGAAGACGTCTTTGACGAAGAATGCGACCTCGCTGATCTGCGGACCCCAGGCAGCTTCGTACCAGCCCACCGACCTGTCATCGAACACGACCTGAAGTTGACCGTAATTGTACATCTCGGGCGCGATCTCGTCGGTCAGGCGCGCGCCAATGGCATGCACTCGAACAGGCTTCGCGCCAGTCATGTGGCACATCATATCGACATAATGCACGCCGCAATCGACGATCGGCGCTAACGATTTCATCAGGTCCTTGTGCCATGTCCAGGCCGGCCCGATCGAACGCTGGTTCAGATTCATCCGCATCACCAGAGGCTTGCCGAGCCCGCGCGCCAGATCCATGAAGCGCACCCAGGTGGGACTGTGCCGCGGTCCTAGGCCGACCAGCAGCTGGCGATTGTTTGCCTCGGCCGCGGCGACGACCCGCTCGGCGTCGGCGACGGTCTCGGCGATCGGCTTCTCGAGAAATACGTGCGCTCCGGCCTGGAAGGCGCGCACTGCGAAGTCGGCGTGGGTGTCGGGCCAGGTGCATATCGAAACAACGTCCGGCTTCAGCTTCGCGAGCGCCTCGCCATAGTCGGCGAAGCGCGCTACGTCGGGCCAAGCCTGGACGATGTCGTTGCGCTTGGCGATGGAACGGCAGCACAAACCGGCGAGTTGGTAGCCGTCGATACGGGTATAGGCCTTGGCGTGCGTCACGCCCATGTGGCCGAGGCCGACGACAAGTACGCGGAGTTTCGTGGGCAAGAGTCTTTCCATAGGGATTTTTGGTTAGTCGGTAAGGCGGGTGTAAGCTGCTGCGAGAAGAAGGATGATGGCGCCGTAAAGGATCTGGCGAACCGGTTCGGGCGCGTCAAGCAGGGTAAGAATGCTGTTCAGCACGGTCAGGATCAACGCGCCGATAATGGTCCCGGAATATCCGCCGCGACCGCCGAAGATCGAGGTCCCGCCGATGATCACCGCGGCCACTGACGGCAAGAGATAGACATCAGCCAAGCTGAGATCCGCGGAGTCGGTGCCCCCAACAATCACGAGTCCGGCGGCGGCGGCGAGCAGGCTGCATGTGACATAGTTGACCACGAGTATCCGCCAGACGCGAATGCCCGCCAGATTACAGGCCTCGCTGTTATCCCCGATGGCGTAGAGCAGCCGACCATATCCCGTGCGACGCAATACGAAGATGATGACGATGGCAATCGGCGCCCAAAGGACGAGATCGTTCGGAATGCCGCCCAAGAACTTCCCGGCGCCCAGGTCCTCGATGAATTGGGGCACACGTGGCGCGTTCGCCATCATTTTCTGGCTGTAGACTACCAACATTCCCTCCGTCATCAACCCTGTTCCCAAGGTCATCACCAAAGGTTGCACGCGCAGCAGCGCGATGCCGATGCCGTTGATCAGGCCGACGGCAAAGCCAACCCCCAGTCCGTACAGTACAGCCGGCGCGCCACCCAGCCCGGAATGACTGGCCATGAGGTAAGCTGAGGCAGTCGCCACGCTCGCGACGGAAAGGTCGATTCCTCCCGTCAGCATGACAAGCGTCTGTCCAGCAGCAACGATTCCCAGCGGCGCCGCGAACAGCACCATGTTCGATACCCACAGAGCGTTGACCGTTGCAGGCCGGGCCACTTCGATACCGGCGACGAACGCCAACAGGATCAGGATCAGGGCCAAAATCGTGCGGGTGCGCAGTAGCGTCATCAGGCCGCCGCCGGCGAAGGCCACGCGCGAGAAGAGCGTCTTGGCTGGTTTGGTCATTTGCGATGTCGCGCCATGTCCACAAATCCGCCGATCATCACAATCGCCACGATCAGGGTCCCTTGGATTACCTGGCCGAAATTGGGATCGATATTGAGGAAAATCAGATCGGTCGGTATCAGGGTCAGCACGAATGCGGCCATCACCGGCCCGACCATTCCGCCGCGTCCGCCGGCCAGACTAACCCCGCCGACGACCACCGCGGCCAATCCGCTGAGCGTGTAATAGACCCCGGCGAGCGGCGCCCCGATTCCGGTTGTCATGGTCAGGCCAAGGCCGCCGACCGCACTGAACAGACCCGAGAATATGTAGGCGGCAAAGCGCGTGCGATCGATATTGACCCCGCTGCGGAAGGCCGCGACGCGGTCGCTGCCGACCGCGTAAAGCTGAAGCCCAAGCTTGGATTGGCGCAGGGGGATCCAAATCACGCAGACCGCCGCCACGAGCAGAACCAGGGCATTGGGCAACCAGGCCGTGAACAGCGTTCCCGTGCCGAGATTGAGGAATTCCTGCGGCGCGCCACCGCCCGGTTTCTCGAGGATGAGAAGCGCGACGCCGCCCCAGATAAATCCGGACGTCAGGGTTGCCACCACGTCGGGAATACGGGACAGGATGACGATCAGGCCGTTCAGCGCGCCGATTGCGGCGCCGACGACCAGAACCGCCGCCGCCAGCAGCAAGGATTCTCCAAAGCTCGCCTTCTCCATGGTGCTCGCCGCCAATACGTTGGCGACCGCGATCACCGACCCGATCGAAAGGTCGAGCCCACCGGAGATCACGACCGCTGTTTGCGCCGCGGCGGCAAAGGCGAGTGGCAGAGCTCCCATGGCCAGCGATTGCAGGTCGAAATCGGAGAATTGAGGATGAATGACCACCGTGATCGCGAGCGAGGCGATGAGCAGGACCGGCATGAAGAACAGGCTGGGATTGCGCCGAAGCGAACGTCGGAGTCGCGTTATGAGTGGCGTGTTCGATGCGGCAGCAGGAATCGCCAAGACCGATGATTTATCTTCGGCGGGCGTAGTCATGAGGCAGCCTGCGCCGGCGGGGCGAGCCCATGCGCGGAGCGCAACAGCGTGGCTTCATCGGCTTCGGACACTGGCATCTCGGCGACCACGCGCCCACCGAACAGGACGATCGCCCGATCGCAAGCAAGTGCGATCTCGGGAAGTTCCGATGTGAACAGCAGCACCGCGGATCCCGCAGCCGCCAGTTCCCGGACCAAGGCGTAGATCTGGCGCTTCGTGCCGATATCGATTCCGCGGGTAGGATCGAAGCACAGCAGAGTGTTGAAGCCGTTGGCGAGCCAGCGCGCGATCACCACCTTCTGCTGGTTGCCCCCACTCAAACGACGCAATTCCGACCCCGCGCGGGTGTCGATTTGCAGGCGTGCGATCGCGGACTCTACACGTATTCGCTCCGCGTGCATCCTGATCGGACCCCAATTCCGAATGCCGCCGAAGGCGGGCAAAGCGATATTTTCCCGAATCGGCCGTTGCTGGAGGAGGGCCAACAACCGGTTCGCTGGCACGAGGACGATCCCGGCCGCTATCGCATCCGCCGGGTGGCGGAGTCCCAATTCCTTGCCGTGCGCGAAGACGGCGCCTTCGTCGTAGCGGCGACTGCCGGCGATACAATCGAATAGTTCCTCCTGTCCCTGGCCCTCCAACGCCGCCACCCCCAGAACCTCGCCGGGATAGAGTTTGAACGAAACGTCGTTGAGCAGGGGACCGCGGCGCAGTCCGCGTACTTCCAACGCTGCCTGCGCATCGGGCGGCGTTTGGCGACTGGTGCGCGTCGAAGCCGCGGACGCGACCGCTCGGGCCGTTTCGGCTCCTAACATGAGCGCGACGATGCGCTCCTCGCTGCCGTGCGCACGCTCGGTCACCCCTACGGTAACGCCATCGCGCAACACCGTCGCCCGGTCGCAGAGGGCCGATACCTCGGCCATCCGGTGGGAAATGAAAATCACCGCATTGCCCCTTTCGCGCCAATGCTTGACCATCGCGTAAATTCGCTCGGAGAGGTCCGCAGGAAGCGAAGCCGTGATTTCGTCGAGCAACAGGACCGCCGGCTCTGAAGCAAGCGCGCGGGCAAGATCAATTAGGCGCAGGGTCTGGTAAGGCAGGTCGCGGACCAAGAGGCTGAAATCCAGCCTGACGACACCCAGTTCCGCCAGCCATTTGCGTATCGCGTCGACGGGGGCGCCGGCGAGGCGCATATTCTGGGCGACGGTCAGGTCCGGCACCAGAGCAGGGTCCTGATAGACGGAGACAATTCCCGCGCTGCGTGCTTCCGCCGGAGATCGGAACGAACGGGCCACGCCCTTCACGAAGATCTGACCGCCATCGGCGGGAAAGACGCCGGTGATGATCTTTACCAGCGTGCTCTTACCAGCCCCGTTCGACCCCATCAAACCGTGAACCTCGCCCGGACGCACCTGAAGCGAGGCGGCTTTGAGCGCGACAACCAAGTCAAACTTCTTGGCCACATTCCGGGCTTCAAGAAGAAAGGGGGATTCGCTCACGGGAAATCCGGAATTGTCTTAGGAACTCTCTAGCGTCGTATCACCAAGCAAACCTGAAGCTCGCGCAGTGACGAGAAGCCAAACAAGAATCAATCGGTACGGAAGTTCACCTGATGCCGCGAACGTTTGCCTGATCGCCAGCCTCATTCGCCCGGGCCTTTGCAGGCCTTCTCCTGCTCGATGGTGTAGTGTGTGTATGGCTTGACGGGGCTGTACACGGGGTAGTTCGGATCTACCTTCGGGTCGTAGAGAGACTTCAGCCACGCCATGCCTTCAGGCGTCGAATTGTCGTAGACCTCCGGCGTGAGATGAATAACGTGTGGCACCTTTTTCCCCTGGAGAACATCGAGGGCGATACTGAGGCCGGCTCCGCCGACCGCCGGTGGATTGGTGACGTTAATGCCAACCAGGCCGGCATCCTTCAGTTCGATCTCCTCACCCATGAAGCCGTTATTGTCAGCGCCGACGATCGGTACGTATTTGAGGTTTGCGGTCTTGTAGGCGTCGACGACGGCTTTATCGATACCCGAAGTCCAGACTCCATCGATTTGCTTGCCGGAGCCGATCAGGTCTTTCATTTCCTGCGCGCCTTTGTCCGGCGACCAGCCGGTGAAGACCGATGCGACCACCTTGATATCGGGATATTTCTTAAGCGCCTCGGTGAAGCCCTCATGGCGGTCGGCGTCCGCGGGCACGCCGTCGATGCCGCGCATCTCCACGACATTACCCTTGCCGCCTAGCTACTTGAACAGAGCCTCGGCGCCCTCGCGGCCGTAGGCGGTTTGGTCATTGGTCAGAACATAGGCCGACGGGGCGGTAACCGCCTGGTCGACGGCGACTACGACAATGTGCCGATCGGCCGCCTGCTGGATTACCGGGTCAAGTGCTTTGCGGTCGGACGGGTTGACGATGATGATGTTGCAACCCGCCGAGATCAGATTGCGCAGGTCGGCGATCTGCTCCGACGGTCCCCCGTTGCGGTTGGCCAGAATGACCTTAGAGACCATACCCGACGCCAAGGCCTCAGCCTTGATCGAGCAGACCATTTCCTCGCGCCAACCGTTGCCGACGAGAGTATTGGAAACGCCGACCACGTACTTCTCGGCCGCAGAGGCCTGACCGGCCACGGCCATAATGGCTCCAAGAACAAGGCATGAATAAGTACCGAATTGTCTCATCGATTCCTCACTGCTTATTAGCTTAATTATTCGATTCCCTCGCGAACGTTGCTGGGATCGATTTCGGTCGAAAACAAAAGCCAAGCACTACATCAAGGGGGGTTACGGATTATCTCGGCTTAAATCGACGGCTATGAAACTCGCATCAAAATGTTCCATGTCAAGGACGCCCGGCAGAGGCTGTTTCGCTCGGGATCGTCGCCGTGTTCGCGATGGTTACACTATGCGCCCCGGTATTGCGAATACTAACAATTCATTGCAGTTGCAGGGGCTGCGGCCCACTGCCCGGGTCTCTGACGAAACGCTTGAAGTCCGCAACTATGCGCCCCGGTATTGCCGAATACTAACAATTCATTGCAGTTACAGTGGCTGCAGCCCACTGCTCGGGTCTCTGACGAAACGCTTGAAGTCCGCAAGTTTATGAGGAATGAACCTCCATGCCATGCGATCTCCAGTCTAAACGCGCCACTTTTCGCGCTCTGCACAAAGAAGGCTGCTTTATTCTTCCCAATCCCTGGGATATCGGCGGCATTCGGCGCCTCGAGAAACGTGGGTTCAAGGCGCTCGCTTCAACGAGTGCGGGGGCCGCTTGGGCGGCCGGTCGCAACGACGGCGAATTGTCTCGTGACGACGTTCTCGAGCACTTGCGGCTTCTCTGTGGCGCGACGGATTTGCCGGTGAACGGTGATTTCGAGTCCGGCTTCGCGGATGAGCCCGAGGGCGTGGCCGCCAATGTCGCGCTCGCTCTCGATACTGGCGTCGCAGGGTTGTCGGTCGAAGATAGAACCGGACGCGTTCTCTACGAGCAACCGCTCGCCGTGGATCGGATCAAGGCGGCCCACGAGGCGGTCGCACGCTCAGGCCAGGAGGTCGTTTTGGTTGGTCGTTCGGAGGGCTACCTGGTCGGGCGCACGGACCTCACTGAGACAATCGACCGGCTTGTCGCTTATGCGGATGCGGGCGCCGATTGTCTTTATGCGCCGGGCATGACGGATCTTTCGGCGATCCGTACCCTGGTTTCGGCCGTCGCGCCGAAGCCCGTCAATGTGTTGCTGATCGGTCCGAACATGCGCGTCGCGGATCTGGCCGCCGCCGGCGTCCGACGAGTCAGTGTGGGCAGCGCCCTTGCAGCCGCAGCGTGGTCCGGCTTTGATCAAGCCGTTCAATTGTTAGTTGACGAGGGAGCGGTACCCAAGCGGCCATAAAATATTGTTGCCTCAGCCTGCATTCCCGCTCCTGCGCATCGGCAAAACTCCGTCAACTATTAGTTAGTCCGCTCGGCGATTTCATCTGGAAGTTTCAAGAGAACTTCGGCGCGAGGACTCTCCAGATGGTCGCTGTTCGGTATAATTCTCGACGTAGCGCTGAACAGATCCAGCAACCGACGCTACCGAAATGCGTAAAGGAGCTTCTTTATAAGACGGTCCGCGCAAGGCTCGGGACGCGTCCCGCGCCAGATCGCATGAATACTGAGAGTCTCAGGCGCTGGTCGAAGAGGCTTACAGACCAATCCTCGGGGAAGGCCCTCGGCGAGCAGCAAACTGCATGGAGCGACACCTAATCCCGCCCGGACCATCCAGTGGAGCGAAGGAAAGTCTTCCGCTCCATGCATCGGCTTAAGCCTGACTCCGTGACTCCCGGCGTAGCTCATTAAAAATTGGCCAAAATAGGCGTTCCCGCGCAGCAGGAGCAAAGTCTTGCCATCGAGTTTTTGCACTGGAACAACCTTGAGCTTGGCCAGCGGGTCACTTTGCCGAATGATGATGCCATGTTGTTCGGAGAAGAGGTGGAGCTGACTCAATCCACTCCTTTTTTCTGGGATCGGCCGTCCAATTACCAGGTCCAGCCCGTGCCGGATGAGCTCGTTGGTTAAATCGTCCTGGCCTCCCTGCCGTACCGTGAGGTCCATGTCGGGCAACTCCAGGGAAATGGTTCGCAAACATTCCGCGAGTCGGTTCGTCGCGGCTGGCGGAACAATTCCGAGCCGCAAACGTCCTGTCTCCCCACGCGCGGCTCTTTCAACTATTCCAGGCAACGTTTCCGCACGTTCCACAATGGCGCGTGCCTCCGGCAATAAAACCAGTCCCGTCGCCGTAAGACCGCTGATGCGATTGCTGCGCTGAAACAAGCTGGAGCCCAAAACCCGTTCCAATTGTTGAATCTGGGTGGTGAGCGCGGGTTGGGCGAGGTGAAGTTTGCGCGCGGCCCGAGAGAAATGCATTTCGTCGGCCACTGCTAGGAAAGAACGAAGCCATCTAAGCTCGATCATTATGGAAGGAGCATGATAGATAAAAGCGATTATGGCAATCGCATCATACGATTTCTAAATGATGGGAAGATCGTCAATGATTGAAAAAATAAGAACAAAACAGGAAAATAGATCGCTCAATGAACACCAAAATCTTCATCAACCTTCCCGTCGCCGACCTCCCGCGTTCCCTTTCTTTCTTCAAAGCTCTCGGCTACCCCCACAATCCCCAGTTCACGGACGACACCGCAGCCTGCATCGTCATCAGTGATGAGATACACATTATGGCTCTCACTCACGCGAAATTCCGTGAGTTCACCTCGAAGACCATCTGCGATACTTCTCAATCCACGGAGGTATTGCTCTGCCTAAGTTGCGAGAGTCGAGCTAAAGTCGAGGAGCTCGTCTCCAAGGCTATTTCCGCTGGCGGCTCGAAGTATGCCGAACCAAAGGACCACGGCTTTATGTATCAAGACAGTTTCCAAGACCCGGACGGCCACCAATGGGAACTCATACACATGAGTGCTATGCCGGCGGCTTGACAGGAGCCGCAAATTGCCATTCCGGCTTGATCGTGTGGACGCCACAAGCACCGACTAAACAGTAGATTCCGCGACTGGTCTCGACGTGATGCTTGAACGGTGAACTTTGAACGCTGAACGGCGAAGACTACAGAGGGTAAGGTGGGACGACTTACTTTACCCTGTCTTCAATCGCATCGTTCGGAGCGCAGAGCACTTTGCAAAATTTGAGCCCTACATTCGTAACAACGCATAGCCTCCGAAGTAAGTAAGGCGTCTCGCCTTACTCCCGAATTAAGTAAGCCGTCTTACCTTCTTCCAGCTTCCAGTCAGATGTAAGGCGGGACGCCCCACTTACTTGCCTAAATGGCGTCCTGATAATCCTGATAGAGTAAGCTCACCGCTGACCAAGTTTCTTCGGTCGCATGGACCGAGCCGCTCCATGGAATCAAAAGGCCGGAAATCGGTTGAACTGGGAGAGAATACTTACCTTTCAGGTACCTTCGGCTAATTTACGGGTGGACCTATCTGGAGCAATTAGAGGTGTTGCGCTCCCACAACCTCGGCGCGAAGCGGTCCTTGGCCTGCCTGGAGTTCGCGCTGGGCATCGAAGCCCTGGAACGCTTCGTTCGGCGCGAACCGTTGCGCCGGGACAATGAATGCGTCTTCGGAGTCCTGGCGCGATGGAGATTCATTTTCATCTGGTCGTAGTGACTGAAGACCCGAGTACACGCTCTGCTTCCATCGCCGGCAACAATCACTCCACATCCCATCTGAATGTGGCATGTGTGCGCGCTTGATTTTAGCGCTGCTTAATTGCGGGCTTTGGATGGCTCCCAATAGCCATCTGCACGAAATATATAGATCAACGAACTACGGTGCGATTAGCCTCGGAACCCACGTATTACTCGAGGATTTTTTCCGCCGGCTTGTACGCACCATTTCATGGCCAGCGTGTTGGCTTGAGTTGCCGATGGATTGCCGAGTGAAACACCAATAACCCAATTCCCATTTGGGTGGCGCGCTTTAGCGATCGCGCAGTAACCCGTGACATCGCTCGAAGCGAGAATTCTGACATTGTCCCCGTATTTGCGCCGCGCTTCTTCAAGCGCACGCTGTTTCGCTATCTCCCTCGTGTGTCCATAAGAGGTAACCATTTGGTTATGGGGCGCTATCGCGACAGCAGATCCCCCATGGGCGCTGCAAAGGGCCACTGTCCCGAATGCAAGTAAAGCCAGTCGGAAAAGGATAGTCTTCTTCATAAGATGTCCCTTTTAGGTAATAGCGTTAGGGATGCTGTCCTTCAACCTTAATCGGGCAATTCAACCAGCGGATATCCATGATGTTGGGTACGACCGGCGGGATTTTGCTGCCGTTCAAAAGGCTCAGATCTGGAATAATTCGAAGCCAAGGCGGTTGCGGCCCGCCTCCTGGGATTTCGCCTGGGATCGGCGTTTTACCTAAAGCATCGATCCCGCCTA
>Ga0210388_10005142_pt1 | contig 10215 bp, 2 predicted proteins | sample IncBWC19OmetaG_FD_155485 | JGI IMG/M metagenome (GOLD analysis project Ga0210388, IMG submission 155485) | Forest soil microbial communities from Barre Woods Harvard Forest LTER site, Petersham, Massachusetts, United States - Inc-BW-C-19-O ...
ATCATCCAAAGTGCGCAGACCAAAAATGCGAAGAACGCATAGAGCCACCGGTCCATCTTTGTGGTCGGAGGCATCATAGGCGCGAAGGAAGAGGTCGCGGCAGAAATCGCCACGGCAAACGTCTGATTCGGCCCCGTCACGGAGGAGGGCAGGCAGCTAATAATGGGTCCCGAAGGCGATGCGTTGCAGGCCAGGCTGTACGGCACAGTCGATGGAGGTCCGAGCAACTCCAAATTGACGCTGAGGGTTTGACCTCTGGAAACAGCGAACGGTCCGCTGCTCTCTACAATAAGCGTCGCCGCATTGAGCGGCACCGACTGTGTGGGATTTGCGGCATTATCCGTAATCGTCAGTGAAGCGCTGGCTGCGGTTCCCTGCGAGCTAGCTCGGAAGGAGACGCTCAGGGTGCAACTGGCCTGGGGCGCAAGAGCGCCTCCTGTGATCGGACAGGTAGTGGCCGGGGCCAGTGCAAAAGCTGCTGGGTTCAAGCCGGTGAGAGCAATGCTGGAAATGAGCAGGGGTACGGCCCCTGTGTTGGTCAGGTTGATATTCTGCGGAGCGCCAACCGCATTCAACGTCAGGCTTTGCGGCTGGAAACTAACGACAGGGACGGTGCTGACGCTGATCTGTACCAATTGCGGAGAGTTCGCCGCATTGTCCGCCACACTAATCGACGCAGTGCCGCTGGTTTGTAGCGACGGTAATAGACCTATGCTCAGCGTGCAACTTGCTTGCGCGGCAAGAATGCCTCCATTCAGCGGGCAGGTGGTGGAGGCGCCAAATACAAAATCACCCGGATTGGGGCCGGTGAAGCTCATGCCGGAAATAACGAGGGGCGCCGCACCGCTGTTGAAGACGATGATGTTTCCGGTTTGCCCGGTGGTTAACGGGAGCGTTGGAGGTGAGAAAGTCACACTTGGTACAGAGGTCAGACCGGCGACACTGCGGATCCGGGCGTTACCGGAATCATAAATCAGCAGATTACCTGAAAGATCAGCCCAGACAGAAGTCGGGAAATTAAGCTCTGCACTGATGGCCGGACCGCCGTCTCCACTAAATCCACTGACTCCGTTTCCGGCGACAGTCCGGATCAAACCCGGGCCAATCGTAGTGTTGTTTGGGCCTCCGACCTCCCGGATCGTATTGTTAAGAGTGTCAGCGATGAAGATATTGCCCGCGCCATCTACGAGTACGTAGCCTGGTTGATTGAGTTCCGCGCTGGTGGCCGGACCGCCGTCTCCGTTGAAGCCAGGTGTTCCATTTCCGGCGATTGTTTGAATCACGCCTGGACCTATCGTGGTATTGTTTGGCCCTCCAACCTCCCGGATGCGATTGTTCTGCGTATCAGTAATATAGACGTTACCGGCGTCATCTACGAAGACGCTTTCGGGGCCGTAAATCCCGTTGATAGCAGGAATAATGAAGCCACCGAGTTCGGCGCTAGTGGCCGGACCACCATCTCCGCTAAAGCCAGGGGTTCCGTTCCCGGCAACGGTTTGAATAATGCCTGTGGCCGCCGCAACTTCACGAATACGGAAGTTGACAGTGTCTGCGATGAAGATGTTCCCTGAGCGGTCAACGAACACACCCTCCGGACCCCAAAAGCTAAAGAGGCCACCAGTAATACGGTTGGTAGGGCCTCCTAGTTCGGCGCTCGTGGCCTGCCCCCCATCCCCGCTGAAGCCCTGAATTCCGTTTCCGGCGACAGTTCGAATGTTGCCCGTGGCCGCAAAAAACTCGCGGATAACAAAATTGCCAGTATCAGCGATAAATAAATTCCCAAAACTATCCAGGAATATGCCGTTAGGATGGTCAAGTTCTGCGCTTGTCGCCGGTCCCAGATCCCCATTGTAGCCATTTGTGCCGTTTCCGGCGATGGTTTGGATCTTTCCTGTGGCCGCAACAGCTTCACGGATCCGGAAGTTGTTCGTGTCAGCGATGAAAATATTACCGGAACCATCAACCGACACACCTGACTCAGACCCGGTTGCAAGTTCTGAGTTGGTTGCGGGAACATTATCACCGCTGAAGCTAGCCGTTCCGTTGCCGGCAATTGTCTGGATAATGCCTGTGGCAGCGGCAACCTCTCGAATAACACTAGCGAAAGCATCACAAAAATAGAGATTTCCAAGGCCATCTACGTATACCGCAAATGGTTCCATAAGTTCCGCGCTGGTGGCCGGACCACCATCTCCACTATAACCATAGGTTCCGTTTCCGGCGACAGCTTGAACAAGGCCCGTGGCCGCCACAACCTCACGGATTTGGAAGGCAGTTTGATCAGCAAAGAAAATATTTCCCTGAGGATCCACGAAAACGCCTACAGGATAAATCGAAGCACTGGCTGCAGGTATGTTGTTTCCGTTGTAGCCGAATACTCCATTTCCAGCAACGGTCTGAATATCGCCCGTGGCAGCAACGATTTCCCGGATCCGATAGTTCAAAACATCAGAGATGAATATATTTCCTGAGCCATCCAGGAAAACCCCAAAGGGAAAGTCAAACGCCGCGCTAGTGGCTGGTCCGCCATCTCCGCTAAACCCTTGGGTTCCGTTTCCCGCGATCGTTCGAATCACCCCCGGACCAATCACAGAGTTGTTAGGGCCGCCAACCTCACGGATAACCTCATTGTTGGAATCAGCGATGAAAATATTTCCGAAAGTGTCCACAAACACGGTGCTGGGAGAGTTAAGTTCCGCGCTGGTGGCCGGACCGCCGTCGCCGCTATATCCAGCGATTCCATCTCCGACGATGGTCTGGATCTTTCCAGTGGCCGCGAAAACTTCTCGGATTACAGAATTGCCTGAATCTGCGATGAAAATATTTCCTGAACCGTCCAGGGCCACGCCTGAGGGAGAGGAAAGCTCTGCGTTCGTGGCTGGCCCCCCATCACCGCTGTATCCCACCGCTCCATTTCCAGCAATTGTGGATAGCTGACCCGACAGATTCACTTCAAAAATCATACAATTCCCGTTGCCCGCTATGTACATATTTCCTACGGAATCGCGTGTAAACCCATATGGTCCACCGAGCCCCACCGAGAGCGCATTCTCGTTCTCTGGCACACCACCAACGACGGTGGTAATCGTGTTCTGTGCGTGCGCTACAGGAACGAGCGAAAGCAGAAAAATAATTGCTATAAAAAATGTGCGCATAGTCCTTTAGTCATTCATTATTCCGGCCGACTTGTGAGAAGAGCTGCCAACCTACGTTTGCCGCCAGCGCCTTGAATGACAGTGGAGAGTCTGTGTCAAAGTGTGCGACCCCCGGACCCTCCTCTGTGTTGTAATTCTCCTTAAGAAACCAATTTCTCGCATCCCCTCTGTCCGTGGACTCGTCAATTTATCGTGAGGGGAAAAGTTGCTGTCAGATTGCCCGATGAATTCGACGGCGTCGCAGTGACGGTCACCGTATAAGCGCCCGGAGTCACTGTTCCTACCGAAGCCTGTTGACTGATTCCACCCGTAGCGCACGACGAAAGCGCAACGGCCAACAAACACAACACAGCAATCGTACTGTGCGCGTAAATCCTGCTTTGGATCGGGATCTTACGCCGCACAGAGATAACCCAAAATAGGCTCAGCAGCGTAGCGAAAGATGCACAGAGTAATACGCCATTCCAACTCGCGGGAGACACCGGAAGAGCGAAGGAGGAAGTTGTGGCGGAAATCGTAACGGCAAATGTTTGATTTGGTCCAGCCACGGATGAGGGAAGACAACTGACGATTAGCCCGGATGGCGATCCGGCGCAGGCGAGGTTGTACGAGACAGTCGATGGCGGTCCGAGCAGTTCCAAATTGACAGAGAGGGTTTGTCCTCTCGACATAGTAAACGGTCCGTTGCTGGTCAGGATAAGCGCAGACCCACTGAGCGGCACCGACTGGGTGGGGTTTGCAGCATTATCTGTGACAGTGAGTGATGCGCTGGCGGGGCTTCCCTGGGACGCGGCTCCAAGGGAAATACTCAAAATACAAGTGGCCTGAGCGGCGAGAGCCCCTCCATTTAGCGGACAGGTGGTCGCAGAACCCAGAGCAAATGCTGCCGGGTTCGCGCCAGTCAGCGCGATGCTGGATATGAGCAGCGGGACAGGCCCTGTATTGGTCAGGTCGATGTTCTGAGGTGCGCCGACCGCATTCAATGTAAGGCTTTGCGGCTGGAAACTCACGATGGGCAAGGTACTGACGCTGATCTGTACCGATTGCGGGGAGTTCGCCGCGTTGTCCGTCACGCTAATCGCCGCAGTGCCGCTGCTTTGTAGCGATGGGGATGAGCCGATACTTAGCGTGCAACTTGCTTGGGCCGCGAGAGTGTCTCCATTGAGCGGGCAGGTAGTGGAGCCGCCGAATATAAAATCCGACGGATTGGCGCCGGTGAGGCTGATGCCGGAGATGACAAGAGGTGCCGCGCCGGAGTTCGTAACAATGATGCTTCCGGTCTGCCCGGTCGTTAGCGGGAGTGTTGCTGGTGAGAAGCTCACGATAGGTGCGGAGGTCAGACCTGCGACGCTGCGAATGCGGTCGTTACCAGAATCTGCAATTAGCAAATTGCCTGAAAGATCGCCCCAAACTGCGATCGGGGAAACTTCCGCGCTGGTAGCCGGACCGCCATCTCCGCTGTAGCCGAAAGTTCCGTTTCCAGCGACATTCGCTATTACCCCTGGACCAATCGTGGTGTTATTTGGACCCCCAACTTCACGGATGCGAGCGTTGCCGGTGTCGGAGATGAACATATTGCCCGAGCCATCTACGAACACACTCGTTGGTTGATTAAGTTCCGCGCTGGTGGCCGTAATATCGTTTCCGTTATAGCCGGCCGTTTTGTTTCCGGCCACAGTTTGAATAATGCCTGGACCAATCGTAGTGTTATTTGGCCCCCCAACCTCACGGACAGAATTGTCGAAGGTATCTGCGATGAAAATATTTCCAGAACCATCCACGAACACAGAGTAAGGAAGCACAAGTGCCGCATTGATAGCCGGGCCGCCGTCTCCTCCGGTTCCGTTTCCGGCGATGGTCTGAATCACTCCTGGACCGATCGTGGTGTTATTTGGACCCCCAACCTCCCGAATGCGATTGTTTTCAGAATCTGCGATGAAGATATTGCCAAAAGCATCCACAAATAAACCGAGTGGGCTATAAAGTTCCGCGCTGGTTGCCGGACCGCCGTCTCCGCTGAACCCAAAATGTCCATTTCCGGCGACGGTTTGAATAATGCCCGTGGCCGCGACAACCTCCCGGATGCGATTGTTATATGTATCGGCGATGAAAATATTTCCAAAGCTATCCAAGAAAACGGCGTTAGGAATATTAAGCTCCTGGCTGGTGGCAGGACCATTGTCTCCATTGAAACCCGCAGTTCCGTTACCAGCGACGGTCAGGATTTTGCCTGTCGCCGCGATAACCTCCCGGATGAGATTGTTAGAGGTGTCAGCGATAAAGATGTTTCCCGAACTATCTGGGAACACGGAGCTAGGAAAGGAAAGCTCGGCGTTGGTCGCCGGGACGCCGTCCCCACTGAAGTTAATTGAACCGTTTCCGGCCGCCCTCCGAATGATCCCTGTCTCGGCAACTACCTCACGGACAACACCGTTCGACGTATCAGCGATGAAAATATTTCCAAAGCTATCAACGGAAACGGAATCAGGATTGCTAAGTTGCGCGCTGGTAGCCGGACCGCCGCCTCCGCTAAAGCCATAAGTTCCGTTTCCCGCGACAGTCACAATTACCCCTGGACCAATCGCAGTATTATTTGGCCCCCCAACCTCACGGATTACACTGTTGTAGGAATCTGCGATGAATATATTTCCAAAACCATCTACAAAAACGGAGCTAGGGCTGTTAAGCTCCGCGCTGGTGGCCGGACCGTTGTCTCCACCATACCCGGCAGCTAAATTCCCTGCGACAGTCTGAATCACGCCCGGACCGATCGTGGCGTTATTTGGGCCCCCGACCTCACGGATAAGATTGTAGTCGGTGTCAGCGATGAAGATGTTCCCCGATCCATCAACAAATACGCCCGTGGCTAAATATAAAGAGGCGCTCGTCGCCACGCAGCCATCTCCGATTGATGATGTCGAGTTGCCGCACCCAAAACCTCCGCCCGCAATCGTCTGAATGAATCCCGGCTTAACGGTGATGTTCCCTAGAACATACCCATCTGGGCCCCCCACGACCCGGATAACACCATTGTAGACATCTGCGATGAAGATATCTCCCGAGGCATCCACCGATATTGCGGTAGGGCCATTTCCGAAGATGTACGAGTTAATGTTGAGTTCAGCAGCGGTGGCCGGACCATTGTCTCCACTGTATCCCGCGGTTCCGTTTCCGGCGACAGTCACTATTACCCCTGGACCAATCGTAGTGTTATTTGGCCCCCCAACTTCACGGATGCGATTGTTGTTAGAATCTGCGATGAAGATATTTCCCGATCCATCGACGAAGAGGCCCCCTGGATTAAGAAGTTCCGCACTCGTAGCTGGACCTCCGTCTCCACTGAATCCGTTCGCTCCGATTCCAGCAACCGTTGATAGCTGACCTAATAGATTCACCTCATAAATCGACGAATTTACGGAATCAGCGATATACAGGTTTCCGGCGGAATCCATGGCTATCGCATATGGAGTGCCGAGTCCCACCGCAACCGCGTTCTCATTTTCGGGCACGCCACCGGCGACCGTGGTAATCGTATTCTGTGCGTGCCCGGCGGGAGCTAAGAGAAGGAGTAAAATGATAGCTGTGAGGAATTTGCGCATGAACTTACGGCTCTTAGGCTGACCTCTTTGTAAACAGGAGTCCCAACCTGCATACATCGCTGGCAATAACATGAGTCTTGATGAAGAATTGAAGGCGAACTCTTTGGTATGAGGGCATAAGACCGCCTTTAATCGATGGACCCGATCCGGCAAATCTCTACGCGGGGACCGCTATCGTACTAATTAATTTATATCTGTCAAGTAGATTCCGTTTTGCCGAGCGATCTGCTTCGAGCGGCGCCTATCTGTTTTGGACAAGAAAGATAGAGATTGGGGCATCCGACAGGACCGTCCACGAATCCGGAAGGGAGGAGGTGAGTCTGACTGTGCCGGCCTTGATCAAGTCGAAATCGCTCGGTGCGATTGCGAATTTGCCATCAGTTGGTTTTCGCTGGGAGGAACGTTTAGGGCTAAATATGGACAATCCCTAAGGTGGGAAGTGTTTCAGAAGTTTGCATCATCGATGAGCCACTTGCCGTTCTTTTTGGAAAGTCTCACATAGAAATTGCCTGAGCTTGGAAAGTCCTTGCCTCCTTCGCGTATGTTTCCCTCGTATGTTCCTATCACGGTCGCCAAGGTCCGGTCCGATTGAATGGTCGTGCTAGCGATGTGAAAGTCGCGCCGGAACGTTTGTGAGGAATCGAAGGATCTTTTTAGCGAATCCCTGCTGCTACCCATCTTCGGCCATATTGCTTCCAATTCTGCCAAGTTTCGTTTTGCAAATGCCGCTGACATTTGTTGTATTAAGTTTTGGATCGTTTGTTTGTCCGGGTCATTCACGGCCGCATCGCTGGCGGTTGCAGTAGCTGGCATTGCTGCCGAAAGCGCGGAAATCTCGGCTTGCGCCGACTTCACGTAATGCCCCTGCGGATACTTCTGGACGTAGGCTTGTAATTTCTGGAGATCTTTGCTTTTGAGCGCGGCGTTCCAATCGCGTTGCTCATCCTCTAGCGTCGTCGTGAGCGCGCGCGCTTCGGGCGCGTGCTGTCCTTGCGGATATTTGCTGACAAACGTGTTTAGGGCCGCTAAATCCCCACTGTCTTTCACTGAGTTCCACTCCATTTGCTCGGCGAGAATTCTTGCTTGCCCTGAAAATCTGCCGTCCGGGTACTGCTTCAGGAAAGCTTCAAGGTCTGTGAGGCTGGCGCCACTTCCTAATGCTTTCCAACTCTGTGCCTCGTTGTCAGGCTTCAAGGTCATAGTCAACACTGCCGTGTTGCCCTGAGAGAACTGCTGCCTGGTGTCCTGTGCGGAAAACATATCCTTGGTTGCGCTAACCACGTGCTCGCCCGGAGTGACTGTAAAGGTAAGGGTGCCAGAGGACGACGTGACGCCTACGTCCACCCCATCCACCTTGACCTGAGCCCCCGGAGGCGCCCCTTGAACCTGCACGGCAACAAAAGCGACGGGTTGAACCTGGGCCTGCAAGTTAAACGTAAGCCTGGTTAGCTTCTGAGCCTCGACTTTGGCCTGCTGAGATGTACTCTGGAAGCCGGGCTTCTCCACACGAATCACGTAGCTGGACGCAGGGAGTCTCTCGATGAGCAAGTCTCCGCCTCTTGAGGTGCGCCCGTATTGCTGGTCGTTGAGGAACACCGCGACATCGGCATCGTTCGTCTTCACAAGCAGAGAGCCGTTGTTAACATCGATTGGTGAAGAGGTAGCGAATGAGGCCCAAAATGCGGGCGGTTGCGGCGCTTTGCGCGTGATGTTTAATGAGACATTTTGGCTATAAAGGTTGAACACCAAATAAACACCAACGAGGATCAAGGGAGCGAGAGCAAGAGCGGCCACCTTGAGGCCCTTGGTGTAAGCGGCCCGCTGTCGACGGAGTTCGGCCCCTGGCGTATTAGAAATCACCCAATCGTGATCGAAGACCGTCGCGTACACGCGGTTCCGGACTTTTAGATAGCCGTCCTGAACCCTGGTAATTCCAGAAAGTCGCAGAATCGCGATTAACGGATTCGTTTCCTCATCGCGAATTTTTTTTCCTTTGCGTACTTTGTCATAGAGGAATAGCAGGCTAGTCGTATCCGCTTCGCTGTGCAGGATCCGTTCGCGTACGAAGAGCAGATTGTCGTCTCGCTCTCGGGCACTATGCGAAAGGAAGAGATCTCGGCAAACGCGATCCACTACTGTGGCGTCGAGCGCCTCGGTATTCTCGGCTACAGCTTGGCAAAGACGCTGAGTGAGATATGGATGACCGCCAGTCCAATAGAGCACACGTTTGAGGAGTATGGCTCCTGCTTCCCGCTCCCGGCCAAGACCCCTCGCCAGGGGTGCAGCCTCGGTCTCACTGAAGTCTGTCAACTCGATGCGCCGACCGATGTTGAACGGCGTCGTGCGCGTATCGCGAATCAGGTCGGAGGGAGAGGCTACTCCCATCAGGCAGAAGGTTAGGCGTTGGAGGTCGTGGTCGTGCGCCCTTCGATTGTATAGCTCACGTATGCCGGCAAAGAACTCATCCGTTGAAAACGCCAGACTACGGACTGCATCAATTTCATCAATGAAGATGACCATTGACCGATCTGGAAGGCTCGGTAAAACGACCTCACGCACGGCAGAAACCCAGCGCTGAAGGGGGCCAAGATCTTGATTCCGTCTCCAACTTTCATCTAGTTCATCATCAAGGTTGAATTGTTGGGCGACCCGCTCCAGAAGTCCGTTGTACCACTGCTCGGCCGTCAAGTTCTGGCCCAAACTTGTTAAATCCAATACCGCGACGGATACACCTTCTTCGCGAAGACGTGCTGCCGTGCGCACCATCAAGGATGACTTGCCCATCTGACGCGCCGTCAGCACGTAGCAAAACTCATTCTTTTTTAGGGATTCATACAACCGGACGTCCGCCTCACGGAGTACGTAGGAAGGAGCGTCGCCCCGCAGCGTCCCTCCTACGACATAGAAGCTTCCAATCCTGGTGCCTACCTTTGTGTTTGTCACAAGTGGCGCGTCAAATAAATTTGGTACAACCGACAACGGGGTTTCATATCACGTGCCGAATCGCCAGCAACAATCCCGGAGCTCCGCAAACGATAAAAAGAATCGGTCGTTGAAGTGTGTTTTCCGGCAAGCATGCCTCGCACAATCTCGCACAGTACAGGGTCCTGAGCCAACGAAACCAATATCCTCCGCAAGTGGTCGCCGAAGGGCCCGTCATCTTTCGCCGCTTGTGCCTCAAAATCAGAAAATTTCATTTTGTGAGAGGCCAACTCATGCAGTCCGCGCCGGGTCAAGTAAGGTTGCCCACTCAGGAGCTCATAGAATCCCTTCAGCTCTCCAGAATCTTTCAGTGGGGCCCCGTACCGCCTGTTCAGTTCGCTCACTTGCTCGCGCGTAAAGTCCGCTAGAACCAGGCGTGTCCCCACATTGAAAGGTGATTGATTCATATCCGTTATGAACATGTGGGCTTCGCTGGCATACGAGATGGCTAGCGAAAGCTTCTGCCACGGACCATCGGG